>Ga0315903_10011578_pt1 | contig 10376 bp, 9 predicted proteins | sample LakEriMetagenome_7_FD_203524 | JGI IMG/M metagenome (GOLD analysis project Ga0315903, IMG submission 203524) | Freshwater fungal communities from buoy surface, Lake Erie, Ohio, United States - Buoy 2 MA119 | ecosystem: Environmental > Aquatic > Freshwater > Lake | place: USA: Lake Erie, Ohio... | reverse complement strand
AGGTGATCCGCGCCATCAAGGCCAATGGCATTACGGTCTTCCTGATCGAGCACTACGTGGAGTTCGTGATGGACATCAGCGACACGGTGACCGTTCTGGACTTCGGCCGCAAGATCGCCGAGGGCCCTCCGGAGCAAGTGCGTAATGACCCGGCAGTGATTGAAGCGTACCTCGGCAAGCCGCAGGAGCACGGGCAATGAGCTTGCTGACCGTCAACAATCTCGCCGCGCGCTACGGCCCGATCAACGCCGTGAGCGGCGTGAGCTTCAACGTCGAAAAGGGCCAGATGGTGGGCATCGTCGGGCGCAATGGCGCCGGCAAGAGCACCATCATGCGCTCCATCTGCGGGCTGCACAAGCCGTCCGCGGGCAGCATCAGCTTTGACGGCCAGCGCGTGGACGGCCTGCCGGCCCATGAGACGCTGCGTCTGGGCATCGCCTACGTGCCGGAAGGCCGCCGCATCTTCAGCGAGATGTCGGTGAGCGACAACCTGGTGCTGGGCGGTTTCGTCAAGTCAGGTGCCGAGCGCGACAAGCAGCTGGCCCTGGTGTACAGCATGTTTCCGGTGCTTGCCGAGCGCGCGCGACAGGCGGGCGGCACGCTCTCTGGTGGGCAGCAGCAGATGCTGGCGATCGGCCGCGCACTGATGTCGAGCCCACGCCTATTGATGTTGGATGAGCCTTCGATGGGGCTGGCACCGATCGTGGTCAATGACCTCTTCGCGTCCATCCGGAACCTGCACAAGGCAGGGCTCACCATCATCATCGTGGAGCAGAAGGCCTACCTCACCCTCAAGATGGTGGACTTCGCCCATGTCGTCGTGCACGGCCACGTGACGGCCAGCGGCACCGGCCACGAACTGCTGAACAGCGACGCGGTGCAGGCCTCGTACCTGGGCAAGGGCGGTGCCAAGTCACCCACACCGGTGAGCTTGCCTGCGCGCGCCGAGGGCAGCCCGCCGGCCGTTGCGTCGTTCGAGCCGATCCGGGCGCGCCCCGCGACGGATCGAGCCCGCGCGGCCGAAGCCGCTTTCGACGGCGCGCAGAGCGCGCCCGATGAATCCATCGACATCCGCCAGCTACAGCTGACACCCCCTTCCACCACGCGCCTGCGCTGGCCCCGCGGCTGACCAGCCGCTGCTTCTATTACCCACGGAGACTCCCGCATGGCCCTCGAAATCAAGGTCCTCGACCTCGGCGACATCGAACTTGAATCCAGCTTCCTCGTTCACGCCCGCGACTGTGGCAAGACCGCCCGTGTACCCACCTTCGGTTACCTGATCGTCGGCGGCGAAGCGCCGATCCTCGTCGACACCGGCTACCGGAGCCCGGAAGTGATGGCCGCCATGGGCATGCGCGGCATCCAGACGCGCGAGCAGCAGCTGGAAAACCAGCTGGCGCTTCACGGCATGAAATACAACGACGTCAAGTACATCCTGCACACCCACATGCATATCGACCATGGCGGGCTGGACGACAAGTTCCCGATGAGCACCATCGTCGGGCTGAACCGCAAGGAGCTGGAGTCGGGCGTCAACGGTCTGATGGGTGGCCAGTACCCGGCCGCCGACATCAAGCACCTGATCGACCGGCTGCACACCAAGCAGGCGCTGCGCCTGTTCGACACCGAGATCTCTGGCGGCGAGGAGGTGATCCCTGGTGTGGTCTGCGTCTTCGCCGGCGCCCACACCGCTGGCTCCATGAACATCCTGGTGGACACCGCCCAGGGCACCGCCATCATGTGCGGCGACGTGGTGTACGACGTGCAGGACCAGCTGGTGGCGCCGCTGCACGTGGAGAGCGGCTACATCAACCTGGTGGCCGAACCCACCATGACCGGCAACCACAGCGAAAGCACCCGTAACGAAGTCGGCGCCATGAAGAAGCTGTTGAATAACGGCACCTTCATCTGCCCGAGCCACGACCGACCCGCCGTGGTGAAGAACGCGAGGGTGGTTGGGCGCCTGCACGACACCGTGCCTGGCCCGGTGACCCAGATCAACACCAAGCGCAACTGGTTCCGCGTCTGACGCAAGAGCCTTCCTGACCGGAGAAGCGCCATGGAACTCATCGGCACCCTGCTAGGCGGACTGATCGTCGCGGCGATCGTGATCGCGATCGTCGTCAAGCTCCTCGCCTGGCTGTACATGCGGGCCACTGGCGACGTGGCCTTCGTGCGCACCGGCGCCGGCGGCGCCAAGGTCGTGCGCGACGGCGGCGCCCTGGTGATCCCGGTCGTGCACCGCACCACGCCCGTCAACCTGGCCACGCTGCGCGTTGAGGTCAAGTGCACCGACCGCGGCTCGGTCCAGACCCGCGACAGCATGCGTATGGACGTGCACGCGGCGTTCTATCTGCACGTTGGCCGCGACCCCGAAGACATTCTGCGGGCAGCCACCACGCTGGGCGAACGCACCAACAGTGCCGAGGCCATCGCCAACCTGCTGGAAGGCAAGTTCGTGGATGCCATCCGGGCCGAGTCGGCCGAGATGGAGATGCACACGCTGCACCAGAAGCGCGGCGATTTCGTGCGCAAGGTGGCCGAGCGAGTCCAGGGCGATCTGGCCCACAACGGGCTGGAACTGGAGTCGGTGTCGCTGCTGAACTTGGACCAGGCAGCCAAGGAGAACTTCAACCCGCAGAACGCCTTTGACGCCGAAGGCCTGACGCGCTTGTCGAAGGACATCGAGGACCGCCGCCGCATCCGCAATGAGATCGAGCGCGACACCGAAGTGGCGCTGCAGCGAAAGGCGCTGGAAGTCGAGGGACAGCAGCTGCAGATCGAGAAGGCCAAGCTGGAGATCGTGCGCGAGCAGGAGTTCGCCCGGCTCACCCAGCAGCAGGAGATCGCTCTGCAGCGGGCCCGACAGAGTGCACAAGTGAAGCGCGAGGAGTCTCAACGGCTGCTCGAAGGCGAGCAGGCGTCCATCGAGGCGCAACGCGAGATTCAGAATGCCGACACCGTGGCCCGCCAGCTGGTGGAGGTGGAGAAGGTCAAGGCTGAGCACGCGCTGTCGCTGGCCAGGGTGGAAGCCGACCGGGCCTTGCGGCTGGCAGGCATCGCTCAGACCCGCGAGATCGACCTGGCGGTCGCCGAGCGTGAAGCCGTTATCACGCGGGCCTCGCTGGCGCAGATCGACGCGAGGGGGCAGGTGGACGTCGGCGCGCAGCTAACCCAACAGCGGGTGAAGGAAGCCGAGGTCGCAGTCAACGCGACCATCGAGCAGGCCCGGTTGTCTGCGGAACTGGAAGTGGCGCGTAAGCGCATCCAGACCGAACAGGCCATCCGGACTTCGGAAACGGCCAAGGCGTTGGCACTCGACCTGTCGCGCGTGCTGAAGGAGCGCGATCTGGAACTTGCCGAGCACGACCGCGTGATCGCGGTGTCCGGCCGGGCTGTGCAGCGCTTCGACGCGCTGGTGGTCTCCATGCAGGCGCAGGCCCGCGCCGCCCAGTCCGAGCAGGCTGTGGTGGCGGCCCGCGAGAGCGCCAAGGCCGAAGGCCAGAAACAGGTGGCGGACATCGAGGCGGCCCGGGCGCGCATCGCCGCCAGCGGCAGCGCCGAGGTGGAGCGCATCAAGTTGCAGACTGAGGCCGAACGCCTCACGGTGGAGGCCACCGGCAAGTCGCAGCTCTACGCGGCCGAGAACACGATGGCCAGCCACGTGATCGAGCTGAAGACACGGCTGGCGAGCCTGGATGCGTTGCCGCACATCATCCGAGAGTCCGCCAAGCCGATGGAAGCCATCGACAACTTGTCGATCGTCCAGGTCGAGGGACTGCACGGCCCGCTGAGTGGCGGCGATGGGGCGGCTGTCGGCGGCGGCAACTTGGCCGACCAGATGATGAACAGCGCCTTGCGCTATCGGGCCCAGGCGCCCCTGGTGGACCGCATCTTGCAGGACGTGGGCATGGACGGCAGCAGCCTGGCGGGTCTGGCAGCTGGGGTGGCCCCCCTGGCACCGATCCAGGCCGTGCCCAAGAAGGAGCGTCCGGAGGTACTGCCTCCTGCTGGCTCAGGGAACCCACGACGCGCTTCCTGAGAGCGAGTTCCCTTGGGGCGCCCGGCTGCGAGCACTCGCGCATTGCCAGGTTCCCAGACTGTCTCTTGTCGTCCTCGCAATTGGAGGTGTCCCATGAATCACACCGTGAACCTCTCGCCGCACGGCCTGCCGTCGCCGCGTGGCTTGGCCTGGCGCGCGGCCGCGCGGGTCGCGCGGGCCGTGCTGGCCTTCTTCTGCCTGCTGGCGCTGGCGACCGCCTTTGAAGCCCGCGCTGCGGCGCCGGTCAAGCCGACCGCTGTCGCCACCATCAGCATCCTCGCGGACTACGTGAAGGCCGTCGCCGGCGACACCCTTGTGGTCGACTCGGTGGTGCATGTCGGCGGCGATCCGCACAGCTACGAGCCGGTGCCGTCCGACGCCCGCAAGCTGGCGAACGCGCAGATCGTGTTTCGCAATGGCCTGGGCCTGGAGCGCTGGCTCGACAAGCTGATCGGGCAGGCACGGCCCGGCCGCCCGGTGGTCACGCTGGCTGAGGGCATCGCCAGCCTCCAGGTCAGCGCCGGCCAGTACCGGGGCGACGTCGACCCCCACGCCTGGATGGACCCCCATCTGGCCCTGGTCTACGTGGCCAACGTCGAGCGGGCCTTGACGGCGCGCTTCCCGCAGCATGCAGCCCTCTACGCGGCCAATGCTGCGCGCTATCGCGAGCAACTGCGGACGCTTGACCGAGAGATCGTGCATCTGATGGACGGCGTGCCACGAGAACGCCGGCAGATCGTCACCACACACGATGCCTTCCGCTACTTTGCCCAGCGCTACGGCCTGACCCTGGTCGCCAGCATCTGGGGTATCTCCACCGAGACGGAACCCTCCGCGAAGGAAGTAGCCGCCATCATCGGTGCGATCCGCCAAGCGCGGGTGCCCACGGTGTTCGTGGAGACCACCATCAACCCGAAGCTGATGCAGCGCATCGCCGCCGAGGCGAAGGTAAAGATCGGCGAGCCGCTGTACGGCGACTCCGTCGGCGTGCCCGGCAGCGGCGCCGACAGCTACGTGGGCATGATGCGCGCCAACGCCCAGTCCATCGTTCGTGGCCTGTCGGCACCGGGGAGCGCGCTATGAACGCGGGCGGCAGCACCCTCGATGTGTTCGGCCTGTCGGCCGGCTACGGTGCCGAGCGGGTGCTGGATGGTGTGAGCTTCCAGGCCCACGGCGGCCAGCGAGTCGGCATCGTAGGCCCCAACGGGGTGGGCAAGTCCACACTGCTGAAGGTGATGCTGGGGCTGGTGCCGTCAGCGCGCGGACGCGTCACGCTCGACGGCACGGCGCTCACCGCGCAGCCGTGGCGCATCGCCTACGTGCCGCAGCGCGCGGAAGTCGACTGGGACTATCCGACCACCTGCGCCGAGCTCGTAGCGATGGGGGTCACGCCGCGCCATGGCTTCGGTTGGCTGCGTCGACCTGGCCGAATCGCTGCCGAGGCGCTGGAGCGCGTCGGGCTGCAGGCGCAGTCAGCCCAGCCAATCCGCGAACTGTCCGGCGGGCAGCGCCAGCGCGCGCTGTTGGCTCGCGCCCTGATCCGCAGGGCGGACTTGCTGGTGCTCGACGAACCGCTGGCGGCGGTGGACCGGGCCAGCGAGGAAGTGATCTGGAACGAACTGGCGCGCGAGGCGGCCAACGGCCGCGTCGTGCTGGTGGTGCACCACGACCTGTCGGTCGCCGCGGCCCAGTTCGATGCGTGCCTGCTGCTGGCGCGCGGCTCCGCCCGCTTTGGTCCGCCTGCCAGCGTCTTGGCACCGGAAACCCTTAGCCGCGCTTATGGCCGGCCACTCTTCGCCACGGGAGCTTTGCATGGACCTGCTGCACCAGCTGTTCGCCGCGCCGCTTGAGTTCGGATTCATGCGCAACGGCCTGGGGGTTGTGGTGCTGATCGGCATCACCGCGTCGGTGTTGTCGTGCCTGCTGGTCGTGCGCCGCCAGGCCCTGATGGGCGACGCTATCTCGCACTGCATGCTGCTGGGCGTGGCGATCGGCTGGCTGGTCGCCCACGAGTCCGGCATGCTTTGGGGCGCGCTCGCCGCGGGCGTGCTGTCGGGCGTGGCCATCACTTTCATCGAACGCACTGGCATCAAGCTCGACGCGGCGATGGGCATCGTGCTCACGTCCGCCTTTGCGCTAGGGCTGGCCATCATCAGCGTGGTGAAGCCGGCCGGCATCGACCTGTTCCATGTACTGCTGGGCAACGTGCTTGGCGTGACCGAAGCCGATCTGTTGCGCACCGTGCTGGGCTGCGGCCTGGTGCTCAGCACCGTGCTCGTGCTGTTCCAGGGCCTGCAGTTCTGGAGCTTCGACCCTATCGCCGCCCGGGTAGCGGGCCTGCCCACTGGCCTGCTGCACTATGTCTTCCCCGGCCTGCTGTCGGCCACGGTGGTGGTGTCAATCCAGGCCGTGGGTATTCTGCTGGTAATTGCGATGCTGGTGACGCCGGGAGCCACCGCTATGCTCCTGACCCGGCGCCTGGCACCCATGATGCTGGTGGCGGCGGTGATCGGCGCCATCAGCGGCGTAGGCGGCCTCTACGGCTCGTACCACCTTGACGTCGCCTCAGGCCCGGCCATCGTGCTGGTGGCCAGCGCCCTGTTCATCGTCACGCTGCTGCTGGCGCCCCGGCGGGGACTCGTTTGGCAGCAATGGTCGCAACACCGGCGCCAGCAGCAGGCGGTGGACGATGACCTGCTGAAGGACATCCTGCTGGCCGAGCGCGAGGACGGTCTGGTGCCCGACGCGGCCTTGCTTGGCCAGCGCCTGACCTTGACGCCGGAAACGACAGGCCGCGGGCTGGCGCGGCTTGCGCGCGCAGGCTTGCTGCGGCTGCCGGGCCAGCACGTCGCGCTTACCTCCGAGGGGGAACTGCGCGCCTCCGAGCTGGTGCGCACTCAGCGCCTGCTGGAGACCTACCTGCACGACGTGGAGGAAGTGCCCTTGGAGAACATCAGGGCGCAGGCCGACCACCGGGAACACACACTCAGCGCCGATGCTGTCGAGGCCATGGCGCACCTGCTAGGAGAACCCAGCGTCGATCCGCACGGCCACCGGATTCCGCAGCGCGAAGAAGTGCTGCGCCGCATCGCCGGCCAGTCGCTGGCGGCGACGGCGCCTGGCCAGAGCGGCCGCGTCACCATGATCAGCGACGACCGCGCCGACCTCGTGGGTGAGATGGCACGGCTGGGCATCCTGCCGGACGCCAGCATCACGGTGCTGGCGCTCGAGCCTGCGGGCCTTCGCGTGCGCATCGACAAGCAGGAACTGGCCGGGCTGCGCGCCGAGATCGCGCGCCGGGTGTTCGTGATGCCACGCCCGCGCATCGTCAGCGGGGGTGTGGCATGAATGCAATCCACCCGATGCAGGTGGTCCGTTCATGACCCTCGATTCATCCGTCCTGCGCCAGATTGAACCGCGGTTGGCCGCCGCTTGCGGCGCGCAGTCCGTCGCCATCACTGGCGTGCAGAAGCTGTCCGGCGGTGCCATCCAGGAGAACTGGCAGCTCAGCGCCGACGTCACCGGCGGCCGCACTCCGGGCCCGCTTCAGTGGGTGCTGCGCAAGGACTCCGCTGCTGTGGTGGCCAGCAGCCGCTCGCGAACCGAGGAGGCAGCGCTGCTGCGCATTGTGTGTGATTGCGGCATGCGTGCGCCGCGGCCGCTGCTGGTAGACGACGGTGCGTCCGTCGGCTTCCCCTTCTTCGTCATGGAGAAGCTGCCCGGCCTTGCCCAGGGCCATCGCCTCACCCGTGACCCGGGCCTTGTGCCCGACCGGCAAGCGCTGATGCGAGACATTGGCGCGCAACTCGCGCTGCTGCACGCCATCGGGCCGCCGCAAGCGGAACTCGGCTTCCTTGGCACGCCGGCGCGGAACCCGCTGCTCGCGCGCGTGGCCTCGCTGCGCGGCCAGCTCGACGCACTGGGCGAAGCCCAGCCGGCGCTGGAATCGGCATTGCGCTGGTGCGAGCGGCATGCGCCCGCAAGCGTGGCACCGACGCTGGTGCACGGCGACTGGCGCACCGGCAATCTGATGATCCACGAGGGCCGTTTGGCGGGCGTACTTGATTGGGAATTCGCCGGGTGGGGCGACCCCCGAGAAGACATCGGCTGGTTCGCCGCACGATGCTGGCGCTTCAACCGGCCGGACCTCACTGGCGGCGGCCTCGGCGAGCTGGAGCACTTGCTCGCCGCCTATGCAGCGGCCGGTGGGCGGGCCCTGGTGCGTGCCGACATCCGCTTCTGGGAGGTACTGGCCCACCTGCGATGGGCAGTGATTGCCCTGGAGCAGCAGGCGCGGCACCGCAGCGGGCAGCAGCGCTCGCTGGAACTGGCTCTCACGGGCCGCCTCGTTCCCCGCCTGCTGTTGGGCGCCCTCGACGAGATTGCCGCCATCGCATGAATGTCGCACCCCCCACTTCACTTGCGGTCTTGGACCTGCTGCATACCGCCTGCGAGTTGCTGCGGGATGACCTGTTGCCGCACCTGCCCCCGGCGCAGAAGCACGCTGGATTGATGATCCAGAACGCGCTGGACATTGTTTGCCGCGAATTGCAGTTGGGAGGCCAGCTGATGGAGTTCGAACGATCCACCATGGCCCGCCTGCTGCCGCTCCTGGCGGCCAACGAGACGAGGCCGCTGGACGCCCTGGTGTTCGGGCTGCGCCGGCGGCTCGCCTGGGCAATCCGCAGCGGCGAGTTCGACACCGAGGAAGCGCAATTGCTCCAGACGATGCACACCCTGGTGCGCATGCGCTGCGGCATCGACTCCCCCAAGGCTATTGGGTGAAATGAACCCGCACACACCAGCCTTTCCCGGCCTGCGCAGTTCCGCCGCCCAACGAGCCCGCGCAGTGGAGCCAGGTGATCGCCACCAACCTGTCGGGCTGCTTCTTCGTCGCCCAGGCACAGGAGCTGGCGGCGCCGCGGCGGCTCCTGGCCTCCGGCGCCTCAAGCCCGAGGACCGCCAGCGTGCTGGCGGCGGATGGCGCCCATCTTGTCAACACCTTGTAGGAACCCGATGGACTGGAGTCTGAATTCTGCGGCCGAGGCGAAACGCCTGGCCATCCGCAGCTTCGTGCACGAGCGCCTGCTGCCGCTGGAAAGCGACCCTGCGAGCTACGACGCGCACGAGAACATCCACGGCGGCCTGCTGGAAGAGCTGCGGCGCGACGCCCGCAAGCAGGGCCTTTGGAGCCTGCAGATGCCCAGGGCGCGCGGCGGCGGCGGCCTTGACGTGCAGGCCATGGCTGCCTGCTACGAGGAGATGAACCACTCGATTTTCGGCCCCGTCGTGTTCAACAGCGCAGCGCCCGACGACGGCAACATGCTGGTGCTGGAGAAGGTCGGCTCGCCGCAGCAGAAGGAGCGCTGGCTGCAGCCCATCGTCGAGGGCAAGGTTCGCTCTGCATTTGCCATGACAGAGCCGATGCCTGGAGCGGGCTCCGACCCGTCGATGATGAAGACCCGCGCCGTCAAGGACGGCAACGACTGGGTCGTGACCGGCCAGAAGTGGTTCATCACCGGCGCCGAGGCGGCTTCGCACTTCATTCTGGTCGCCCGCACTTCGGACGACGCGCGCAAAGGACTCACGGCTTTCCTGTTCCACAAGAACGACCCGGGCTGGTCCATCGAGCGCCGCATCGCCATCATGGGACCGGAGGAGCATGGCGGGCACTGCGTGTTGCGCTTCGACGGCTTGCGGATTCCGGACGGGAACCGGTTGATGGAGGTGGGCGACGGCCTGCGCGTCACGCAGATCCGCCTGGGCATCGCCCGCCTCACGCACTGCATGCGCTGGCTGGGGCTGGCGAAGCGCTCGCTATCGATTGCTGCGGCGCATGCGCGAGAGCGGACCAGCGGCGGCGCACCGCTGATCGAACGCGAGTCGATCCGCCTGCTGTTGGGCGAGGCCGCGCTGCGCATCGAATGCGGCCGGCTGCTGACCATGAAGGCGGCCATGGAACTGGACCGTGGGGGCAAGGCCCGCAAGGAAGTGTCCATGGCCAAGGTGATGGTCTCGGAAACGCTGCACCAGGCGGTGGACACCGCCATACAGGTGCTGGGCGCCAAGGGCTATTCGAAGGACACACCGCTGGAGTGGATCTATCGCTACGCCCGCCAGGCCCGCCTGGTGGATGGCGCGAGCGAGGTACACCGAGGGGTGCTTGCTCGCTACTTTGCCGACGAAGGCCTGGATTTTTGGGCCTGGCCCCAACGGAGGACCGCATGACCGACCTGAGTGATGCCAAACGCCTGCGCGAAGTCAATCTCGACGACAAGTACGTCGCCGAACAGGGCCGCGTCTACCTCACCGGAACGCAGGCTCTGGTGCGGCT
>Ga0315903_10011576_pt1 | contig 10377 bp, 21 predicted proteins | sample LakEriMetagenome_7_FD_203524 | JGI IMG/M metagenome (GOLD analysis project Ga0315903, IMG submission 203524) | Freshwater fungal communities from buoy surface, Lake Erie, Ohio, United States - Buoy 2 MA119 | ecosystem: Environmental > Aquatic > Freshwater > Lake | place: USA: Lake Erie, Ohio... | reverse complement strand
GCCTTCACTAGGCGCAAGAAAGACCTATTCCATATATTCGATATATTGGCCGTAGGCAATGGGGAAACGGTAGGTGTCCAGATCACTAGCAAATCCAATATGAGCAGTAGGGTTAAAAAGATTAGCGAGTCTGAATACCTGCCGGAACTCATACGCAGCAAGTGGCGCATCCTTGTTTTAGGCTGGTATAAACAACCTAACGGAAGATGGGCTTGCAAAGAAACCGAGTTGTGAGGTAAGATACGACTTCCTATGCTGGCGGCTCTAACGACATCGTAGCGGCATAGGAGCAGTAAAGCGTTACTAGAAGGGTAAGAGGCTGAAACAGCGCAATACAGGTGGCGAAGTTAGTGCCTGTGCCTCGCAAGACTGACGGGTTCTGTAACTCCGATGGAGCAGATGAAGGCGAATCTAGGTAGGCTAGGTTCGTTCACCGAAAGAGCAGTAACCTTTAATAAGACTTATAAGTATTAAAGACTTTGTATCTCATTAGATACAAAAATACTTCTTGCACAAATGTAGATTTGTAGATTAGTATTTAATTTATGAAAAGAATACGAGTATCTACAGATGGTTTATGCGCTCAGGCCACATTCTGCTTTCCCTCCTGGGCAGGCAAAGACCTTAGAAAAAAATGGCTAGTAGATCGCATACTACTCAGAGGGGTTCTGAATGAAGGCGAGATTATTCTTACCCCAGTTCAAATCGCCACAGACCCAAATAACAGAAAACTAATGATGGACAGCGTTACCGGCAGCCTTTATCGGGATGACGGATCTTGCTTTACATCAGACAAATTAAAGTTAATTGATATTCGTGCTGAAAACGATTTAGACAAAATATTGTTAAGCATGAAGGCCATAAAAGCATTAGGAGGAGCAAGTGCCAACTGAGTTTATTCCGTTTGCTGGAGAAGTAGAGATCGGCAAAACCGCTATGGAATTAGCGGATGAGTTAGAAAGCGCATTGCAGTTTAGTAATGCTATTTATGCGTTAGTAGAAGCGGCAGAGATGCTAAGAGCGCAAGAGCTAAAAATTCGTGAGATGCAGATGCGGATAGATAGCCTTACCGTTTACACAAATTATGGATCGCACTAATGAAGAACGAACCAGTAGCGTGGATGGATGATTTTGGTAATGTGTTTGAAATGAAAAATCAATTTTTTCATATTCCACTCTACACCCATCTAGCAAAGACACTAACAGATGAGGAAATAATAGAAATAGGCAATGCAGTTACAAATCTTATTGATTCCAATGAAGGCTGGATTGAATTTGCTAGAGCAATACTAAAGAAAGCGAGTGAGAAATGAAAGTTCGCATAATTGAAAGAATAAACGCTGATGGATATAAAACATACGAAATTCAGCAAAAACATTGGTTGTTTAAGTGGTGGTGGGTAGATGCTTGGATAAATTCATGGCAAGGCGCTTCGTGCAATAGCACTTTTTATACACTGGAAGATGCTAAAAAACACTTGTGCTATTTCGATGGGACTAAATGCACACAAACTGTTGTTTACTAAAGAAAGCGAGTGAGAAATGAGTTTATGGCAAGCAGCTAACGATATAGAGGAACTATCTTACAAACTGGCCAATGTGCGAGATATGGTTGAGCTAGTAGCAGAAGATGTAAGCGATCCATATAGCGGTGCATTGTGGGCCATTAAAGATATGATTGAACATATTGAGGACAAGGTTGCCAAGCAAGCGGATGCGATTATGGAGTCGCATAGGGCAGACCTAAAGAAAGCTAAGAAAAAATGAAAACCCTAAAGTGGTCTGGCACTTTGCTTTGCTTACTTGGTATATTGCTGACTGCGCTAAACATTTACCCAGCTAACATCATTATTGGATTTATAGGCTCTGGGCTGTGGGCTGCTGCTGGGTACGCTCAAGACGATATGGCCCTATTTACAGTAGAGATCGTGGCTGTTGCTTTTTACTTTGCAGGCATAGTATTATTTATAACTGGTGAACTTACTAAGTGGGGACTTATATGAGTTTTAATGAGTTGTGGGGTATGTACCCTAGGAAGGTAGCAAAGCGTGTAGCGCAAAAGAGTTTTGAGCGCCTTACGCAAACAGAGCAAGCGCAGGCTTTAGAGGCTATGCCAAACCATATCAATTATTGGAAGTCGCAAGATACGCAACTAGCGTACATACCGCATTTGGCTACTTGGCTAAACCAGTACAGGTTTGAGGATGAGATCGTCATTGAGCCGCCAAAAGCAAACAAGCGACCAGAGTTGCCTTGGTATAGCTCAGAAGAATTAACAATAAAAAAAGCAAACGAGATTGGAGTGCAGGCGTATGCCGGAGAAGGATGGCAGCAATGGAGAGCCAGGATCAGCAACAAAATTAAACAGCTTGAAGAACAGCTATAGTGAGGAATGGCGTAACGAATGTGAGGCTAGAGATTTACTTACTTGGCCCTTAGCAAAAAGACGAAAACAATTGGCGCTGATATGCGAAAAAAGAGGCGTAAAAGCGTACGAGATACTTACACAGGAAATGACTAGACAATGGACACAAGCCCGAACAAAGCAGTCGAGTTCATCATCAAGCAATCAGGAGTCTTTGCCGCAGCAAAAGCAAATAGAACTTATATAGAGAACTACTTGCGATCCGCTAAAAGTCGGCTGATGCTGGAATCCAGCGCCTCTAGCATTGCTGCTAAAGAAATGGAAGCCTACGCTACAGATGATTACATAGAGCTGCTAAAAGGGCTGAAAGAAGCTGTAGAAACAGAGGAAAAGCTAAAGTGGCAACTAATAGCGGCACAGGCTAGGATAGAGATATGGCGCAGCCAAGAAGCAACGAATCGTACTATTGATCGTGCTACACAATGATTGATTTACCATACTACTTTGGGCTGGCTATATTTATTGCGCTAGGTATATCAATTTGGGTTACATTTAGGTAATGGCTACTAAAGATGAAAAGAACACATTGGCTGCGACTGCAAGACTCGGATGTATTCTTTGCTCCGAAGTCCTTGGGATTGAAGGCTCTGAAGCAGAACTCCATCATGTGCGGAGGTTTGGAGCTAAACGGTCTGCATCCCCTGTCTTGCCATTATGCCCAGAACACCATCGTGGAAATACCGGTGTTCACGGATTGGGTGCAAAAGGTTTTGAGTCTAAATGGGGAATTACCTTTACGCAGCTCTTGGAGTCGGTCAGTAAAAGACTGGGAAAGTAGACTTAGAGTTCCAAGGGATCTAGACCGAGTTCTGTAGCTACAAGTTTGCAGCGATCTCTAAACGCTTTTCCGTGATGCAGCCATCTATCGCCTTTTTGCCGATAAAAACTCATGTGAACGGCCTCATGGCAGAGCGTTGTGAGGCAGGTATAGTAGTGGCCGCATCTAGCAGATGAGATAGTAATAGTATGCTCAAAGTCCTCGCCTGTATCGTAAAGATATGTACCCATAATCTCAGGATCAGCAGTCACTACAAAATCAACTTCTTCTGGTAAAGGCATTTTCCATTTAGTATATGGGTAACAACACGCCAAAGAAGCGTATAGATTGCTAAGTACGGCTGGAGTTAGTTTCATACTTTATTTATACAACCCCTGAACTCAAACTCATCTTCTCCGCTTACTTGGAAAATCTCTGGCAATAATAATCTTCCTTTTTCCCAAGATAAAAGCACCCCTCCAGGCCGCCAGTCACGAGAATTATCTTCCGTGTATTCGAAGGCCAAAGAGTGCGGATCTGCTAATGTTCCAGTCTGTACCCCATAACGAGTACCCATATTAAAGTTTGGTGATAGGTCTGTCCAAGGCTCTACTTTTAGCTGGTGGGTATGACCAGTCACGATGTTTATGCCCGCCATTTTAGTATTGATAAATCCATTGCCACGAAACCGATGCTTAATAACGGTATCCTCGTTTACATAGAATGACCAGCACGATTTCCACATAGGGAAAAAATCCTTTAATTCAGTCATCGGCAAACCCTCTAAAGCTGGAGCGTTTCTGGCGATATAGTTGGTCAGCCTTGCATCGTGATTTCCAGCAGTCCATATAAGAGGTATATGTTTAGGCGTAACCGCCTCAATGCCAGCCATCATCTCAATGCAACATTCTAATTCTTCTTTTGCGGTAGGAGCTTTAGCCCATCCCATTCGTGGATGACTAGATACTTGACCAGACCCATCAAACATATCCCCATTCGCCACAACTGCCTTCAATTCGCCTTTAAAATGTTGGATCATTTTTAAAAGGGCTTTATACGCAGTAGTTACTTCTCCTGGCTGAAAATGAGCATCAGAAAATACAATAACTTTGCCCTTGTCTTTTATTTCAATTCCACGCCTAACATGACCAGGAGTTTGTTCTACTTTTTTTAGGTAAGCTGGGTTTTGGCTTGCAAATGTATCTAATTGAATACCGAGCCTATTCTCAATTGATCTGCGCCTAGCATATACATTTCGTATCGCAATATTATGAATTTTAGCAAACTCTTGTGGGCTTCCAGTCTTATTCCAAGAAGCAATCCACTCATCATCTGTTAGGTGATAGCCAGCCATATATGCCTTTGCTTTAAGATATTGAATATAATACAATAAATCTAGTTGTATAATATTCTACATTTAAGGATTTTACTACTGCAATATGGAATCTAGATTACAAAACTGGGCGTGGTATGTATCTTATGGGGTAATTGGCCCACAGGTAGAAACAACCTGTCGCTCGTTTGAGAAGAACTATATTCCAGAGCTAGGTAATCTTTACGCAGAAGCAGAACCGCACTACGAGCCTGACCATGTAGACGGTGATTTAATTGAGCAGGCGATTAAGGGTTTGCCCCTAAACCTGCGGCAAGCGCTTAAACTAAGATATGTAAGCCATCCTTACGCATCCATTAACCAGCTCGCTCATGCAGCCAGAACGACAGTACACAGAATAGAGTCAGATTTACAAAATGCAAAAAAAAGACTCCAGCACGAGCTGGATAAAAAAGCCAGGTCAAATCACTATACGAACCTGCTCAAGATGCAAGATCAGCAAATCGACTGAAAATGGAATGATGGAGATATATGGCAACGGTATATACCAACGATTCGTCTGCCAAGCCTGCCATAGTAATAGCAACAAAGACGGCTAAATGCCTCCCTGTGCTGTTTGCGTCTATTGACCAGTATGTGCCATTAGATGTAACCGTTATCATCTCTGGGAGCGATCTAGAGCTTCCTAGACACCAAACCATCAACCTGCCTAATAACGGCACTAATTATGGTGATTCATACAATGATGCGGTGCAATATGCTTTTGATATGTTTCCTGAGATTATTGTCGCAAACGATGACATAGTATTAACCCCTAGTAGCTACTCTAAGTTAATGGAAGATGTACTGTTGTTAAAAAACAACAAACTTGGATGGGTATGCAGTAGGTCTGATTATGTCAGAGGGATGCAAAACATTCGAGAAGGCAAGCAGCGTAATGGGGTGCGTTATATAGAGGAAGATACAGTTATTAAATACGATGTCCTTTCTCCTTTGTTTGGCTGGGTTAGCCGAGAAGCCTGGGTAAATTACAAGCCGATTAACTGGTACTCAGACGATATACAATGTCTAGAGATGAGGGCGAATGGATTTGTAAACTACATTAGTCGCTCGTATGTTCACCATGTAGGCAGCCAAACTATCGGCATGGATCACAATAAGAATGACCTAGAGGCGCAGGCATGGATTAAGATATATATGCCAGAGCTATATGAAATATGGTTCAAAAGCAAATAATTTCCTTGACATGAAAAAATAGGGTAAAATTGTGCTAGGAAACCTTTGCCCAAAATTTGTGAGATTGCTATGAATCCAGAAAAAACAACGATTATGATTGGTCTATTAGGCGATAAGCCAAAGATGGGCAAGAAGGAAGCAGGCGGTTTATTGGCAGAGGACAAAAGCTCCTGCCCATTATCTACAATGGATGCCGACATCAACAAGGGCAACATGAAAAAAGCCGTATTGACGGCTGATTACGGTAGCCGCAAGGATGGCGAAGGCAAGTGCAAGGCTTGCGAATATTTCAATACCGAGCTAACCGACTGTGGCGTACCAAAAGGTAAAGGCCATTGCGATATTTTTGACTTTGTATGCGACCAAAACAACGGCTGCATGGCATGGGAAGCAATGGGCGAAGATGAGATGGAAATGGAGATGGAAGATGAAGAATAGTCTTTACGGAAACATCGCAGCCAAGAGAAAACGCATTGCCGAAGGATCAGGCGAGAAGATGCGTAAGCCAGGTACAGCAGGCGCACCAACCGCAGCCGCATTTAAGGCAGCCGCTAAGACAGCCAAGCCAATGAAAGCCAAAAAATGAAGATGACTGCTAAACAAAAGAAGATTGGCAAGGTAATGGGAGAGTACAAAGAAGGTACTCTACATTCCGGCAAGGGCGGCAAGGTCGTAAAGAATCCTAAGCAGGCGATGGCTATTGCTATCAGCGAAGCCGCTAAGTCTGCCCGTTATAAGAAGTAGGTTATGGATGAATATTCATTACAAAGCCTATTAAATAACTTAGGGCTTCTGCAAGGCGTTACATTTAATCAACAAACCTATAATGAGCCTACAGCCGCACAATTAGCAAACAAAAAACTAAATGCAGAGTATGAGAGTTTGTTTGGTTCATCACCAAGTATGCCAATGCGTGAAAATTTAGGTATAAACCCTAATGATTTAAGTTTTCCGATGACGCCTTACCAAGGCGCACCATACACAGAATCGCCTGTTAGTTTGCTTGGTGGCGGTGGATCAATGCAATCTGCCAACACAAAAGGCTTTGCAATGGGAGGCAGAGCTGGTCTTGATATACCATTAGATGAAAAAGTAAGGATTGCTTTGGGCGTACAAGGCGTTTCTACTGATGTTACTTATGGCATGGGTCAAGAGTATGGCGGCAGAGTTAATCGAGCAGACATTACTGGCATAGACGCAACCTTGCGAGATTTAGCAAAAAACAGAGAATTTGGCGCAGAAGTAAAAAAAGACTTTAGCGGCAATCCTTTTGTAAGCGGTTTCTTTCGCCAGAGGTTCTAATGAAAATTAAAGAAGCTGCTGGCATCCTAGAGCGCATGGGCGTTGCTGGATATAACAAGCCTAAACGCACACCAAACCATCCCACTAAAAGCCATGTAGTAGTGGCTAAAGAAGGCGATAAAGTAAAAACGATTCGATTCGGTCAGCAGGGCGTAAGCGGTAGCCCAGCCAAAGAAGGCGAATCAATGGCTAATGAAGCCAGGCGTAAGAGTTTCAAAGCACGACACGCTAAGAACATAGCTAAAGGCAAGATGAGCGCAGCGTTCTGGGCAAACAAGGTTAAATGGTAAATGGCACATCAGCAACAGTTTGACTTTGTAAGCGCAGTTGCTAACTTTTACCCTCATAACTTTGCTAATTGTAAGGTATTGGAAGTAGGCAGCTTAGATATTAACGGTAGCGTAAGGCAGTTCTTTACAAACTGCGATTACATTGGAATAGATTTAGGCGAAGGAAAAGGTGTAGATGTTGTTTGCCAAGGGCAAGACTACGATGCTCCAGATAATACATTCGATACAGTAATCTCTTGTGAGTGCTTTGAGCATAACCCTGATTGGGTAGCTACATTCGTTAATATGCACAGAATGGTAAAGCCTGACGGTCTAATCGTTATGTCCTGCGCCACTACCGGCAGAGCAGAACATGGCACTAAGCGTACCAGCCCGTCTGATGCACCATTTTGCGGTGACTACTACAAGAACTTAACAGAGCAAGACTTTGTAGAGAACTTTGACTTGGGCAGTATGTTTTCTGTGTATGAGTTCGGAGTAGGAGATGTTACAAAGGATTTGTATTTTTATGGCGTAAAAGGATAAACATGGCAAGCCTACTAGATATGGCGCAAGCCAGACTGCAAGGTTTGTTAGATTTACCAGCAAGAGCAGGTCGGGCGCTGGTTGATCCTACAGTATTTAGCGGTCTGTTAGGCGCACCAACACTACCAAAAGAGCGTGGTATTGCTCAGGCCGCTTATGGTCTGCCGCCAGAGCCAAATATGTCTGTTCTAAACCCAGAGCAGGCAGCTTATATTCAAGGCTATGCACAGGGTGAGCCATTGTCTTATTTAGGCTTGTTAGCTCCATTTACAGCCCCAGCAGCAGTCGCAGGAGCAAAGGCAGTAGCTCCACAAGCAGGTATGGCATTAGAGAACTACATGGCTAGACAAGGGCTTATACAGCCAATAATGACATATCATGCAAGCCCATATAAGTTTGATAGGTTTGATCCAACAAAAGTTGGAACAGGAGAAGGCGCTCAATCTTATGGAGTAGGCGCAGGATATGTAGCTCAAAATCCAAGAGTAGCCAATGAATATTTCAAAGCATTTACAAATGTAGAAGATGCGCCATTGATGTATAAAGGCAAGCGTGTAGACACACCTTGGAATGATGAAATCAGCCAAAGATGGGAAGATGTAATACAAAAAAACAAGTTTAACCAAGATCAAATAGAGGATTTTCAAGGCGTTTTAGGAAACTTGTCGCAAGTAAATAATATGCAAGATGTAAAAAGCGTTGTTAGGGATCTAACGCCTTCACAAAAAAATATATATAAAAGATATGTTGAGCCAGAGCTTTCAAAGCCAGAAAACTTAGAAGCCTATATGTATAAGGTAGATGTGCCTGATGAGGCAGTACCAAAGATGTTAGACTGGGATAAGCCTTTAACAGAACAAACCCCAGAAGTGCAAGAGGCGCTTAAAAAATTAGGTATTTCGGTAGATAAAAAACAGCTTAAAGAGTTTGATGATGCTTTATTAAAGGCTTTGCAAACCGATGAAAAAGTCACATTGCCTAACCAGCCATCAAACCCTACAGGCGCAGAGATATATCAAAGATTGATTAGCGGAAGTCCAGAATCAACATCAGCCAAGCTAAATCAGTCTGGAATTACTGGGATCAAATACTTAGACGCCTTTAGTAGAAAAGATACGCCAAACCAAACATACAATTTTGTGCCTTTTGACCCAGAAAATATGAAAATATTAGAAACTACAAAAGGATTACTAGAATAGTAAACTGTTGTAGAATAGCAACATCATCAACCATCAACCCAAAGGGAATGGCATGGAAAACGCTAAAGAAAACAATATTGTAGAGGTTGCTCCAACCAATAAGGGTGGCGCACCTATAGGCAATCAGAACGGCAAGAAGGGAAAGCTGTTCTATAACCAGCTCAGAGTAGCCTTGGTTCAAGAGGATAGCCGCAAGCTGCGTACCATTGCACAAAAGCTAGTAGACGCTGCCGAGCAGGGTGAGCCTTGGGCGATTAAAGAAGTGATTGACAGGGTAGACGGCAAGGCCGTACAGGCTACAGAGATTAGCGGTGTAGATGGCGAGGCTATCGAGCTAAAGCAGATTGAGTTTATTATCAAGCGCCCAGAGTGATCGAAGCAGAAGAAAAACTAAGTTTAGAGATACCAGAGAAGCTAGAGTGCTTGCTGGAGGACTACCGTTTTAAAGTCGTATACGGTGGGCGTGGCTCGTCTAAGTCTTGGACAGTAGCTAGGGTATTGTTAGCTATAGGCCGTAGAAAGAAGATTAGAGTCTTATGCGCTCGTGAGTTTCAGAACTCAATTAGTGACTCGGTACACGCTCTGCTTGCAGATCAGATCAAGTCGCTAGGCTTAGAGGACTTCTACACAGTACAGAACACTACTATCTTTGGTAGGAATGGCACAGAGTTTCTATTTGCAGGCTTAAAGCACAACATTACCAAGATCAAGTCGTTTGAGGGTGTAGACATCTGCTGGGTAGAGGAAGCACAGACTACCAGTAAATCGAGCTGGGACACGCTGATTCCTACGATTCGTAAGGAAGGCTCGGAGATATGGATTACTTTCAATCCTGAGTTAGATACAGACGAAACCTATAAACGGTTCGTAGTCATGCCGCCTAAGACAGCAAAGGTAGTAAAGGTAAACTGGTCTGACAATCCTTGGTTTCCTAAAGTTCTCAGAGATGAGATGGAGGACTTGAAAGAACGAGATATAGACGCATATCTGAATGTATGGGAAGGCAACACAAGGCAAGTCCTTGATGGCGCTGTGTACGCTAACGAGCTACGCAAGGCGCAAGAGGAAGATCGGATTAGAGATATACAAGTTGATAAGTCTATCCCTGTATCTACATTCTGGGACTTAGGCTGGGCAGACAACACAAGTATTTGGTTCGTACAGACTGTGCCTGGCGGTGAGGTGCGAGTTATTGACTTCTATCAAGACAATCAGAAAACCATAGATCATTATGTAAATATCCTTCAAAACAAGGGATATACATATAGGGATCATTGGCTGCCGCATGACGCAGAGCATAAGAATATGACT
>Ga0315903_10011571_pt1 | contig 10378 bp, 6 predicted proteins | sample LakEriMetagenome_7_FD_203524 | JGI IMG/M metagenome (GOLD analysis project Ga0315903, IMG submission 203524) | Freshwater fungal communities from buoy surface, Lake Erie, Ohio, United States - Buoy 2 MA119 | ecosystem: Environmental > Aquatic > Freshwater > Lake | place: USA: Lake Erie, Ohio... | reverse complement strand
GCTGCAGCCGAACGTCGTCGTCGAGCGAGTCGTCGAGCATGACGTCTGCCATGCGCCGCAGCTTGGTCAGCACGGATCGACGCGCGGCCTCGGTCGGATGCGCGGTGAACACCGGACGCACGGCGAGTTTGTCGGCGAGCGCGGAGATGGCCGCCTCGGGAACACCCGCCGTGGCAACGGCCTCGGCAACCCGTCGGATCGGGCCGCCGTGGGCCCGTCGGGCGACAGCGATGTCGCGGGAGCGCTCCACCTGCTCGGCGATGTTGGCAAGGTCGAAGTAGACCGAGAAGGCGCGAGCCAGACGGGTGGCGGTCTCGACATCGACGGAGGTGAGTCGCCCGGCGGCGGCACCTTGGTCGGAGCGCACCAGAAGTCGTACCTCCTCGACGAGGTCGAGAAGTGGCTGCCCCTCGTGGCGGACGAGGGCCTCGCCCAGCAGGGTGCTGAGGTCGCGGATGGTGGCGCGAAGCCGCTCCTCGCCTGGCACGTTGACGGGCGTCTGTGCCGAAGACTCGGGCATGGCACTATCCAACCGTGAGGCGGGCGCAGCGCCAAAATCAGGAGTCGCGGCGGGTATTCATGCGCGGTCGACGGATGATGACGTGGGTTTCGCCCTCGCCGGGCACGAACTGCACCACGGTCCCGTCGATTTCGGACATCGACTCGGGGAGGTGCCGCGGCACCACGGCGACTAGTTCCTCGAAGCCCTCGTCGACGAAGCCGTGGAGGATGAGGCGTCCGCCCGCGTCCTTGGCGATGACGTCGTCGAGGATGGCGAGCACCCCCTCGGGGTAGGGATCCGCGCGCGTGAACTCGCTGAGCAGGTCAACCTCGACGGTGGAGCCTGAGCGCGCGGCGGTGCGCACGAGTCGGCGTTTGAGGTGACTGACGGCGTCTCCGGGTGATGACGAGAGCCCCAGATCGATGCGCAATGCATCCGCCTCGGCCGCCGCACGGGCAGCAACGTCGTCGGAATCGACGGGGACGGTGCCGTCGGCGATCCCCTCGAGCAGGTCACGGGCCGTCACGCTGAGGGCGCCCCACGTCGTGGCTGCCGCGGCACGCTCCGCCTCGAAGAGTTGCTCTGCCAGCACCTCATTCCACTGGCTCTGAGCGCGGTCGCGCTGCCGCTCGAACACCATCTCGACCCAGCTGAGGCCGAAGGCGAATGCCAGCACGTATGCGGTGGTCACCGTCCACTCCGTCAGGGCGCGCCCCGTGCACCCGTCCGGGAGGACCCACACCGCGAGTGAGGACGCGACGGCTGCTGCGATCGCCAGGGTCGCGCGCGTGAGCACGCTGTTGAGGGCGAGGATGGGCAGAAGCAGGGCGCCGCCCGCCATGCCGGCGAGCAGGGTGTTGACCGACCAGGTGGCGCTGCACTGCAGCGGATGGGACGAGGCGGCGACGAAGACCCCGATCATCAGGATCGCAGCGAGCACGGTGAGCGGTATGCGCGGTACGTGCTGCCAACGGAGGGCGAGCACGGCGAGCACTGCCGCGTAGGCGATGGTCAGCCCGGCCACCAGACCCGGACGCTCGAATGCACCCACCACTGTGGTGAGGACGAGCAGCATGAATGCGTTCGTCCCGAGTACCCCGAGGCGAGCCCACAGGCTCGAGTCGACGATCCGCACGGTCCGGAGCCCCAGGGCGGGCGCCTTCCTGGGTCGAACCAAGGGGGCGGTGAGGGCAACGACGGTACCGCCTGTTGCGGGCGCGTGGATGCGGGCACTCCCGTCGATGGAAGCCATGCCGCTCCTGATCGTGTTGCGCAGACCGAAGCGCTCCTCTGCATCCGCGGAGACGCCGATGCCCTTGTCGATGACCTCGACGCGGATGATGTCGTTCACGCGAGCACGGAGGATTGCTCGATGCTCACCCGAGTGACGCTCGACGTTGCGCAAAGCCTCGACGATGGCGTCACGCAGCGGGTTGGCGATGGATGCCGCCACGATGACGTCGGTGATCGACGGCAGGTCGATGGTGATGTCCAGCGACGGAACGGCGGCACCGGCGGTCAGCAGGATTTCTCGCACGGTGGAGTCGGGAATCTGCTCCAGCCCCAGTGCCACCTGTTCGAGGTCGCGCCGGCAGGCAGCGCGCGCGGCGGCCTCCTTGCTCGGTGTGACGCCCATGGACAGGGCGGTGAGGGTGTTGAGCACCGTCTCGTGGATGCGTCGGGTCACGGCCTCGGACGACCGGCGATGCGCAGCATCTCGCTGCTGCTGTTCGAGGGCCTCCTGCACCTGGGCGTATTCCGTCTCGGCCTCGGTGATGCGCGTGAGCCACGCTCGCCACGCGAGGAGCAGGCCTCCGCCGGCCAGCAGGTTGAGCAGGGCACCGCTGATGACGGGGACGACCCCGTTCGTGGCCAGCAGCGTTGCTGGGGGATCGATGAGGTTCACGATGATGTCGATTGCGGAGACGACGGCGATCGTCGACAGCACTCCCCACACTGGCAGCGTGAACACGGTGCCGACGATGATCGCGAACCCGATGGTTGCGAAAGGCAGCCACGGCCCGGCCGAGATGATCAGGCTGAGCACGAGCAGGATCACACCGGCAGCGGACTGCACCCAGGGGCGCTGGGGCTTCAGGACCGGGGTGAAGCCGGCGAGCCAGATCGCCGCCGACAGCCCGATGACCGCCCAGCCCGCGAGGTTCGCCGGGTTGGTCGTGAGCAGGGAGATGACGGCCGGGACGAAGATGGCGACGCCGCTGACGGTGAGGGCGATGAGGGCGGCGGTGTTCAGCAGGGTGGTCAACGACACGCGCTGGAGCGGCGGCGTGATCACGTCGACTGTCACGACGCCGAGGGTGGCACATGAGCGGCCCAGGTGCCCGCGGGCCCCACGCCCAGCCCCCCGATGCCTGGCACCTTGTCGGGCACATTCGTGGTGAATGTGCCCGACAAGGTGCCAGGCATCGGATGGGGGCGGGAGGCAGGCCTACGGAAGCAAGCCCTCGGAGCGGGCCACCTGGTTCAGCTGGACCTTGGTGCGCGCCGAGATCCCCGCGGCGGTGTACTTGTCGCGGACCCGGTCGAGGTAGTGCTTGACGGTGTTCGGGGTGATGTCCATGCGGCGGGCCACCATCTCCAGCGTCAGGCCTGACGCGTAGAGCACGAGGGCGCGCTTCTCCTGGGCGGAAAGCTCGACGTTGCTGGTCGTCCGCAGCACGGCTCCGGCAAGGTCCGGGGGGATCCAGGTGCCGCCGTCGAGCACCGTGCGCACGGCCGTGGTGAGGCTGCGCAGGCTCGAGCGCTTGGCGACGAAGGCTGACGCCCCGGCGGCGATCGCCGCCTGCAGCACATCCGGGCGGGCCATGGCGCTCACCACCACGACTGAGATGCGGCGGGCGGTGAAGGCCGACACTGTCTCGGCCACGGGTGTCTCGTCGCCGAGGTCGAGGTCGACGATCGCGCAGTCGATCGAGGTACTCGAGGCGGCGGCCAGGGCCTCCTGCAGGGAGTCCCCGGAGTAGGCGATGGTGGCTGCCGGAAAGTCGATGAGCAGCTGGCGCTCGATGCCGTCACGCACGAGTCCGTGATCATCGAGGAGGATCAGCGTCGGATCGGGCAGCAGCGCCATGTCCTCCCCCTTTCCGCTCGTGGGCTTGCCGCGAGGCTAGCCACCCCGCTGCGCCGCTGCGCCCCCCTGTTCCGGGGGGTTCGCGTCGGCTTGATCGGGGGGTTCGGGCGCCGTGCCGAAGACGGAGACGCGCCCTCGCTCGGTCACGACGAGCGTCGCGGGCAGGGGCAGGACGTAGCGCGGGCCACGTCCGGTGCGCCACGTGCTGACCGCGCGCAGCCGCGCCACGGAGATGACGCTGACCGTGCGGCCCCCGGTGTCGGGGACGAAGGCTCGGCGGCCGTCCGGACTCAGCACGGCGGTGATCGGCTCCGGACCAACGGGGATGCGCTTGGTCACGCGGGCCCCGGCCGGATCGACGACGGCCACAACGTCCTCTCCCCCGAGCGGAACGAGCAGCCGCTGGCCTCCGGGGATGACGGTGGGCGGAGCGGGCTGGCGGCCCACCTCGATCAGGCGGGCGAGGGCCAGCCGTGAGACGTCGATGACGGCGACGACTCCCGACTCCCGGCATGAGACGTAGAGGCGGGCGCTGGCGGCCGCCAGGACCGGCCGCAGTGGCACGGCGCACACGGGAAGGGTCTCGGTGACCGTGCGTGTGGAAAGCGACACGACGCTGATGGTGCCGCTCCCGGCATTGGCCACGTAGGCGCGGTTGCGTGCCGGGTCGAGGGTGGTGGCGAGGGGGGCATCGCCGACGGGGATGCGGGCGACGACGGACTGCTTCTGCGTGTCGATCACGGCGACAAGGTCACGGGTGGGGTCCGTGACGTACAGCAGGGCTCCGGTGCGGTCCAGGGTGGCGGCTCTGGGCGCCCCGCCGAGGCTGACAGACCACGCCACCTCGCCCGTGGCCGTGGCGATCGCGACGACACGGCCGTTCTCAGCGTCGACGACGTAGACCCGCGTGCCCCGGGGGCTGACCGTGGGGGCGAGGGGCGTGCCTCCGGTGCGCGTGCGGGTGAGCTGCTTCAGGGTCACCGCGTCGAGCCCGAAGACCGACCCGCCGGCGGTGACGTACAGCCGGGCTCCGTCGGGGGAGGCGATGGTCCCGTTCGCTGACGCGGGGAGCACGGTGGCTCGCGCCGGGGGGACCTCCGCCTCGGCTCCCTGCGCCGTCGGGGCGATCGTGAGGGCGACGCCCAGGAGGCCGGTGAGGAGACCGACGAGAGAGCCGCGCACGCCTGCAGGCTACCGGCCCCCGGGGAAGCCGACCGGCCTGCCGGGGCCCCACCAGAAGAGGGGGTAGGTGGTGGGCAAGCCGCGAATCCCCCATGGCGCGCCTCCCGCACCACCACGATCCGGCTGGCTAGCGTGGCGCCAAGTCCCCTTCCCCCGTGCGAGGACTCGTGAGCAACGACGCGTTCGATGACCCGGACGGCCAGAGCCGTCCGCTGGTCTCGATCAGCGACCCCCATCTGCAGGCCGATCCCGGCCAGGACACGGTCTCCACCGCCGAGGTGCGCAACCCGAGCTCGATCGTGGAGACCTACCAGATGCGGGTGCTCGGACCGGCTGCCGCGTGGGTCGAGTTGAGCCCGCCGTTCGTCTCGCTCTTCCCCGGTGACGCCGAGGATGTCACCATCACGTTGCAGCCGCCGATGTCGTCGCGCATCGTCGCGGGCAGGTATGTCGTCGGCGTGCAGGCCGTGTCGGAAGTGCGGCCGGAAGTGTCGACGACGGCCGAGATGTCGGTTGAGGTGCCGCCCTTCTACCGGTTCCGCTGCTACGTCAGCCAGAGCACGTTCACGGTGCGCACGAAGGCGACGATGCTGGTGCAGGTCGTCAACGAGGGCAACTCCACGGTCACCTACAGCGTCCGTGCGGAGGACCCGGAGGGTTACCTCAACGTTCAGCCGGCCAAGCCCACGGTCACTCTCGCACCGGGGGAGTCACAGTGGGTCGAGGTGATCGTCAAGGTCGCACCGAAGCTCATCGGCTCGGACTTCGTCACCCGCTCATTCATGGTGACAGTGCTGCCCGTCAACGACGATGATCTCAACCTGCCGATTCTCGACGTTGGCGCTGAGGTCTCCAGTGGCGGCATCGCCCAGAAGCCGCTCATCCGCCTGAGGCTCGGGGTCCTCGGCCGACTCATCATCCTGCTGACGATCCTCGGCCTGATCGCCGGCTTCTTCATCTCCCGGTGGCTGGCCAACAACCGCCCTCCGGCGGATCAGAGCCCGGCCGTCCCGGTCAACTTCGCGGCGGACCTGGGGTCCTCCGGATCTGATGTCATCCTCAACTGGTCTGCGGCTCCGGGCGCCACGGGCTACACCATCTATGCGGTCGGCTCGACAGGCGACCCCAATCCCACCCCGACCCCGGTGCCCACGATCATCGTCCAGTTTCCCGGCGGAGGGGCCGTCGGTCAGGCTGCGCCGATCGTGCGCCGGTCAGGCGATGACCTCGATGGCCCGGTTTGCGATGGCTGCTCCGCCGTTGCCCAGGTGGTGGCGGGCACAACGCGATACGTCGTCGAGAACGTGCCTCCCGGCGAGGCCTGCTACCGGATCGCCGCGACGCTGGGGCAGTCGCAGTCCCTGTTCAGTGCACCGGCGTGCACGATCGTCCCGGATCCGTCGTTGCGTGACGATGACGGCAACGGCATCCCCGACGAGCAGGAGCAGGCGGAGGCCGAGGCCGAGGCAGCAGCGGCTGCGGCTGCGGCTGCGGAGATCCGGCCCTGTCCACCGGTGCAGCTGTCGGTGCGACCGGTGTCGCCGACGAGCGTGGCCGTGCTGTGGCGGACGGCGACCGAACCGCCGGAGGGCTTCCGGGTGCCGGAGGGTTCGGAGCTTCCGGATGTGCGCGCTCTCGAGACGGTTCCCCTGCTGGGGCCGAAGGAGTCCAAGCCCGTCCTCCTGCGCGGTGGTGGCGGCAAGGGTGGCGGATCGTCGAGTTCAGGCGGGTCCGGCGGTGGAGGTCGGGTCTGCGATCCGGAGCAGGAGATCTCGGCCTGGACGATCCAACGGCGCCTGTTCACCGGGTGGACGAACGTGACTCCCGGACCTGCGCCGACCGATACCGCATTCGAGATCACTGGCCTGGAGCCCTCGACCCAGTACTGCTTCCGCATGCGCTCGACCGGTCCGCAGCGCACCTCGCGATTCACGCCGCGGGTCTGTGCGACGACGGACGCAGAACCGCTGCCCGCGATGCCTGTACCGGCACCTGCGGGTGGGAACGTGACGGCGCCGACGTCGGCTCCCGGGACGATCATCATCGACGACCTCACGATGTGAGGTGTCGCGGGAGTGCGACGACCTCACGATGTGAGGTGTCGGGGAGGTGCGACGACCTCACGATGTGAGGTGTCGGGGAGGTGCGACGACCTCACGATGTGAGGTGTCGGGGAGGTGCGACGACCTCACGATGTGAGGTGTCGCGGGAGTGCGACGACCTCACGATGTGAGGTGTCGGGGAGGTGCGACGACCTCACGATGTGAGATGGCGCGTTGATCAGGAGACGGTGCCCGGCAGTGAGCTGCGGGGCTGGATGTCTGTGGGCAGGTTGAAGAGTGTCGGCGGCGCTGGTGGAGTGAGGAATTGCAGGCCGGTGATGGCGACTTCGGTGCTGATGTCGTCCGGAGTGTTGCGCGGCGGATAGACGGAGTCGATGGTGAGGCGCACTGTGCGCGTCGTAACCTTCGGAAACCTCACCAGCTGCTGCAGGTCGCTCTGGTTCTCGACGATCCTCAGGGTGGAGGTCTGCGTACTGCCGTCGTCGAACGCCAGCGTGATGGTGCGCGGGGTTGCGACCGCCCGGGTGTCGAGGATCCGGTTCTGGATTCCCGGCAGGATGATCATGCGGTTGATCGTGTAGGTGTCTGCGAGTGTGAACACGATCTCTGTCCCGGCACCCTGCTGGCGTGATGGCTCCGAGGCCCAGAAGGCGGTCGCGTCAAGGCCGATGAGGTCTTTGGGCTCGGTCCCGGGCAGGGTCGACGTTGCGGTGGCCTCCTCGATGGAGGCGCTGCCACCCGCGTAGGGGTCGATGAACTGGTTGATCAGCTGGTAGACGGTCGTCATGCCGAATCGGACACGGAATGCGCCCGGTCCGAACACTGCGAACAGGACAGAGCCCAGCAGGGCGCCGACGAGGGTCAGCGTGAGTATCGGGGCGTACCAGCTTCGTGAGGGCCCGCGTCGCTGCTGCCGCCGCTGAGCCCTCGTGGGGGTCTTCGCCTCGAGGACGGGAACGGTGTCGGGGGCGAGGGAGACGTCGGACATGGGTTCACCGCACCACAGGCAGAACGACCGAGCCGACATGTTCAGCCGTTCGCATGACGCGCACGGGACGTCGCCCTGGGGCTCATCGGTGACCATCGGTCGAGTGGTCTGGACGGTGCGTCGGTCGAGCATCTGCGGTGGCCGCGCCTGCACTTCCGGTGTCGGCTCAGCGTCGACGCCCTCGGCGACGACCACAGACTCCACGACCTCGAGGGGGTGCTCTTGCTCGCTCACCTGCGTAAGGGGGTGCTCTTCCTCGCTCACCTGCGTAAGGGGGTCGACGCGACGCGGCCACAGCACCAGTGCCCACACGAGGAACACAATCCCGGTGGCGACACCGAGGACAGAACCGACGGACCACCAGATGAGCGATGTCACGACGGCGCCTACGACGACCGCGCCGATCGTGCCGGCGAATGACCGACGGGGGGTGTGGGCGGTAGTGGCCTGCGCGGAGTGCTCAGCCGGCGCAGCCAGCACAGTCGTGCGCACGCTGATGACCTCAGGCCCGGCTGCCCACTCGCCGTCGGCCGAGGGTGCGTCCGCTGCAGTTGCCGGCGGCTCGAACCCCTCGGGCGCTGGGCACCAGGGCGGTTCGCCGGCGAATTCCAGATACGCGCCGCACTCGGGGCAATGGGGTCCCCACGGCACTGTCGAGGTGCACGTCGTGCATCGGATGGTGGTGAAGGTCATCGTCTTGCCCTACTGCACCTGCAAGTCGACGGGCACGTGCGCGGGCACCAGGTCATGGATGATGCGGCGCAAGTTCTCGGCGCTGCGTCCGCCCACCTGCGTGAGGTCAGTCACGATGAGGGTGACGGTGCTGTCGTCGGGCTCCGCCCACTGCTGCGGATCTGTGGGGACCGTGCTGGTGTGAATGCCGCCCGGATCGCGGATCTCCAGATGACCGGCCTCGCGCGGAACCAGCCGCTCATGAAGCCCGGTGGCAGTTCCGCTCCATTCGGCGGTCCGGAAGCCGCTGGCCACGTCATGTCGAAGTTCGGCTTCGTCCCGTGCATCGGCGGTCAGCGCAAGGATCCAGGATCCGAGGTAGGCCACCATGTCCGGTGGAGCCAGACGCGGGTCGAGGTAGGCATCGAAGCAGTCCAGGGTGGTGATGGCAGGAGCCCAGACCTCGTCGAGGGCGCCGAGGAAGGCGACGATCATCGGATCGTCCGCGAGCATCGCCGGCACTTGCTTGGACAGCGGAAAAGGGCTGCGGGCACCTGGAAGGCCCTGCCGCCCCGGTCGCTCTGTCGACAGCTCCGCGGTCATTCGCGCACCTCGATCTCGTTGCCGACGCAGAACAGCAGGGATTGCTGGCCAGGCTGCACGATGTCGGCGGGAGTTCCGCGCACGCCTGTGACGACATCGGCGGGAATGAGTCGCACGAGGTCGACGTACGCAACCCCGGCTACGCGCTGCAGCACGGAGTGCACCTCGGCGATGAGCAGGGGATGCCCGAACGGCCAACCATCGCCGCGTGGGCCTCCGGTGACCGGATGCAGGTAGGCACGCAGGGCCTGATCGGCTCGGGTCGCCAGCGTGCGCGCATCCGACCCAGGCTGAGCCACGAGCCGGGTGGCGACGACGACCCCGAGGTATGACGGGGGCTCGACATGCATGATCGCGCCAAGGACTCGACGCGGCTCGAGGAGGTCTTGGATGTTCTGCAGCACCTCGGGCGAGGGGAGTAGGAGTTCGAAGTCTCGTACGTCGGCGGGCACCCATGGAACAACCTGCACAAGCACGTGACCTGGCCGGCCGAGGTCAGTCGCATCTCGGCACGCCACACGAGCGATGGACGGAGCAGCCAGTCGCACGAGCATCTCGTAGTCGGCCGCCGTGACGGCTCGCGCCTGTGTCCGCACCGTGATCGCGGCCCGGGCCTTCAGGTCATCGATCGTCTCCGCATCCGAACCACCATTGGCCGCGCGCGGATTCCTGACGCTGGAGACGAAAGGGATGCTCGACCGCAGAACGGTCAGCGTCCCCGCGTCGACATTCCCCTGGCGGCCGCCACCCACGAGGTAGCGGGGAACACGGACCATGCTCTGTGCTGGCGGGGTTGCGCCGTAGAGCCGGGCGCTCCCGTCGGGCTGCCGCACTACCGGGCCGAACTGGATCACGCCCGCGACCTCATCGAGGGAGAAGTGCAGGTCCATTGGCCCGGAGTTGACGAAGCTCTCGACTCGCTCCCAGGTCTCCCAGCCCTGCGACCCGCTGACCTCGATCTCGAGATAGATCTGACCGGCGATCAGTGGTGACCTGGACAGGGTCAGGCGATCCCCGGGAGTGCCGCTGCACGGGCCGAGCAGCTCCCCGAAGACCGGTTCGCAGTGCTGCGCCAGCACGATGCCACCCACCGTGCCCGAGACGACCGCTCCGATGTCGGGCGACACTCGATAGCGCGGCTGGCCCGGGCTTGCCTCGACGACGCGGATGCGAAGCCAGGCCCCCTGGATGCCCGCGATGATGGAGCGCTCATGCTGGGCGACCAGGAACTCCATGTCTCCATCGCGGTTGAGGCCGCCGGTGTCGTCGAGGATCAG
>Ga0315903_10011569_pt1 | contig 10379 bp, 9 predicted proteins | sample LakEriMetagenome_7_FD_203524 | JGI IMG/M metagenome (GOLD analysis project Ga0315903, IMG submission 203524) | Freshwater fungal communities from buoy surface, Lake Erie, Ohio, United States - Buoy 2 MA119 | ecosystem: Environmental > Aquatic > Freshwater > Lake | place: USA: Lake Erie, Ohio... | reverse complement strand
AACTGCTCAACCGGCTGCGGGCGATGCAGGTGGACCGCGCCTGGTTTTTGCGGTTGGTGGATGCCGCGCTGCTGGCCCAATACCCGGAACAGAAGGGCCGCCTGCCCAGCGCCAGCCCCGAGGATGCACCGCTGCGCAAGGTGTGGAATGAGCTGGCCGACGACTGGTTGGCGCGGGTGGAGCAGCTGCCCCTGGCCATCCGCGGCCGGCTTGGTCGCCTGGGGCCGGAGGATTGGGAGCGCAGTCGCAAGACCCTTCTCGACCAGGGCATCAGCGCGGCGGTGCTCGAACAGCTGGTGAGCGGCAACGCCCAGAACCTGCTGCCGGGCAGCTCCGGCAGGGGCATTCCGCCGGAACCCTTTCGCCAGCTCTGGTATGCCGCCGCCGAGCAGACCCTGTCGGGGCTGCGGGTCGACCCGATCGTGGCCAGCTCTGGGGTGGCCCAGATCGTTTCCGCCGATGTGCCCGCCAACGGCGTGCGCCTGTTCCCGATCAAGCTGCCGCCCGGCCATTCCCTGGCCCTGGGCGTGAACGGCACGCCGTTGGTGCAGATGACTGTGTTCGATGCCGAGGGCAAGCAGCTGGAGGCCAAGGGTCCCCTGCGGGTGGTGACTCTGCCCGGTCAGCCCCAGTCGCCGCTGCAGCTGCTGGTGAGCAACGAAGGCGTGGCGCCGGCGTTGATCCGCCTTTCGCTGCGGGCGGATCCCCCCCCGGCCGCCCCGCCCTCCACCAGCAACCCAGCCCCCGACGCCAGGATCGTGCCGCTTGAGCCCCAGCCCCAGCCCGGTGCCAGCCCCACCGGCGGCCAGGAAACGGTCACCCCCGAGGCTGGCGTCGCTCTGCCGCTCCAGGCGCCCGGCCCCGTCCCCGCACCCGCGACGCCCCCCCCGTCGCCCGCCGGGCCGCTGTCGCCGCCGCCGCCGGTCGCGCCCAGCAGCAGTGGCGCGGCGGGGCGCACGCCTTGAGCGGCTCCCTTGCGAGGGCGGGACGTGGAGATGGTGATTTGGCGGTGATCCGATGGCAACTCCGGACGATGCGATGGCGATGCGTCTCTGCCAATGCGCCTGTGCCGATGCTCCTGTGGCGATGCGACGGTCATGCCGAGGTGATGGGATGGCGTTGATGTCGCTCTGGAGGCAGGCCGATGGCCACTGATCCGTTCACGCCCGCGGCTGGCGAGCGAGGGCAATCCGAGTGCGCCGCGGCTGAGGCCAGCGCCGTGGCGCTACCCACGGCGCTGGTGATCGCCACGGGCAACCCTGGCAAGCTGCGGGAGTTCGCGGCGCTGCTGGCGGCGTTGCCGCTGGAGATCCGTCCCCAGCCGCCGGGATTGGAGGTGGAGGAGACCGGCAGCACGTTTGCGGCCAATGCCCGCCTCAAGGCTGAGGCGGTGGCCCAGGCCTGCGGCTGCTGGACCCTGGCGGATGACTCCGGGCTGGAGGTCGAGGCCCTTGGCGGCGCTCCGGGCGTGTTCTCGGCCCGTTACGCCGCCAGCGATCCAGAACGCATCGCCCGGTTGCTGCGGGAGCTGGCCGAGGACGGCCGGCAACGGGCCGCCGCCGGTTTGGCGCCGGAGCGCGGCGCCCGCTTCCGCGCCGCCTTGGCCGTAGCCGACCCCTCCGGCGCGATCCGGCTGGAGGTGGAGGGGCACTGCCACGGCCAGATCCTGGAGGAACCGCGGGGCGAGGGGGGGTTCGGCTACGACCCCGTGTTCCTGGTGCCGGAGCTGGGTCGCACGTTCGCCGAGCTCGACAAGGCGGAGAAGGCGGTGGTGGGCCATCGCGGCCGGGCCTTCGCGCTGCTGGAACCGCAATTGCGTCAGCTGCTGGCCGCGGTCCACGGCTGAGGCGCTGTGGTTGGCAGCCCGGCGAGCTCTTCAATCGATGCGTTGCCGCCGCGCTAGCCGGCGGCAAGTTCCAGCCGCCTCTCCAGTGGCAAAGCCAGCCCCATTGCCTCCGCACCCCAGGGGGCCAGGCCCGGATGGGATTGGCCCAGATCAGGCGATGGGGCGTGAAGTCTTGATGATCCAGCAGCCCTGGCGGCCTAGAATAGCTGTTGGCCATACAGCAGTAGGCAAATTTGGCTGTCATTCAGCGCTGTTGATGCCTGAAGATGACTTCGCCGTTGTTTGTTTGCGCGAGAGATTCTTGCTTGAGCGACGTGTCAGTTGGCGATCGGCAAGCCCAGCGGGAAGGGCCGGTAGCGATGAGAGAACAGTTGAGAATCCTCTGGGTAAACTCGATCGTGGCGGTTCTGCCGAGCGGTATTGCGATGCAGTCCCCCCTATTCGGGGCCTATCTTTGGACCGTAGTTGTCAGGAGCTTGCAATTGGCTTACTTCCATTCGCGCTTACTTCGAAGCAAGCATGATCACGCCGGCGTGGGGGAAGATCAGTAGTTTGCCGGGGTGCATCTTGACGTCGACTTTGGAGAACTTCCGCTCGAGCAGGCTGGAATACTGCAGGGGAAATCGCACAAACTGGCCGCGGTCGAAAGAGGTAAGAAAATTTGAAAAGCGAGGTTGATCTGTGGTGTAGCAGGGGTCAGCGGTAATCATTAGGCCGCCAGGCACTAGCAGGTCGGAAACTTCATCGCACAACTTCATAATTTGTTCATCGCTCAAATGATGCAGCACGGCCATGACGATCACAACGTCAAAGGGCTCAAGATTTAGGTTCTGCAGTTCGCCGACGGGGGCGGCGTAGAACTCTGCACGATTGCCATAGTGCTGTTTGGCATGATTGATATATTTCTCGCTAAGATCGCAGCCCACGTAGGAGACGTGCTGGGGAAACACCTCGCAGTTAACCCCGGTTCCGCAACCAACATCGAGAACCCGATGTTTTACCAGTGGGGCAACAGTTTTCTTGAGGAAATTCAGGCGATCCTGTTGTGCACCAACAAACTTTTGGTAGGAGTCGTAGACTTTTGGAATCGCAAAAATCTTCCTCGGGTCCAGTTTGCTTACCACCAGAAAGTGGCTCCAACACTCATGGCATACTAGTCTTAACAGAATCTGTTGTCGAGCGTCAACCTCGGCCGCGGCTGTTTCAGCCCAGGCCGAGGTCGCCTACGCTGCTGACCCAGCGCTGCAGGCTCCAGCTCACCAGGCCGCTGCGCAGCATCGGGTCCTGCTCAATCAGCGCCAAGGCGTGGGCGTGATCCGGTGCCTCCAGCAGCAGCAGGCCGCCACCTCCGGGCCGGTCGTCCGCATCGACCAAATAGCCGCTGCTGATGCGGGTGCCGGCGGCCCGCAGCCCCAGCACCCAGTCGCGATGGGCGGCGCGATGGGGCGCCAGCTCGGAGGCCGGGCGCAGGAAGGTCTCGTGCTTGATGAACCAGGGCATGGCGGCGGCCGAGCCGGTGCCAGGAGGCGCGTCGGCTGCTTGGAAGCGTAGGCAGGAACCGGGGCGGCTCGTCTCCGCCTCGACCAGTGGCGTCCCGCCGCGACCCTGGTCGCGACCAGGCCGGCGGCCCTTTCAGCCTCGATCGGCGTTGGCAACCCCTGGCCCTGTCGCGCCCTCCGCCTGCCGCGCCCTCGGCAGCGTGAAGCCGCAGCGTGAAGCCCCAGCGTGAAGCCGTGGCTCCGGCGGAAGTGGAGCCGGACGGCGCAGGGAGCCCATCAACGATGGGCCCATGCTCCCCGGGGCGAGGGGCCCGCGGATCGAGACGGCATGGGCGGCTGGCGGGCTGGGCGTTGGTTGGGGGGGAGGGTCTGCGGCGCCCGCTGTGTTCAATAGCTAGGACTATTTCAGGCCGTGGAAGATTCGTGATGCCTTGTGCCTGGGCGATCGCAAGGCGGCCGAGTGCCGCCGGGGGCCAGCGGGCCTGGTTTTGTCGGCCAGGTCGGCTGCCGGGCGGGCGCTGGAAACTCCCCCTGGCAACGCTGGTTGCCCTGTGCTCCGGTGCGGCTCCGGCCTGGACCCAGCAGCGGCTTCAACCCCTCCCCGCCCTGGTGGCGCAGCTCTCCAAGCCGAATCCGCGGCCGGCCTCCCCGCCTCTGGTCGCCGACCCCCAGAACACGGCTCCGGCCGACGCCGCCAGTAGGTCCGCCACGAACGGCTGCAGCCTCAGCATCGACCAGATGAACCAAGTGGCGCGGGGCCAGGTGCTGCGCTTGGGGCAGGGTGATTGCCAGATGCGCTTCAACACAGTCCGCTGAGACGGACGGGTTGCGTGCTTGCAGTCCATTGAGACCGCGTCGCCTGCTGCACAAAGTTCGCTGGAGTGCGGCATCCCCAGCCCAGGCCTTTCCCAAGGGAACACCACACGGCCGCAGCGGCCACGGCAGTGCCGCCTTAGGCCTGCCGCTGGGAATGCGGCTGGGCCACGAAGCTGCCATGCAGCCCATGGGGGATCGCCAACGGCAGCTCCAACACCGCCAACTCCGCCATCGTCCGGGCGCACAGAATCACCAGGTCGCTGGCGCAGCGGGCCCCGTTCCACACCGGCACCAGAACCCAACCGGCGTCTTCGGCGCCACCAGCCTCGGGATCGGGCACGAAGATCGGCTCGCTGACGAAGCCCCGCGGCGCCGCGCTCCACACCCGTTGCTCGCCGGTCTTCAGGTCGAGTTTGGCGATCGCTTGTAGCGGGTCGTTGCCCTGGGGGCGCTGGGCCACCGCCATCCAGCCGTAGCGAGCCTCCAGGCCCTGGCGGGCCGGATGCACCATCGCGAACTCGCAGCAGCGCTCGCTCAGCAGGGTGGTCTCCACCGTGCCCCGCTCGAGGTCGATGCGGCAGCGCTTGATCAAGCCCTCGGGAATCGCGTCGAAGTCCGTGTCACGGAAGTCATCCTCCGGGCCAACGCTGGGGAAATCGGCGTAGTGGATGCTCTCCACCACCACCGCTTCATCCTCTTCCCAGGCATTGAGGTGGTGGAACACAAAGCCCTCAGGTGCCGGCACCAGCCGCGGCGGCTGCCCCGCCATCGGGCTGCCGGGCCGTGGCACCAGCCAGAACTGCCCATGGGCTCCCGTTCGTGATTTCAGGCACTGGGCAGCGCCTTTCTGGCCCAGCACATAGGGCAGGGGGTTGAAATCGAGGGCGTTCTGCAGGAACACCGCCCAATTGGGAGTGATCGCGAAATCGTGCAAGAAGGCAAAGCCACGGAAGCTGTCGCGCCGTTCCGCCAGCAGCTGGCCCGCCTTGACCCCATCCGGCCCGTCCTCGCAGGCGAACTCCAGCAACCGGATCGTGCTGCTGGGTCCCGTCTTCAGGCAGAACGTGACCAGGCGCGGCTGGCCGTGGTGGCCCGGATCGAAGCGCGGATGGGCACTGAAGGCCTCTCCCGGCTTGAGGACGCCGTTCAGGGTCGTCAGACCGCGGGTTGCGAGCGACTCGGGATCAAGGGCATGGGGGCCGGCCGCCTCCCACAGCGCCAGCAGGTCATCCCCCAGCCGCACCACGTGGGTGTTGGCGATGTTCTTGAGCCGCAGGTCGAAGACGTTCGCCAATGGCCCGCCCGGTTTCTGGGTGCCGAATACGCCGCGATACAGCAGCTTGCCGGCCTTTTCCTCCGCCAACCAGCCCTCGGTGCGCACGAAGCGATTGCGCAATGTGGCCCGGCCGTCGGCGAAACGGATCGCGGCGATCATGCCGTCGCCGTCGAAGGGGTGGTGGAACCACACGCCTCCGCGCTCAAGCCGCCCCGGGCCATTGCGATACAACGTTCCCCTCAGGGCCGCCGAAATTTCGCCGCGCGCCACGGTCAGCGGCAGATCGTCGAGCTCGACGCTCACATTGCGGTAGGCGCTCACCCAATCGGCCCGCTCGAAGCGATCGGGGCTGGCCGTCGAGGTGGCGGTGGCGGCTGTTGCCGCGGCTGCCTCCCGGGCGGCGGGCACAACTGTGGGTGGAACTGTCGGCGCGGCTGGCGGCGCGGCTGATTGCGAGGCAGATTGCGAGGCCGATTGCGAGGCAGTGGCCACACCGCTGGCCGAGGTGGCCTGGACCGGGCTGGACGGGGCGGTGGAGGTCATTGCGTCACAAAAAAAGAGCACCGGATCCATCTCCGGTGCTCCCATCATCACGTAACACTATGTGAAGTTGTGACTGGACCGCTCGCGATTCAGTCCTGGCAGGGGCGCTCCACCGGCTGGCAGGGGGTTAAGGGCCCATTGCAGGGGGCCGCCACGGCGGCGATGGCGCCCTTCTGGACCGCTCCGGTTTGGCAGGGGGTTTCGAGGGCCCGGCCGGGGGCGGCGAAGGCGAGCAGCGCCGCCGCGGCGGCAACGGCGGGAACGACAGCGCGAGACACAGCTGGTGCGATGCAGAGATGCCCCAATTTAACGACGCCCTAGCCGGTCAGGAGCGCGGACCCCACAGCCGAGCCCCACCCCCTCCAGAGGCCTGGGCGCGCCCTCAGCCCTGGGCCCCGGCCCGCTCCAGCACCCCCTTGCTGCTGGGTACGCCGCCACCGCGGCGCGGGTCGGGCTCGACAGCCATGCGCAAGGCGCGGGCGAACGCCTTGAAGCAAGCTTCCACGATGTGGTGGGAGTTCACGCCGTCCAGCTGCCGGATGTGCAGGGTGAGGCCGGCATTGCTGGCCACCGCCACGAAGAACTCCCGCACCAGCTCGGTGTCGTAGCTGCCGATGCGCTGGGCCGGGATCACCAGCCCATAGCTGAGGTGCGGCCGACCGCTGCAGTCGAGTGCCACTTGCACCAAGGCCTCATCCAGCGGCGCCAGGAAATGCCCGAAGCGCTGGATGCCGCGCCGATCGCTCAGGGCCATGGCCAGCGCCTGGCCCACGGCGATGCCCACGTCCTCATTGGTGTGGTGATCGTCGATGTGGGTGTCGCCGCGGGCCTGGATCTCCAGATCGAGCAGACCGTGGCTGCTGAGCTGCTGCAGCATGTGATCCAGGAACGGCACGCCGGTCGCCACCTGGCAGCGGCCGCTGCCATCGAGGTTGAGGGTCACGCGCACCTCGGTTTCGCCGGTGACGCGGTGAATGGTGCCGCTGCGGGACGGGGCGCCAGAGCTGCCGTTCTGCATGGGGGCCGCGCCTGCTGGCGCCGGTAAGGAGGTGGTTCGATCATCGCCAACCGGGTTCGGGCTCGCCAGCGGCGGGCGGGCTTCAGCGGGCGCCGGCCCCGGGCCCTGGTGGCTCCAGGCCGATCCAGCGCCGTTGCAGATCGCCGTAGGCATCGATGCGGCGGTCGCGCAGGAACGGCCACCAGCGCCGCACTGTTTCGCTTCGCCCAAGATCCAGGTCGACCAGCAGCTCGGTTTCGGCCTCGATCGGCGCCTCGGCCAGCAGCTCCCCCTGGGGCCCGCAGGCGAAGCTGCTGCCCCAGAAGCGGATGCCCGCACCAGCCGCCAGCGGGTCCTGTTCCAGACCAACCCGGTTGACCGCCAGCAGGGGCAGGCCATTGGCGATCGCGTGGCCCCGCTGGACCGTGATCCAGGCATCGCGCTGGCGTTGCTGTTCCCCCGTGTCCTCGCGCGGATCCCAGCCGATCGCCGTGGGATAGACCAGCAGCTCGGCTCCGGCCAACGCCATCAGCCGCGCAGCCTCCGGATACCACTGGTCCCAGCAGATCAACAGCCCCAGCACCCCCACGCTGGTGGTGATAGGCCGAAAGCCAAGATCGCCGGGGGTGAAATAGAACTTTTCCTGGAAGCCCGGATCATCCGGGATGTGCATCTTGCGGTACATCCCGGCGATGCTTCCATCGCGCTCCAGCACCACGGCGCTGTTGTGGTTCAAGCCCGGCGCCCGCCGCTCGAACAGGCTGAGCACCAGCACCACCCCCAGCTCCCGGGCCAGCTCGGCGTAGAACGCGGTGGAGGGCCCTGGGATCGGCTCAGCCAGGTCGTGGAAGGCCACATCCTGCCGCTGGCAGAAATAGGGTCCCGCCTGCAGCTCCTGGCACACCAGCAGCTGGGCCCCCGCCGCCGCCGCCCGCCGCATCGCCGCCGCGGTGGCCTGGCGCATCGCGTCGGGTTGTCCGAGCCAACGCTGTTGCAACAGCGCCACCCGTAGCCGCCGCTCGCGATCGGGGCTTGCCGGGGCCGGAGCGTTGGCGGCCGCGGCTGAAAGAGCGGCGGCCGAGGCGGTGCAGGCTGAGCTGGCAGCGGTGGCGGCTGCCGCGGCGGTGGTCTGGGGGGTGGCGGCCTGGGGGGTGGAGGCTGACGGGAGAGGGGGCACGGCAGGAGTGAGCGGTACAACGGCGCCTTCAGCCAAACACCGCCGCCGGGATCTGCATCGTGGCGCAGTGCAGGGAGCCGTGCTGCAGCAGCAGGGCCGAGCAGTCGATCGCTTGGATGCGCCACTCCGGGCAGGCCTGCCGCCAGGCGGCCACGGCGTCGGCGTCCCGCTCCGGATCGCCGTACACCGGCAGCAGCACGCTGCCATTGAGGAACAACGCGTTGGCATAGGTGGCTGGCAGCGGCCGGCCGTCGTCGGGGGCGTGGCGCGGCGGCCCAGGCGGCAGCGCCACCAGCCGGTAGGGCTGGCCTCCGGCTGTGCGCAGAGCCCGCAGCTGGCGCTCCAGGAGAGATTCGGGCGGCGCAGCCCCCGGCTGGCCATGGCCATCGCGGGGGTGAGCGGCCGGGGTCCGCCGCTCGCCGGAGCCGCCGGGTGCCCCGCTGTGGCTGCCGGCGTCGCGCTCCCGGGCAGCGCTGTGGGCCAGCGGCGCGATCGGCTCGCCTTGCACGTACACCAGCGTGTCGTTCGGGCAGAAGCGCACCAAGGTGTCGATGTGGGCGTCGGTGTCGTCGCCGGCCAGGGCCTCCTGCTCCAGCCACAGCACCCGCTCCACCCCCAGAAGGCGCTTCAGCTCGGCCTCCAGCGTCGAAGGGTCCAGTTGGGGGTTGCGGCTCGGAGCCAGCAGGCAGGTGCTGGTGGTGAGCAGGGTGCCAAGGCCATCGGATTCGATGCTGCCCCCCTCCAGCACCAGCGCATGACGCTCCAGCGGCACCGGACCCAAGGCGCCGCTGGCGTGCAAGGCGGTGGTGGCGGCGTCATCGCCAGCGCTGGCGTACTTGCCGCCCCAGCCGTTGAAGCTGAAGTCGAGCAGCAGCGGCTGCTCCTTGCGGGATCCAGGTCGGGCGACAGCTGGCGTCATGGCAGCCGTCGTGGCTGTCGTCCTCGCGCCAGTCGCCGTTGTTGGGCGTTCCAGTTGACGCTCCAGCACCGTGATCGGGCCATAGTCCCGGGTCCAGGTGTCGCGGGCCGGGCTGGCCAGCAGGCGCAGCCGCGGCGCCGCCAGCGCTCCGGTGATGGGTTCCCCAGAGGCGGAACCCGTGGTGGATGACCCGCTGGCGGCGGCCCCCCCGGCGCCAGACCCGTTTGCCGAAGCGGGCTGGGGCGGGGAGAAGGGCTGCCGCGTCAGCGCCGCGAGCTCCGGCCCCAGCTCCAGCAGCACCCGCTCCGGCTCGTCCACCAGCAGAAGTACCGGCGCTAACGCGCTCAATGCCGCCAGCAGGCGGCGGTAGCAGGCGCGCACGTCCTCGAGATAGAGCGCCCAGTCGCCATCGGCCCGCGGCCAGGCCAGCAGCACCGCCCCCGCTGGCTCCCACTCCGCCGGCAGGCGCCGCGCTGGCCAGGCCTGCGCTTGTGCCTTCGTCATCGCCCTTGCGCCGCTGTTCGGCAAGCTTTTCATTCCAAGGGAAGCAATCCGCAGCCGCTGCGGAAACGCGGCCGCGTACAGCTCAAGCCCAATCTGATCAGCTCAGGCCCGGCAGGTGAGCTCAGCCCTGCTCTGGGAGATCCGCCGCCGAGGCCAGCTCGCTGGCTATGAAGGCGAGGAATCGTCGGTGGAGGGGACTGGGTTCGAGCAGGAAAAGAGCTCCCGCTCGTAGCGCGCGATTCTGGCGTTGCTCTCTTTGAGCAGCGCGATCTCGCTCTCGAGCTGCCTCGTACGCCTCTCGCTGTCGAGCAGCCGCTTCTCGCTGGCGAGCATCAGCTTCTCGCTGGCGAGCGAACTGATCTCGTGCAGCCTCGTTTGCTGCTCGATGGCGTAGACGGGTCGCCAGTTGAGCATCGCCAAGCAGCGCCGCCAGAGCGGCAAGGTGGAGAGATACTCCGATCTGGTCGGTAAGGGGGAGAGAACGGAGTTGGTAGAGGGCATCAGCTTGGTAATTGGTGAAGTACGAGATCGCGATCAGCAGAACTGCGGCGATCAGCGTGCTCAGCGCCTGGCCATCGAGCCAGGGGCGGGATTGGGGCAGCGCCTTGGCAGCACGCTCATCACCTTGACCAGCTGAATCCACCGTAACGAGCCCGCCGTCGCGAAACGCTCATAGTATATCTGTATTGTCGGGGCTGGCGGTCGCGGCGGCGTGGCGGCATCCCTCAGGCTTGCGCCGTCATCAGCGGGGCTGGCTTGGCTGGATGGCCCGGCGGCCCTTACATCCACGTGATGCAGTAGC
>Ga0315903_10011567_pt1 | contig 10380 bp, 8 predicted proteins | sample LakEriMetagenome_7_FD_203524 | JGI IMG/M metagenome (GOLD analysis project Ga0315903, IMG submission 203524) | Freshwater fungal communities from buoy surface, Lake Erie, Ohio, United States - Buoy 2 MA119 | ecosystem: Environmental > Aquatic > Freshwater > Lake | place: USA: Lake Erie, Ohio... | reverse complement strand
AGTATTTCCGCGGCGACCTCACGTACACCTTCATGTACACGCACACGCTGCCGCCGAACTGGAACGCCCGCACGGGAGCGTCGGCGACGCAGAAATACAACTGCGGCACGACGGCGTTCAGCGTGGCCCACATCGCGGCGTCGAGTTACCATCCCGGCGGTGCCAACGTGCTGTTCGCCGATTCGTCCACGCGCTATGTCAACGACAACGTCGATTTCGACGTCTGGCAGGCGGTCGGGAGCCGCGCCGGCGGCGAGTCGCTCTCCCTCGATTGACGCCGCCGCGGATCAGCATGTCCAGCGGCGTCTGGAACGATCTGGGGCCGGTTCTGGCAGCGCCCCACGCCTCACGGCGTGGGGAGGGATCTGGGGCCCGTCCTGGCCGCGCCCCACGCCTCACGGCGTTGGGCTTGTACGGGCAGCGGGTGACTGTCCGTACAACCGGCGTTTGGCCAGGACGGGCATCGGGTGACTGTCCGTACAAGCCGAAGGCCGTAAGGCCTCGGGCGCGTCACGCTGGATACGATATCGGGTGGCGGTTCGCCCCACGCCTCACGGCGTTGGGAGGGATCGTGGGCCCGTCCTGGCCGCGCCCCACGCCTCACGGCGTTGGGCTTGGACAGGCAGCGATGATGAACTCTCAGGAGACAACGCGATGAACGTGTATCACTCGATCGTGCGGTCGGCCTTGGTGGCCGCCGCGGTACTGGTGGTGGGGGCGGGCTGCACGGCCCAGAAAACCGCGACGGAGAAACTCGCCGGGCCGACCGCCGCCGACGGGCTCACAAACCTCCGCGACCTCTTCCGCCAGGCGGCCGCGGGGAAGGCAACGCTGCCGAAGAGCCTCACCGAGTTCACCGCCGTCGAGCCGTTCTATCCCGTGGCCGGGCCGTTCGTGCTCTCGGGCGACATCACCTGCGCCTGGGGCGCCGGGCTCAAGGAGGGAGCCGAGGCTGCGAAGCGGATCCTCGCCTTCGAGACCCAAGCCGCCAAGGAGGGAGGCTGGGTGATGTTTCAGGACGGCACGATCCGCGAGGTGACCGCCGAAGAGTTTGCGGCGGCCGCGAAGGCCACGCCCTGACCAGCGCAGGCTGCGGCTCGACCGGCTAAGGCGACGCCCCGCCGCCACCTCGTCAGTCGGTCGCGGTCATGCCCGACGCCTGGGCGAGTTGTGGCCGGTCGCGGCCTCCTCCGAGCGGGCCACCCGGCTGGCCACGGCGAGATCGCCGGTGACGTTGCCCACGGTCGCGAACACGTCGGGAATGAGATCGACCGCGAGCAGGAGGCCGAGCGGCTCGATCGGCATGCCGGCTGCCTGCACCACCGGCAGCGTCGTGCCCATGAAGCTCGCCTGCCCCGGCAGGCCCACCGAGCCGAGGCTGATCACCACCGCCAGCACTGCGGCCAAGGCCAGCGACCAGGGGTCGGGGGGCGTGCCGTGCGCCCAGCCGATGAAGCTCGCCACGGTGAGGTATTGGGCCGGGCTCGTGATCCGGAAGAGTGACACCGCCAGCGGCAGCACGAGGCCGCCGACCCGTGCCGGATACCCGAGCGAGGCGGTCGCCTTCATCATCGCCGGCATGCTCGCCAGCGAACTCTGCGTGCCTGCCGCCACGGCCTGCGCCGGCAGCACCGCGGCCGCGAATCGGCGGAGCGATTCGCCGCCGCCGAGGCAGGCCACGGCGTAGACCGCAGCGGTGATCAGCAGGTAGACGGCGATCAGCACCGCCACGTAAATGCCCAGCGCGCCGAGCACTCCGGCTCCGGCGCGGGCCGCCACCGGCAGGATGAGCGCAAACACGCCGAGCGGGCCGGCGAGCAGCACCCAATCGACGATCACCACCATGGCGTCTGCGACGCCGTGCGCCAGCGCGATCACCGGCTCGCGGCGGGCTGGCGGCAGCCGCGTGAGGGCAAAGGAAAAACAGAGCGCAAACACCACCAGCGGGGCGATCGCTCCCTGCGCCGCCGCGGCCACCACGTTGACCGGAACGAGGCCCGTGATCCGGTCGAGGCCCGCCGCCGGCGCCGGGGCGGCCGCGACGGGTCCGTCTGGCTGGATCGCGGCCACGAGGTCGCCGTTTCGCGGGCAGGCGGCGAAGAGCGCCGGGGCGACGAGGGCCGTGAAGGCCGCCGACGCCGAGGCCAGCACCACGATCCACATCACGGTGCGGCGGGCGATTCGGCCGCCCGCCGCGACGTCGGCCGCCTGGGCGACGCCGACGATGATCAGCGAGAGCACGAAGGGCACGACCGTCATCTGCAGGGCGTGTAGCCAGAGCGTGCCGAGCGGCTTTGCGATGAGTTCGACCGCGTCGATCGAGCCGGGCGCGACGCGGGCGAGCGCCAGTCCGGCGGCGGCACCGGCAACGAGCCCGACGAACACCCGCTGTCCTCCCGTCATGGCAAGGCTCCCGGCGGTGGAAGATCCCAGGCCGCGGCAAGCCGCCGATGCTCGGCGTCCGGCAGCAGCACAAACCGCGGCTCGGCGTCGGCCCGCAGCCAGGCGAGCAGGCCGCGAAGGTCGCCGTCGGCCATCGCGGTGCAGCCCGCCGTCGCCGCACCAGGGCGGCTCCAGAGATGGGCGAAGATGCAGCTGCCGGCGCCCGCCTCGCAGCCGCAGTTGTGGCCGATCACGAAGCCGAGGTCGTAGAAGGAATCGCCGAGGTGGAGGTCGCGGCGCATCGGCTCGGTCGAGCCGCGGACGGCGTCGGCTCCCACCTCGCGGTCGTCCACGATGGTGTTGTAGTGCGGCGACGCCGGCACATCGATGCACCAGTCGTGGGCCGACATCTGCCGATACGCGAGGCCCGTCTCGATCCGCTCGGCGGCGCCGAAGGCGGGGCCGATGGTGAAGATGCCGGCAGGCGAGCGGCCGTCGCCCTCGCGCTTGCCCGGGCCGTCGGCCTGCGGCGGATGGAGGCCGAGCCCCCAGCCGCAGCCGCTGCGGCCAATGGTGACGGCGACGGGGTCGCCTACGCGCCGCCACGCGGCGGCATCGCGGGTGAATCGCGAGAGGCTCCCTTCGGAGGAGCCCCAGTCTCTCACCACCACGAGCACCAACTGGCGGCAGCCGGCGGGATCGGGCTCCAGGGCCCGCGCTGGGCCGGGAGCCGACGCGAGCACGGCGGCGAGGGCGGCGGTCGTCATGAGGAAGCCGGCGGTGCTGGAGACCATCACCCGTCGTGTCCCCCGTTCGGGCGAAAGAACCGGCGGTTGCCGAAAACAGGCCAACGCCGCCGCCCAAGGTTGTAAACCTCGGCGCCCGGGCAGTCGAGAGTTGACGCTGCCACGACGGGTAGCGGATATTCGGCGTTTTCGCCCCTTTCCCGCCTGGTGCCCGATGACCTCCCCGGATCGTTCCCGCCGCATCGTCCTGCTCACCGAGGGGCACAGCGAGCCCGCTGCCGGCAAGACGGCGTCGTGCCTGCTCCGCTACCGCACCGGCGAGATCGCGGCGATCCTCGATTCGACGCAGGCGGGCCGCACGGCGCACGACCTGTTCGGCGTGGGCGGCTCGATTCCCGTGGTGGCAACGCTCGACGAGGCGGGGCCGGCGGACGAACTGCTCATCGGCATCGCGCCGCCCGGCGGCCGGATTCCCCCGGCCTGGCGACCGGTGATTCTGGCGGCGATCGACCGGGGGATGCGGATCGTGTCGGGGCTCCACGACTTCGTGGCCGACGATGCCGAGTTTGCGGCGGCGGCCCGCGACCGGGGCGTGGAAATCCGCGACGTCCGCCGCAACTCGGAGCGGGACGTGGCGAAGTGCCCGCCCCTCCGCGAGGAATGCCTGCGAATCCTCACGATCGGCCAAGACATCTCGGTCGGCAAGATGGTGACGTCGGTGGAACTTGCCCGAGCCCTCCGCGACCGCGGGATCGACGCCAAGTTCATCGCCACCGGCCAGACCGGAATCATGATCGAGGGCGACGGCTGCCCGATCGATCGCGTGATCTCCGACTTCGTCAATGGCGCCGTCGAGAAGCAGGTGCTCGCCAACCAGCACCACGAACTGCTCGTGGTGGAGGGGCAGGCGACGATCACGCATCCGCAGTATTCAGGCGTGTCGCTCGGCCTGCTCCACGGCTGCGACCCGCACGGCATGATCCTCGTCTACGAGGCCGGCCGGCCGCACCACATGGGCCTGCCCCACATCCCGCTGCCGCGGCTCGAGAGCGTGATCGAGGCCTACGAGCGGATGGCGGCCTTTCGCGGTGGTGGCCGCGTGATCGGCGTGGCGATGAACAGCCGCCGGCTCCGGGCCGACGAGGCCGACGCCGAGCGGGCGCGGGTGAAGGCGGCCCTCGGGCTGCCGGTGGCCGACCCGATCCGGCATGGCAGCGGCGATCTCGTCGAGGCGGTGCTGGCGCTCGCGGCGAGAAGGCGGGGCGCATGATCGACCTCGCCGTCCGTCACTTCGCCCTGCCGCTCCGCCATCCGTTCACGATCTCGCGGGGCACCGTCACCGTGCAGGACACCGTGATCGTGCAGCTGCACGAGGGGGGCTGCTTCGGCTACGGCGAGGCGACGACGAATCCCTACTACGGCGCCACGGTGGAGTCACTGAGCCGGCGGATCCTGGCCGTGGCCCCCCTGCTCCGCGCCGTATCGGCGGACGACCTTGACGGGATGCTCGCCGCGATCGGTTTGGCCCTCGGGACCGACACCTTCGCCCGCTCGGCCATCGACATGGCGGCGCACGACCTCTGGGCCCGGCGGCAGGGCCAGCCGCTGCACCGGCTCTGGGGCCTCGATCCCTCCGTGGGGCCGGCCTCCAACTACACAATCGGCATCGACACGCCCGAGCGGATGGTGCGGAAGCTCGCCGAGGTGCCGGAGTGGCCGATCTACAAGATCAAGCTCGGCACCGATCGCGACCTGGAGATCATCCGCGAACTCCGTCGCCACACCGACAAACCCTTCCGAGTGGACGCCAACTGCGGCTGGACGACGCGGCAAGCGATCGAGTTTTCCGGCCCACTCGCCGAACTCGGAGTGGAGTTCATCGAGCAGCCGCTGGCCGCCGACGACCCCGGCATGGCGGAGGTGCGGCGGCATTCGGCCCTGCCCGTGTTTGCCGACGAGAGCTGCGGCGCGGAGGGCGACGTCGAGGCCTGCGCCGGGCTGTTTCATGGGATCAACATCAAGCTCTGCAAGTGCGGCGGGCTCGCCCCCGCGCGGCGGATGATCGCGCGGGCCCGGGAACTCGGTCTCGACGTGATGTGCGGCTGCATGACCGAATCGACCGTGGGGATCTCCGCCCTCGCCCAGATCGTGCCGCAGCTCGACTTCGTGGACATGGACGGGGCGGCGCTGCTGGCGAGCGACATCGCGTCGGGCGTCGTGGTGGAGGGAGGGCTGCGGCGGTATCCTGACCGGCCGGGCACGGGCGTCGAACTGCTGGACGGTCCGCTGCCGCTGGCATGATCCCAGACGGGGAGGCGGCGATGATCGCGACGACGGCAAGGCGGGGAGACGCGGGAATCGTCGGGGCGAAGAGGATCCTGCCACGGCTACTGGCGGTTGTGGTGCTGCTGGCGGCTGGTGCTGTGCCGGCGGCGGACGCTGTGCCGGCGGCGGACGTCGAGCAGTCGCTCCGTGACGCGATCCAGCCGCTGCTGGCGGCGCACGAGGGCGTGGTCTCGGCGGCCGTGCGTCATCTCGACACGGGCAAGGGCTTTGCATCGTCGGCCGAGCGGCCGATGCCGACGGCGAGCCTGATCAAGGTGCCGGTGATGGTGGCGGCCTACGCGGCGGCCCGCGAGGGGCGGGTGCGGCTTGACGAGCAGGTGACGTTCGCGGCCGATGACGTCGTGCCCGGGTCGGCGGTGATCGACAAGCTCTCGCCGGGGGCGACGTTCACGCTGCGGGACGCGATCCGGATGATGATCGCCACATCCGACAACACGGCCACCAACATCGTCATCCGCCGGATCGGCCTCCCGGCCACCAACGTACTGCTCGACCGCGTGGGCCTGTCGGGCATCCGGCTCAACTCCTACGTGTTTCGGCGGGAGACGTCGCTCGACCCCGAGCGGAGCCGGGAGTTTGGTCTTGGCAACGGCACGGCGACGGAGTTTGTGCGGCTGATGGGCCTGATTCACGGCCGCGATCTGGAACGCGACGGCGTGGTGGCGGACGGCGCTTCCGCGGCGATGCTCGACCACCTGCTCGCCTGCGAAGATCGGGGCACGGCGGGCCGCGACCTGCCGGCGGGCGTGAAGGTGGCTCACAAGACCGGGCTGGTATCGGGCGTGCGGACCGATGCGGGCGTGATCCTCGGGCCAGCCGGCCCGATCGGCTTCTGCGTGCTCACGAAAGACAATCGTGACCGCAAGGCGCCGAACGGGCCGGCCGACGACCTGATCGCGAAGGTTGCCCGGGCCGCGCTCGATGCCTTTGAGAACACCGGCCCCGAGGGCCGGCCGGTGGCGCCGCGGGCCCTCGCCGCCGGCGCGTCGGGAAAGCTCGTCGAAGACCTGCAGCGGAGCCTCAACGCCCGGCTGCCGGAGGGGGAGCGGCTCGGGGTGGACGGCGAGTTTGGGCCGGGGACGGCCGCCGGCGTGCGGTCGTTTCAGAAGTCGGCCGGCCTCCCGGAAACCGGGGCGGTGGATGCCGCCACGTGGCGGGCGCTCGGTCCCGTGATCAGCGGCACCGAGACGGTGCCGCCGCTGCCCCCCATCGCACCGGCCGATGCGATTGCCGGTCCACCGCTCGTGACCGCCGCGGCCTGGGCGGTGGTGGACGCCGATTCCGGCGAACTGCTCTTCGGCCACGACGAAGACGTCAAGCGGCAGCAGGCGAGCGTCACGAAGCTGATGACCGCCCTGCTGGTGCTGGAGCGGGCGGCGGCCGATGCGGGCTTCCTTGCCGAGACGGTGAATGTGTCGCCGCGGGCTGGCACCGAGACGGGCTCGACGGCGCAGCTGCGGCCGGGGGATCGGGTGAGCGTGGGCGAGTTGCTCTATGGTTTGATGCTTCCCTCCGGCAACGATGCGTCGGTCGCGCTGGCGGAGCACGTGGGAGGCCGGCTCGCGGGCGAGGGCGACCCGCTCGCCCGGTTCGTGGCCGCGATGAACGCGCGGGCCGCGGCGCTGGGCCTACGGAGCACGACCTACGGCAATCCCCACGGGCTCACCGTCGAGGGTTGCGGCTCGACCGCCCGCGAGGTAGCCGCGCTGGCCCGCGAGACGATGAAGCACGACGTGTTTCGCGAGATCGTGGCGACCCGGCGGCGGACGGCGACGCTCGAGAACATCGACGGCTACCGCCGCGAGGTGGTCTGGAACAACACCAACAAGCTCCTCGGGATCGAGGGCTACGAGGGCATCAAGACGGGCACGACGACGCCCGCGGGCTGCTGCCTGGCGTCGTGCGGCCGCCGGGGCGACCGGCGTCTGATCGTGGTGGTGCTCGGCAGCACGTCCACCGAGTCGCGGTATATCGATTCGCGAAACCTCTTCCGCTACGCCTGGCGGACACTGGGTGTGGAGTGACGCGGCCAGGATCAGGAAGCCCAATCGCGTAAGCGATGGGGGCCGAGCGAGCGGCGGCCGTACCGCTCACGCGGTTACGCTTCCTGGGGCCGTATGCCTTACGGCGTTACGCTTCCTGCGGCGGGTGGGCATGGAGTGATGTGGCGTTGCGTCGGTTTTTACGTAGCACAGGTTTTCAAACTGTGGCGCAGGTCTGCTCAGGTTGAAAACCTGAGCTACTTCAGGTCGAGAACCTGGGCTACTTCAGGTCGAGGACCTAAGCTCCGGAGGTGTCCTACCACCCCGTAACTGCACCGCGCTTCACTCGCCGGCGTCGTCGTGCATCCGGCGGCGGTTGGCGAGAAACGTCTCGAGCGACGCCGGTCGCGCGGCGACCACCCGCAGGAAGAGATCGTCGAGCAAATGCCGCGTGGCGGCCTCGTAGATGAGGTCCTCGATGTGCGGCTGGGAATCATGCGCCGACACGGCGAGGCAGGCATTGGCCGCCGCAGCCAGCCGGCCCGGTCGGCGGGCGATCACGAGCACGTGCCCCCCTGCGGTTCGCATCTCGCGGCAAGCCCGCATCCACTCGCCGCCGCCGTGCCCGCAGATGATGAGCAAGACGTCCCGCGGCGCGGCGGCCGAGAGGCTGGCGAGGAGGTCGTGAGGCTGGCCGTGGGCGACCGCCCGGTGGCCGAGCAGGGCGATCCGTCCGGCGAAGGCGCGGGCCGTCTCGCCGTCGATCCCATCGCCGGCCACGAACAGCATCTCCGCCTCGGCGATGCGATGAGCCGCGTCGGCGAGCGCTGCGCCGCGGGCCAGGCCGCAGGTCTCGCGGGCGGCGGCGGTCTTGCTCTGCCAGAGCGCGTCGGCCCGCGCGGCCTCGGGGTCGCTGTCGGGCTTCGCGGTGATCCCCCCGGCGGCATCGACGGCCGACGCGCGGGCCACCGCCTCGGTGATCGAGAGCTTGAGGTCGGGGTAGCCCTTGTAGCCGAGCCGCTGCGAAAACTTCACCACGCTCGACTGGCTGATTTTCAGCGCGTCGGCGAGCTGCTGCGAGGAATAGTCGCGGAGCAGCTGCGAGTTGGCGAGGATGTAGTCCGCGATCCGGCGGTCCATCGCCGACATGCGGCCACGTTCGGTGCGGAGCTTGGCGAGTGCTGTCATCGGTGGAGGCTGGTGGGCATCAGGCTTCGAGCGGCTCGAGGCCGTGCACCGCGGCGATGCCCAGGCCTGGAGCGTCGCCAATGGTAATCTCCGCGTCGGCGAAGCACACGTTGCTTTCCACCGGGTTGAATCGGCCCAGCGTCGGCCCGTCGAGGTCCACCCGCGTGATCACGTCAGCCCGGGCGACGGCGAGGTGGGCGGCGGCCGCCACGCTGATCGCTCCCTCGAGCATGCAGCCGATCATGCATTCCACGCCGTAGGTGGCCGCGAGGTCGGCGATCCGCACGGCGGTGGTCAGCCCTCCCGTCTTCATCAGCTTGATGTTGATGATGTCGGCCGCCCGCCGCTGAATAAGTTCTGCCACGCCCGTGATCCCGGTCACGCTCTCGTCGGCGACGACCGGCGTGTCGATCCGCTCGGTCACGTACTGCATGCCGGCGATGTCCCACGACTTCACCGGCTGTTCGACGATGTCGAGCCGCACGCCGGCGTCTTCGATCTGGTGGAGCGCCCGCACCGCCTGCTTCGCCGTCCAGCCCTGGTTGACGTCGAGCCGCAAGACCGCCCGCCCTTCGATCGCGGCGTGAACCGCCTTGACCCGCTCCACGTCCACGCCGGGATCCTTGCCCACCTTGATCTTGAGGGCCTCGAATCCCCGCTCCACCGCCGCGACGGCGTCGGCGACCATCTTGTCGATGTAGTCAACGCTGATCGTGACGTCGGTGGTGATCGCCGGCTCGCCGCCGCCGAGCAGCTTGTAGGTGGCGGCGGCGAACCGCTGGCCGAAGAGGTCGTGCAGCGCAATGTCAACGGCGGCCTTGGCGCTCGTGTTTCGCTTCATCGCCGAGCGGACCCGGCCCGTGAGCAGGTGGAGGTTCTCGGCGTCTTCGCCAATGATCAGCGGCGCGAGGTGGTGCCGGATCGCGTCGAGGATGCCGCCGTGGGTGTCGCCGGTGATCCGGGCGGTGGCCGTGGCACTGCCGTAGCCCACGTGGCCGTCGTCGGTGTCGATCATGACGACGATGTCGTCGATCGCATCGACGGTGCGGGTCGAGGTCTTGAAGGGCGTCTGCAGCGGCACGCGGAGCCTGTCGAATCGGAAGCCGGTGATCTTCATGGCGCCTCGGTGGGGTTCGACGGAAGGATGCGGACGAGCGTGGTGAGCGATGCGAGCGACGGATCGACCGCCAGCAGCGGCTGCACGATCACGCCGTTGGCCGCCGCCGCTCCCGTGGCAGGGCGACCTTCGCGGGTGTCGTGGATGACCCACGGCCCGGCCTCATCGTGGCCCACGACCATCATCACGTGCCGCCGGGAGTAGGCAAGGTCGCCGGGCTGGAGGGCCGCGACGGCCGTCATCCGCCGCTCCAAGGGCCATTCCGGTGGCAGCGGGGTGCGGTCGAGGCTCGGGGAAACCTGCTGGTCGCGGGTGTTGCGGGGGAGGAGGAAGCCGAGGCTCTTGTAGACGTCGCCCACGAAGCCGCTGCAGTCGCGGCCATCGAAATCGTGGCCCCAGCCGTACCGCTCGCCGAGGAAGGCGAAGGCCTGCCGGAGCACGTTGGCCCGCGTGGCGGGGAGCGGGCCGGCGTGGCTGCCGGCCGAGAGCGGCAGGAGCGCGGGGGTGATGCGGAGGGAGCCCGCAGGGTCGCGGACGGGCAGTTCGACGACCGTCGCCGCGGCGGCCGACTGGCCGTTGACCGCCTCCGCCGCCGGCCAGTCGCGCCGCTCTGGCAGCG
>Ga0315903_10011563_pt1 | contig 10381 bp, 2 predicted proteins | sample LakEriMetagenome_7_FD_203524 | JGI IMG/M metagenome (GOLD analysis project Ga0315903, IMG submission 203524) | Freshwater fungal communities from buoy surface, Lake Erie, Ohio, United States - Buoy 2 MA119 | ecosystem: Environmental > Aquatic > Freshwater > Lake | place: USA: Lake Erie, Ohio... | reverse complement strand
CGACGGTCGCGGCGGCGGTGTAGCCCGACCCGCCGTTGAGCACGCGGACGAAACCGATGCCGCCGCCGATCTGGGTGACCGAGCCCTTGGCGTGGATTCGGATCGAGTCGTCGCGGGCGTCGAGGTTCGCGCCGAGGTTGATGGACCCGGAGGTGCTCTTGAGGTCGATGACGCCGGTGTCGCTCGTGATCTCGTTGTTGAGCGCGAGCGTGTTGAAGCTCGTCAGCGTCACGTCCTTCGACGCATGGAGCGTGGGCGGCGACATGATCGTGCCGTTGACAGCCGCGAGGCTCACGCCTCCCTGCAGGGCGTTGAGCTGGGCGCCCGCGGCCGTGAAGTCGAGGTCGCGGTTCCGGGACACGATCGAGATATCGCCCCCGTCGGCGGCGATTGTGCCCAGGAGCGTGACATCGTGGCTGGCACCGACCATGACGCCGTTGCCGGCCAGGATCGTCTGGATCATGACCTCGCCGGCAGTCGCGTCGACGGTCACGCTGCCGGTCGCCGAATTGACCACGCCCTCGATCTCGACGCCCCGTGCACCGCTGATCGAGACCGCGTCGTTCGCGGTCACCTTCTGCACCGCAACCGTGCCCGCCGAGCTCGTCAGCGTCACGCCGCCAGCCGCGGCATGAGCCACGAACGCGTCGGCCGACAGATCGAGGTTGCCGCTGGTGCTTGCGATGTCGACGTCGCCGGCGTTCGACTGCACGACGCTCGAGAGCAGCACGTTGCCGCCGCCCGTGATCCGCACGTCCTCAGCCGCCACGATGTTCGTCGGGAACGAGCCGGCGGCGAACGCCTCGTAGACCGCATTGGGGATCCCGGTAAAGGTTACAGCCGGTCTCTCGTTGGGCGCGTAACCGCTACCCGGATTGGTCACCGTCACGCCGACCACACCCCATACCGGCGTGGCACCGGGTGGTACCACCACCACGTTGCCGGACGGATCAATGAAGATTTCCCCAGCCGCGGGCAGGAAACCGATCCGGCGCACAACCGCGCGGGCGGTTGCCGCCGTGCCGCCGCCGCCAGCAGGCGCTGCGATGGTCACGTCCACCGTCGGTGCCGTAGCGCCAACGAACTGCCCGGGATCCAATTCACGCACGTCGACGACACCCGTGCTCGTCGGCTGATTGACGACGCCGTGGGCGGTAATCGTGATCGCGCCACTCGAGGCCAGCAGGTTCGCGGAAACGAGTTCGACCGATTCTGCGGCGCTAGCGATCGTGATGTCGCCGGCGACGCTCTCGACCACGTCCAGCAGCCACACTTGATCCGCCATGGTTAGCGTGATGTCAAGTTCGGCGTAGATGCCCCTAGTCACCAGGCCGCCCGACGTCGACGTCACCAGCACGCCGCCCGTTGCCGCATCGACCAGATCCAGCAGTTCCACGTCGTCGCCGGCCGTGACCGTGACCGAGTCTCCGGCCACGATCCGCGCGACACTGACACGTCCATCGGCGCCGGCGACGACCGACGCGTCGTTGCCGGCATCGACGCTCCCAAGGACTACCACGTCCTTGGCCGCGAACAGCGTCACGTCCTCGGATGCGGACGCCCGCTGCACGAATACCGATCCCGCGCTGCCGTTAAGCGACACGCTCCCTTCGGCCGCGCGGGCCAGGAATCCGTTGGCGTTGAGCTGGAGATTGCCGGTCTTGCTCGTCACCACCACGTCGCCTGTCGTGGCGGTCAACGTGTTGACCAGCGTGATGTCGTCGCCGGCTTCGAGTGTCACGCCAGTCCCGCCCGTGACATTCCGCAGGTTGGTCGGCCCGAACGCCCGGGCCTGCGCGCCACTCATGCCGGTGATCGTGACCTCGGCCACCTCGCCGAGGGCGTAGCCGGCGCCAGGATCGATGATGAAAATCGATTCGATGAAGTACTCGGTCGCCGACCGCTGGCCGATGACCGCCTGGGCCCGCGCCGCCGTGCCACCGGCCACTGGTGCCGCCACGGTGACCGTCACCGCGGGCGGAACAGCGCCCGTCGCACTCCCGCCGTTGATGACGTCGATCCGTTCCACCCCGGAACGGCCATCCTGGAGGATGAACGTCTGCGCATCGATGTCGACCGCTCCGGCGGCCACGATGTTGGCCTCGAGGAACAGTCCGCCCGCCAGGCTCGTGAACGACACGGCCCCGGCGGAGGAAGCGATCTCGCCGGCGAGCTTGCCCGACTTGAAAGACGTGATCGTCACGTCGGCGGCGGCGTTGACCTGTCGGGCATCGACCGCGCCATCGAGGGCCTTGAGCGTGATGCCGGCATCCTCCGAGACGACCGAACCGAGGACCGTGATGCCGCCCAGACCGACCATGGTCACGTCCTCGGCGGCAGCCGCCCGCTGCACGACGACCGTTCCCCGGGGGGCATCGACGCTGATCGCGCCGGCCGCAGCGCTCAGCAGCAGTGACCGATCCGAGAGATCGATATTGCCCGCGGCGGACTGCACGACCACGTTCCCCGTCGTCGCATGGACCTTCGTGACAAGCGTCAGGTCTTCGCCGGCGCTGAGCGTGATGCCTTCCCCGGCGGACAGCATGGCCGCGTTGAGCGGGCCGAAGGCCCGGGCGGACGCGCCGTTGATGCCAGTGATCGTGACGCTCGGCTGCTCGCCGACCGCGTAACCCTGTCCGGCATCGATGATCGCGATTCCGCCGAGGAAGTACTCGTCGTCATCAGCGCCAAAACCGTCGCCGGTGGACCGGCGTTCGATGATCGCCACAGCGGTTGCGGCCGTTCCCCCGTTCCGCGGCGCCGCCACGGTCACCGTCACCTGCGGCGCGGTGTCCTCGACCACTTCGCCCGGCGAGAGCAACTGGATCTTGCTCACCCCGCTACTGACCTGCTGCCTGAGTTGCGTGTGTGCGGCGATCGTGATCGAGCCGCCAACCGCCGCCAAGTTCGCCCCCAACTGCACCAGCCCGGAGGTGCTTCGCAACTCGACGTCGCCCTTCGTGGAGGTGATCTCGTCAGTGGCCTCGAGCAGGCCGAAGCTTGTGATCTTGACGTCGTCCGTGGCGTTGATCACGAACGGCGTGGTGATCGACCCATTGTCGCTGCGCAGTTCGATGCCACCGGCCGCGGTGGCGATCACCGCCAGGGGCTGCAGCGCCGTCGCATCGGCATTGACAAGATAGTTGTCGCCGAAGTCGAAGCCTTGGACGAACTGCAGGTCGCCGTCGATCGTGGTGATGGCGATGTCGCCCGCGGTCGTGTTCACCGAATCGGTGACCGAGACGCCGCGGAATGCGGCGATGTCGACGTTGCCGCCGGCTGCGACCGAGACGAGCGTGACCTTGCCCCGCTCGGACTCGACTTCCGCAGCGAGTGCCGATGTCACCGACTGCACCGCGAGGTCGCCCATGCTGTTCCGGAGCGTGACGTTTCCGGCAGAAGAACGAACGCTGCTCACGAGTGTGATCGCATCGCCGGCCCGCACGATCACATCATCACGGACGTCGATCGACGAAGTTACGATGTCGGTGGCGAACACGGCCGTGGCCCCCTCGCCATCGCCCTGGATCGACACGTTCACCCGACTGTCGGACGGATAACCCCAGCCTGGATCGAGGAGAACGATGTCGGAGATGAAGCCACCCTCGGAGGGATCGAGCGGGTTGTAGTAGGTGATCACCGCCCGCGCCAGCGCGGCCTGACCAGCCCCCGGCGGCGGGTCGACCACCACCAAGGCGTAGGTGTAGTCGCGGCCACCGCTCAGCAGGAACAGCCTTTCTCGCGAGACGCTGCCACCGCGCTGAACGATCTGCCCGGCCGCGGTCACCTCCGCCCCGCCGGCCGGCGCGATCAGCGTCGCGCCGACGTCCACCCCGCCACCCGTACTCTTCACCGACACGTCGCCGGCGGCGGTGCGGACGAGGCCGCCGAGATCGATCGTCTGGGCCGCCGTGAGCGAAACGTCCTCCCCGGCGAAGATGTCAGACAGGCTCAAGGGACCGGCCGAGACCGCGACCGTCACCTTGCCGCTCTCGGCACGAAGTTCGTTCGAGATGTCGACCGCCGTGCCGGCCGTGATTGCCAGGTCTTTTCCTGCCTGCATCGACGAGAGCGTGGAGCCAGCGAACGCGGTCGCCCGCGCCCCGCTCGCCGCCGGGTCCCCTCCCGTCGCGGGATTGCCCTCGATCGACACCGCCACTTGCTCGTTCGGAGCGTACCCAAATCCGGGATCGACGATCGTCAGTGCAGTGACCTGCCCCCCGCTGACGGTCGCCCGCGCAAGGGCTGCCCGCCCGCCGCCGGCAGCCGGAGGGGCGATCGTCACGATCGCATAATCGTAGTCGCTGCCACCCGACAGCAGTTCGAGCCGCACGATCCCGCCCCCGAGCGAGCTGACGTTGAGCCCGCTGTCGAGCGTCAGCGATCCGCCGACCAAGAGCCGGGCGGAATTGCCGATGTTGCCGTCGCTTTTGACGGCGAAGTCGCCGGTCGTCGTCTGGATCGTGCCGCTCAACGAGACGTCGCCCAGGGCATTGACGGTGATTGACTTGTTGGCGAACAGGTTCTGCAGCGTCGCCGCCCCGCGGGTCGCGTTGATTTCGACGCTCCCGGCCACCGCGTGCAAGACCGCATCATCCCCCGTAAATTGGATGCCACGGTCCTTGCTGGAGAGTTCGATGTCTCCGGTGTTCGCCCGGACACCGCCGATCAGCCTCACTTCTCCACCGGCCTCGATCGTCACATCCGTTTCCGCGACGATGTAATCCTGCCACCGAGGATTTGGCGCCGTGGCCGGAACCTGCACGATGCCCTCCTTGAGGGTCCGCAACGTGATGCCACCGTCGAGGGCATGCAGTTCCGCACCATCGAGCAGAATCTGGCCGGAAGTCGACTCCGCCTCGATGTCTCCCGACGTCGACTGCAGCAAGCCGTTCAGGGTGATCGTTCCGGCGGCATTGATCGTGAGATCGCCGACCGTGAACACGTCGGTGTCGAGCGTCACGCCGGCGGCCTGCGACTGCAGTGTCAAGGTGTAGGCGACGATCGGCTCGAGGGCGGTTGTGCCGCCGATGTTCGCCCCCGTGACCCGTGTGCCGGAGTTGAGCGTCACCTGCGCGGCGGTCCCCGCCGTGAGCGAGGCGGCCAGCGTGGGCGACTCAAACTCGCCGGCGATGGTCGAGGCACCGCCACCGATCACGCCGCTGGTCACGACGAGCGTGTCAACGTTCTCCATCTTGAGCAGGGACGTGGTGGCCGCGCCAGCAGGAAAGTGGCTCTTCACCTGCCACAAAGTCGCCAGACCGACTTCGGAATCGTCCGCCGGAGCATTCTCGAAGCCCGCCAGGTCCGCCTCGTAAGACGTCCAAAGCTTCACCGAGTTCACGACCGAGCCGTCGGTGTCGTTGCTCGCCAGGTAAGAGATATCCGAGAAGTTGAAAAACTGCCTCGTCTGCGGCACCGCGTCGTTGGTCGTGATGGTCGCAGTGATCGAGCCCGGATTCGTCGTGTCGTCGAGGATGATCGTGAGTTCGTTGGGACCGGCCGCATCGGAGAAGATGGCGAGCGGCCCGCCCCCCAAGTTTCCGGAGGCCGGCAGCGTGCTGAACGCCAGCATCGCCCGCGACTCGAGGGACTCCATCCGCCCCGCGAAACGCTCGGCCTCACGCCGCCGCTTCGGGTTCCGGCGCCGAGCCTGGGACCGTGAGCGAAAGAGATCGGAGATTCCCGGCAAACGACTCATGGACGACACTCCGCTTGAACTCAATGAACTTCATGGCCCCTTCCCAGGCACCTGCCCAGGCGGGCCTCCGAGCAGCCCTTCCCGCTTCTTGTTGTCGGCATTTCAAGGGACCTGCTCTTGGGTTTGACGTTAACCCGATGGGTGGGTGTACGCAACGAATGGGTCGATGGGTTCAAAAAAAAACGTTCGGGTCAAACCGGCAGCCTGGGCAATCGCGAAATGGGCCGGAAAATGGCGAACTCCGGCCGTTTGGCCGAAGACATCTCAAGAACCGGCCAGCTCCAGCCGGGGGGCGGCCGCGGCCCTGCGGAACGTCAGAGTCCGGGCCTGACCGGGCGCTGTGAACCTCCGGCACCGTCAGTCGCAACTTCGCCGCTGGCCGCAAAAGATTTGGCCAGGGCTACAAACGCTCGACTGACGGGGCGGCCAGCGGCTTGGGTTGCCGCCGCGCCGGGCTTCGCCTCGGCGGCAGGCTGCTGCGCCACCGTCTGAACCGGCGTCTGGACCGGCGCCATGACCGCGAGCCGCGCCGCGGGCCGCACGTTCCGGCTGGGCGAGACGGCAGCCGCCGGGGCGACGGACAAAGCCGGCCTGATGTAGACATCGGAGACGCGATAGTTCACCTGATAGCCCAGATCCTGCATCGCCCCAACGGTAATGCGGCTGATGGGCTGCTGCGTGCCTGCCGACTCGGCGAAACCGGTCATCAACTCCGTGTCGAACACGCTCTCCCGCCAATGACTTTCGGCCGTGCCCGGGCCTCCCTGGTTCTCAACCGGCACCCCCGTCGCCGCCGGCACCCCGAGGAGGCTGCGGTATTCCCGCAGCGCGTTGGTGCCCACGTAGAGCGGATTCGGCGTGGCTAGCCCCTGAACAAGCCCGAACGACGGCCACAGCGTGCCGAAGCCGAGCACGTGCGCCATCTCGTGAAGGATCACGTTCCGGAAGGTGCCATTGGCCTCCAGCACGGACAGGTCGGCCGAGTCGAACTCCATGACACCCTTCCAGGGCAGCCCCCGCGGCCCGGAGCGGACGGCAGTCGGCCCGGCCTGGCCGAGAATCTGGCCGACGCCGTCGATCGGCCGAGCCGTGGCGAGGATCAGGATGTCGTCGATCACCTGGCCCGTGACCGGATCGGTCACGTTCGGCAGGTCGCCGACGATGATCTCCTGCCAGCGGTTGGCCGCCTGCTGGAAGACCGCTTGCTGGGCCGTGGTCAGCGAGTTGTCAGGAAAGGAGACGATAATCTGGAACCCCGTCGCCGGCGGCGGCACGTACGGCATGTCGGTGATCATGGCCGTGAGGGCGTTTTGCGCGGCCGACAACTCGACGTTCGTCGGCTCCGTGAGCACCACGCGGAACGTCTCGTCGATGTCGGCGATCTTGTCCTCGAGGATGCGGACCGTGAACTCCTTGGTCCGCTCTCCCGGCCGGAACGTCAGCGTCCCGGACGTGGGCACGTAGTCGAGGTTTTCCAAGGCCGTGCCGGCGGGCACACCGACAGGCTGGGTCGTTCGATACTTCACCGTGACGTTCCGGTTGGACGTGCGGTCGAGGGAGACCACGAACGTGGCCAGCCCCCCCTCTCGGATCGGCATGGGAACCATCGGCCCGGTGGGGCCGGGCTGCATCTTGGCCGCGAGGCTGACGACCGGCAGCAGGGGGCTCGTGCCACCGGGCTGGCTGGGAGTGGATGTGTTGTCGTCGTCGACGATCGTGACCGTCGCCTGCCCGGTCCCGACGGTCGCTCCCTTGGACTTGGCCGCGTCGAGCTTGACGACGAACTGCTCGTCCGGCTCGGAGAGCCGCTCGCCGATGATCCTGATCCGCACCGACTTCTCCGTCTCCCGGCCCGTGAAGGTCACGAAGCCCGCCTGCGGAATGAAGTCGCTGCCACTGATGGCGGTTCCGCCGGCGGGCGTCTCGACCCACACAGTCGCCGATTTGCCAGGATCACACGGACGGTCGAGGGAGATCTTGATGTCGGCGAACGTATGGCCGGCGTGGCCCTCGATGAACCGCAGCCCCTGTCCGGGCGAGATCGACGCCACCGGCACGCTGCCGGCCCCCGCGTTGATGAGGGACACTGCGTTGGCGACGTTCAGACGGCCGCCCGTAAGCACTTTGCCCGACATCGACGCGATCTTGTCGACGCCATTGAGAATCGCATCCTTGACCTGCTGGATTGACGCGGTCGGCCTGACGGCCTTCAGCAGCGCGGCGGTGCCCGCCACCAGCGGCGCGGCGAAGGAGGTGCCCTGGCTGACGCTGTAATTCGGATCGGCCTTGTAGGGTGGGTACGACGCGGCGAGGGCCGACCGCGTGGAGAGGATGCCGACGCCAGGGGCCGCGAGATCGACGGAACTGGCACCGAAGTTCGAGAATCCGGCAAGTGCGTCGGAAGTGGTCGAAGCCGCCACCGAGATCAGCCCGGGAACGATGTGGGAGGCCGGATAGGCCGGGAACACGTCGTTGTTGTTGGTGTCGTTCCCCGCGGCCGCGACGACCACCACTCCCGTCTGCGCCAACTGATTGAGGGCGTCCAATTCCTGCTGGAAGAACCCGTAGCCGCCATAGCTGAGGTTGGCCGCCACGATGTTCTGGCCGGCGGCTTTCTGGTTCAGCACATACTGAATCCCAGCGATCTCGGCGGCGAGGGACGTTCTGCCTGCCGAGTCGAAGATCTTGATCGCCATGATCTGGGTGGTCCAGTTGACGCCAGCAATGCCGGCGTTGTTGTTCCCCACGGCACCGATCAGGCCCGCACAGAACGTGCCATGCCCGTTGTCGTCCCGCGGATCGCCCGAGCCCCCGATCGTGTTGACGCCGAAGACGTCGTCGATCCAGCCGTTGTTGTCGTTGTCGATGTTGTCGCCCGCGACCTCGTTCGGATTCCGCCACATGTTGGCTGCGAGGTCGGGATGGAGGTAATCGACGCCGGTGTCGATCACCGCGACGATCGTGGTGCCCGCCCCCGTGCTCGTGTCCCACGCCCGGTCGGCCGAGATCGTGGGGAAGGCCCAGTTGTCCGGGGCATTGAAATAGGTGTCGTTCGGCGTCCTGGCGAGGCTCCGCACCGCGTTGACGTTCACCGACGGCACGCCGTTCGTGCGGGCCCAGGCGGTGAGCGTGGCCTGCGTCGCACCTGGGGCGGTGAGTTTGAAGAAGCCCGAGCCGAGCGTCTGCAGCGACCAGCCCGGCTGCACCGCCGGCGTGCGGGACTGGTAGTCGACAACCGAACGTGCCGTGGCCGTGTTGATCTGCGGCATCCGAAACACGTATTCGTCGCGCACCGACTCGACGAGCTTGCCGTTCCACATCACATCGGCGACGTCGAGCGCATTGGCGGCCAGCATGCTCCGCGACTCGAGCGACTCGGGGGGGGCAGCAGGCAGCGCGCCGCGCTTCTTGCGACCGCGGCGGCCAGCCTTGCGATTCCGGCGGTCGGCAGGGGAGCCGCTGAACGGGGAATCGGCGCCAAACGACGAGTCGCTCATCGGAACATCTCCGGAAAAACAATCAAAACGCTTCGTCGACGCTACGAGCCATTTTCGGCAGCGTCAACGAATTTGTCGGCCGCGCAAGGATCTTCCGATGAATGGGGGGTGCGAACACCCCCTTGGAAGCCCCTCCGAGGCCGGAAAATCCGCGCCATCACCCCACCCGCTCAGGGCTGGCGTCAGCCGGGCGCCCGCAAGCGCGACCCCACTTCCACAGCCCCCCCGGCCCCTACCAGGACCGTGTTCAGCGCCACCCGGTACAGGTGCCCCCAGTGGCCAGCGTCCACGGCCGCTGGCAGCGTGCGTGCCCGCCGGGCCTCGAACACGTCGCGAAAGTGCTCCGTGACCGCACCCGTGCGGCTGTCGCGGCTCGGAACCACGCAGCGGCGGCAGACGTTCGTCGCCCGAAAGCAGACTTCCCCGACGAAAAACTCCCGCGGCTCGGGCGGCGGCAGGTCGGCATACGGGTCGACCGGCTCGTCGGGGCCGAGGTCGAGCAGCGACGGCTGCAGTTCCGGCCGCGCCGGGCTCGCGAGCGCGTCCTCCCAGAAGGGGTCGCAGTCGCCGATCTCCAGATTCGCCCGAAACCGCCGCCGGGCCTCGGCCATGTCGAAGCCGAACCAGCGGGCCACCTCCGCGAGCGTGGCCGTCGAAATCAGCGTCGGACCGCTCGCCTCGCGGTCGTCCGGAAATCCGCCGTCTGCCCGCTCAAGCAACAGCACGCCGATGCCGAGGGCTTCCGACAGCCAGCCGCACGGCCCGTCGGGACCGGGCACGAGCGGAAACGACGCGGGCCGCAGGCCCGCCAGCCGCCCCACGCCGGGAATCGCCGCCGCCCGCACCGCCTCGGGGACCACGTCGAGATGGATCACGTTCGTGCCCAGCCTGGGCACATCGCCCCCCTGCCCCGCCAGGTCGAACTCCGCCCGAATGGCATGAAAGAGAGGGGATCGCTTCGCGTTCACGACGCGGCCCTCCATGTCCACCAGCTGCCAGCGCCGGTCGTGCTCCAGGGCCCCGGCCGGCAGCACCCGCGCGGCCTCCACGGCCACACCGTCGAGGCTCTTCACCGGATAGATCGTGATCCGCTCGAGCGTGGGCATGGAGGTCACGCGTCGTGAAACGCCTGCCATTCAAGGCCCAGTTGCCGCACGGCAGACCGCACCGTGCCCGGCTTCAA
>Ga0315903_10011562_pt1 | contig 10382 bp, 12 predicted proteins | sample LakEriMetagenome_7_FD_203524 | JGI IMG/M metagenome (GOLD analysis project Ga0315903, IMG submission 203524) | Freshwater fungal communities from buoy surface, Lake Erie, Ohio, United States - Buoy 2 MA119 | ecosystem: Environmental > Aquatic > Freshwater > Lake | place: USA: Lake Erie, Ohio... | reverse complement strand
TAATCCCAGTTCGTGCCTTACGAACTCGGTCCATCATTTTGTATAGTTTGTCAGCACCTGCATTGCTAGAACCGTTTCCAATCCCAGATACCACATCAGCAGGTACGATAAATTCGTCACGGGAAAGAGCTACTTTCTGTCTACCCTCAATATTTCCATAGACCTTGTCTTCCATGCCATCTCCATCACCACGCACCTGTCCTTCTTTTTGAATACGTGTAATACCACCGGGGGCGTATGTATTGGGTTTAGAACCGGACGTAGCTTGAGTAGCAAATTTAGGTTGGGATATGGGACTTGAAAATCCAGGCAGCGTAGCGGGAGAGCCTTTTAAATTAATCATTTGTTGCAACTGCTGCATGTAAGCTGTGTAATCTTCAGGTAGCCCAGTAGGCATACCTACGGTGGGTGGGGTACCGCCCCCCTGCATCCCAATATAACCACCTTCTTTTACATAAAGAGCATTAGGTTGGAAGTATTCAAACTCACTAGATGTATCGTATGGATTAGGGTTATCCCTATAGTTACGCTTGTATGGATCAGCTTTGGTTGAAGAACCGTAAGTTTTCTTTTCTGGTGGTTTATATGGCTCAGGCTCAGCTTGTGAACCAAGAGCAAGAGAACCTACAGTAGCAGCAGTACGCATTGGGTCTGCCATCAAGGCTGAACCTGCAGCACCGGGATTTGTAAAGGCACGGCTAATACCCTCACCCATATTAGAGAAGGTAGTTGGGTTGTATTGAGAAACCCCTTGAGAATACCCTTGCGCATACTTAGCATAGGCGTCAGGACTAATTTGACCTGAACGAAGTAACTCCCCTGCTTGGTCAGGACCTACATTAGAGAACGTAGGTTTTAAAGCCTCAGCACCAGTATTAATTGACGATACCGTAGTCTCAGCTGGTGGTATTACTGGCGGAGGAGTAGCTACAGCGGTATTTAAAGCTTCAGTACCAACAGTTGTACCAGAACCAACAGCACTTTGCCCTAACCCTTCTGCGCCAAAACTAGCAAGGCTTGTACCTAAACTAGCACCGCCATAAGCTCCTAAAGCGCCTTTTAAACCACCTGTCAAACTCTTTGTTCGTACGCCTTCTACTGCGCCAACCACTGCGGCAGCGCCCATAGGGGTAATGAATGGGGATAAGGCTGCGCCAGCAATCATAGGCATAAAGCGCATAAAGTTAAAAGCTTCGGGTAAACCCGTATCCGGGTTAATTGTCATCTTTGCGCCGTACTTCTCGCCTAAATACTGCAGTCCGGCGACTTCTCTTGGATTAACGTGAATGAGCATTGTGTCGCCATTGCGACCCCGTTTTGCAACCTCTGAACTAAGTTGTCTAATGCTCATACGCGCCTCGTATTGGTAATTTGTTGAAAGTTTATCATGTAGGGCTTTATTTATATAGTGTTTGTAGTATTAACTATTACAGTGCCAATCTGTCCAAATCCTGTGACGCTAATTGGGGCTACTTCTTCAGGTGCTGGGAACCGGTCGGAAATAAACTGAATTGTCAATATTACAGATGGCGTAGCTGGAATGGCTGGAGTTACCCCAGGGGCAGCTGCTACAGCAGCTAAGTGTTCTAAAGTTACTGTTGCATCAGTTACTCGAAACATTAACTCTACATAGTCATTATCCGCAACCATACTAATTGTATAAGGGGTAACGGCAATTAAATAAGAATTATTTCCAGTGCTTTTTCTAGCTGGGATGGTAAATCTACTATTAGAGTTAGCTATATTTGTGCCTTTGTAACGATACCAAATATCAATATCTTGAGCATCATTAGTAGGGTTTGTAAAAGCTAAGCTGTAATTAAATAAATAAATACCTTTCTCTCCAAAAGTAATCCTCGAGTTACTAACTATTGAAATACTACCGGGAAACTCATTTGTATTAAAGGTTACTGCCGTAGCCGTCGCTACTGCACCAGTCTGGTCTTGATCGCTTGTAATTTGGTTGTACGGGGTGCTTAAATACCTGCCATCTCCATGAAAAAACCCACCATAAAAATTAGTGCCTATAAAGGTACCGCCAACAAAGTTACCCCCTAAGAAGCCATTAGACCGAATAAATTCAGACATCATGGACGACACGTTGCTATAAGTTGCCGTGAGTGTGGACGTAGCAACGTTATTAGCGGTCATCACCGTGCCATCAAACTCGCCACCGTAGAAGTTATCTGCTCGATAAGACTCGGCTTGATTAGGGGTTAAAGAATCTAGTTGGTTAAAGTAAAGACGTAATGCCCGAATAATGTCGGTCATCGTCCTCTGATCATACTCAGCATTCGGTATAGGTAAGGCAGGAGCCCTAAATCGCTCTAGAGCCATTAACGCTTACCATCTGCACGTCCGTCAAGACGGGGACTACCTAACTGCCATTGAACACCTAGAGCATTAGAACTTACTTTAATTGCCATCTGACGAGCACGAGCCCTTATAAATACTTGATCTGTATAAACTCCTATTGAACTTTGCACCACGCTTTGGCTGTCAAACGGGTCTACTTCAAAGCTACTACCTGGGAAGTTCCGAGGACGCATAGCAAAATTAACCGTTGGAGTTGCAGAAGTAGAAGCCGTAAAGTTAACGTCAGGGATCATACGACGAGTAAGGATGAACTTCTCGCCATCATCTAGGTCAAAGTCAGACGACTGGATGTATGCCTCCATAGGCAAGGTGTCGTCATTAATGCCATTTTCATGGTCAAGTAAATACCCAATCTGTGCAGTACTGTCATATTGAATAGCTTGTGGGTACTCTCTTGATGGGGAGTCTAGCCAAGCAGTGCGCTCAATATTGCCGTAGTACCAGATTTTCTCAAGATAGTTATAAATTATGTAGCGATTATTTGTGTTTGAATTAGCACTGGGATAGAACCACCATACCTCGTTAAACCCTTCGTTAGTGCCGGACACAATTTTATCCGCTTGGCTGTAGTCAACGTCTTGGAATAAGAAAGTACGCAAGGTGCAAGGTAGCGTCTCAACCCGTCCAGAGTAAGCATAGAACTTATCATGCCCCATCCAGTAAGTAACGTTATTAGCTGATGCACAGGCACGGGGGGAGATAATTGAAATGTTATCTGCTAATTCTTGCAAACTAAACACATCTGTTGTGCCAGTATATTGGAACGAATACAGGTGGGAATCCGTAAATACTAAGATTTCTTGTCGGGTTGGTAACGCACGGACAATCTGTGAACCACGAGAAACCCGTATAAATCCAGCCGTATTAGTGGGTAATGGGTTCCATACATTAGGCTGATCTTGGGTAGCCCAGCGAATTAAAAGAGGGTCAAAGTCAGTTGGACCACCACCAAAAGGTTGAGCACCAAAAGCTAGTAAATGTTTGTCGTTTTGCGATACAAGTATCTGCATTGCCTTATTAGGCACAGAACTAGGAGCAACCCCATTAAGAGTAAGCCCAGACAGAAGAACAGCTCGAGTTGAAAGAGCGTTATCAATAGGGGCAGTCCCACGCTCCCAATAGTAAATTTCGCCATCACGAATGTTGGCTACAGCGTCATTATCAAAGTTATCAAACCACCAATCACGCTGCGGTAGGTTTACAGGTGTAGCACTCGCAAGTCCCCAACCAATACCAGGAGCACTGTATACCCCAGTACCCCATCCGTAACCTAGCGTATTCCCAGCGTTGCCAATAGCAATCTCATATGTAGAAGTTACCGCACCCCCACCGTTACCAGAGTCAGAACTATTAGCTAATACGGGTAAACCTGTAGTTGAGCTTCTGGCAGTAATACTATATGCGTTGGCATTAATCGTAGTTACTTCATAGTTTTGATTAAGAACTGCGGCAGTAATATTGCCACCGAGCGATGCCGCCCCACTAAACGTAACAAAATCACCCGTATTAGTAGCTGACCCAGAGTTAACAACTACTAAAGTAGAAGACCCAGTAGTAGCAGTAAAAGTAGTAGCGTTTACAGATGTAGCTCTAATAGGGGTTATATCGTAAAAGATTCCGCCTACTTCAATATATAATTTTTTATTTGTACCGATTCCAAGCAAATTATCAGAATAAGTCGTTAGCCAGTTGTACATTTGGCGACCAACACCAAGCATATAGTTAGGGGTAGCCCTAATCCACCCACCTATTTTTTGTGGGTACCCAGACAGGAAACGAATCTTATCGCACTCAAACCAACCCCCTTCGTTAGAGTAATTGGTCTGGTCCCGGTTTAATCCTGGTTTAAAGTTAAGTTTTATAAATGGCATAATTAAAATTCAACCCACCCAGTAATAACATATTTTGAATTGCTTAACGGGGGATTACCTCTATGTGTGTGCGTATATCCAGCAGGCCATAGTAACAACGTTCCTGCTTTTGGTTTAATACGTATGTGTTGGTATAAAAATTCTGTTTCACCGCCTTCTTCTACGTTGTTTAAATACACCATCCAAGCCATTAATCTCTGCGATACAGCTCTAGTGTTTGATTCAAAATGCCATTCATGATACCCACCACCAATTTCAGTTTTTTGAATTCGGCAAGAAAATATAGAGTGTTTTTCAGCTTCTTGTAAAGAAGAAAATTTATTTGAGTAATCCGAATAGCAGTTATTCCAAAATATAGTGCCAAATTCTGATATAAGTTTTTGAGTAGGTGTTAAATCAACTTGGGTTTCGTAGTGAGGGAACACCGTGTGGTCATCTTTTTTATGTTTTAAAATACCTTCAAAATTTTGTCTGTTGTGGCAAAACCCAGTTTTATTCATATTTTCAAAATACGTTACTGCTTCTTCGCAAAACTGTTTGCTAAAAGCATCTTCGTAAATACCAATAAATTGCTCGTGTTTTATATTCATTCGGGTTTACCCTAAGATAAAAATAACGCCCGTTCATCGTTTCTACGAGTGACCAAGCCTTTTAGTACTTTACCCCCAGCCAGCGTATATTTCAAGAACTCTTCTGCCGCTTCTTCCATTTCGCCCCGAATAACCTTCTGACGGAGGGTGCTGCGCTGTAGTGTTCCCAGACCAACATTAAAGCTAAAAGATACAAGAGCATCGAATTGACCTTGAGTGAGCTTGACAGGACAGAAGCGTTCAACACCTCGCTCAAAGCGATTAAGGTCGTCTCTAAGAATGTCATCTACTTCCTCCATCGAAAAGGTGCGGTCGTCTTTATATTCCAAGGGAGTACTATCCCGTTCGTCTATTTTTAAAGCACCTTGCCGTGGGTAGAGCACATGCCCGACACCAATCGTCCACAATTTTGCGGGACAGCGATATGGACGCTGGCGAACACCCTCATGGTGCTTAATCATCTTAATAGCTTTATCGCTTACTTTCATACTTAAAAATAATTAATCGTAAGAACCAACCTAAAATCTGCATTTGTGCAGTTACTGCTATTGTGTTCTAAGCTGCCGTCAGAAATAAGAGCTCGATTTTCAACAGACTGCACACAAGAGTTGTCGTGCAGTCTTGTAAACCCATCATTTGTATTTAAATATAAAATACAAGCATTGTGGGAGAAATCAAAATCAGTGTGTTTATTATGCTCAACTAATTTTTCTCTTCCAACATAACGCAATATCCGACAACGTATAAGTGCTTTAGCTTCTAGTTTTTTTAATATTGGTTGCAGTAAAGGAAAAAAACTACTATTAACTGTAAAATTATTATAAAAAGTGTGTATAAAATAAGAGTCGCTAAAATCGTTTGGATCTGCTACGGTTGGTGCGAAAAACCAAGGAAACTCAATATCTAATATTAAGTTTTTAAATTCAGCAAACTCTTCTTTACTAAGAAAATTATCTATAATTTTCATTTTTTAAATGCCTGTGTGCCAAACCAGAAGGAAACAATACTTGCCCAAATAATCTGGGTCTCGTCATCCCATAGGAGGTTTAACGCTACGTCAAATGGCACTTCCCGATGAAAGGCAAACCAGAACCCAAACAGTTCTACGAACATAAACATAATGAACATACCGTAGGTAATGGCTGGTCTAACCATAGCTCTAGAGTTAGTAACCCACTGGGAAGCACCCTTGCCAATCTCAATGTCGTGGGCATACAAAGACGCCCTTTCTTGGGCTTGGGTTTCCATTTGGACTTGTTCGGTGCGGATTTCTTCTACACGAGCTTGGGCAACATAACCCGCTTCCATAAGTTTTAATTCCCGCTCCGTCTGCATAGCAGCCATAGCCAACTCATGCTTCTTGTCAGACTTGTCTTGAAAAAACCCTAATAGGCTGGGTAGTCCGCCAGACAGGAACGATATAAGGGTAGTAAATAGGGTAATCATTTCTTTCCTCTTTCTTCTAAGAGTTTGACCCGCACATGGAGGTCATGAATATCTTTGTAAATTTCTTCACGCTGTTTTGCTCTACGCTCGGCTGATATTGGGCTGTCCGTTGGCACGCCTTCGTTAGTAATTAAAGCAGGCATCTTGCCTTCAATTTGGGTTAGGCGGGTCTGAAATGAAGATACTTGACCGAGTAGCCACGCTATACAGGCTACAAGAATTGGAATAACCGCCTTTAGTATGTCTTGCATATTCATTTTTTAGACCCCCATACTATGTAATAAGCAATCCAGCCTGCTGCCATAAAGCACCAGAACTGCACCCATTTAACCTTTGACAACTCGGCATCAAAGTACTTCTTGTCTTCCTTCTCAAGCCGCTCAATCTCGGTCTTGATGTCTAGCACCTTTTGCCATTCTTTGGTGCCGTGCTGCTTTATAAACTCCACCCTTAATTTGTACTCTTCATCCGAAATCTTCTTGCGGTGCTTGTACTCCTCAAGGGCTTTAAATATCGCCCGTTCTTTCTTTAACTCTGCTTCTCTACGCTCACGGATCTTGGCATTTGCCCGTTCTTTTGCTACGTCTACCGCTTCTTTTTGAACATCCTCGATGTTCTTACCAATCTCTCGCCCAGCCTCACGCCCAGTTTTAATCCCCTCGCTAATCCCCTTGGCGCCAGCGCCCAATCCGAGTTCGTCTGACATAATTCAATTTACTCACCCCAGAGCTTTGTACCGCCTTTAGGTACAGAAGTAGCCCAAACAGATACAGATTGTTTAGGGGTAGATAGATCAAACCCGCAATCGTTGCACTTTTGCGCAGCAAGCTCAGCCTCATCTACGTCCCGACTGCAATTAGGACAAAGAACTTCAACCGTATGACGGCACACTTTAGTGCCGTCTTCTAATTTAACTGCTGGGTTTTCTGAGATCATGATTGTACGGGCACTGGCGGTTTAGGTTCGTTAGTAGTTAAAACGCTACCATTCCAAGTAAAACCAATTTCACCTGCACCTAATACTTCTCCTAAAACAAAATCAACAATAATTTCTTTTTCAGTTGTTGGGTTTATTTCATATACAGCTTGCCAAATCATAGCGGGAGTAGTTGCATCAACTACTTGGATAGAACCAGCAGGTGGTTGCCATGAACTAGGATTACCGTCCCAAACAACATTGTTTGTTACTACATTAGATTCAATAATTAAATAATTTTGAGTAGTCATTTTTTATCCTTAATATTCTATCCAAACAAAACCTGCTGAACCCGAACCACCTGCGGCTTGACCAATACCCGCATTAAAATAAGCACCACCACCGCCGGCTCCATATCCATTTCCAGCATTACCACCTTGGTTTGCAAACGCACTACCACCGCCACGACCAAAAGGTCCTGATCCCGGAATACTACCGTTTAGTGTGGCTACTCTAGTACCAGCAGCTCCAGCTGTGGCTCCGCCTGATCCACTCCAATTCTCATCGACACCGCCACCTGGAGAACCACTTCCACCACTTAGAGCCCATGCTCCGCCTGATGTCCCACCTCCGGCTCCACCTGAACCAGGATTACCGCTTTGTGACCAAGTGCCACCAGTACCGCCGGTTGCACTAACAGTACTAATAGATTGACTTCCTGATGCTACGGATGATGTACCGCCTGTACTGCCATTAGCTCCTGAATTACCTGCTCCACCACCACCAACAGTAACGGATAGAGTATTACCTGGGGTTAATCCTGTAAAAAATTGAATAGCATACCCACCGCCACCGCCACCACCACCGCCACCACTTTGATTACTTGTTGCACCGCCACCGCCACCGCCAGCCACAACAGTTGCTTTAATTGCCGTAACACCTGTAGGAAGGGTAAATGTGCCTGATGAAGTAAAGACTTGACCACGACCACCTTGTGCTTCTGAACCACCACTAGATGCAATTGTTTGATTAGGCCATGTACCTGTAATAGTAATGCCTGATCCCTGAACTAAACCAGGGCTTGCGGTTCCTGTACCACCATTAGCTACAGGCAAAGTTCCTGATACATTAGATTGCAAATTAGCAAATGTAGTAGACGTAGTTCCTGTACCACCATTAGCAATTGGCAATGTACCTGTTACGTTAGTTTGCAAGTTTGCATACGTGGTTGAAGTTGAACCCGTACCACCGTTAGCTATAGGAAGAGTTCCGCTTACATTAGACTGTAGATTTGCAAACGTTGTAGATGTAGTCCCTGTACCACCATTAGCAATTGGAAGCGTACCGGTCACATTTGTCTGCAAGTTAGCATAGGTAGTTGAAGTTGAACCCGTACCACCCGAAGCAATAGGTAACGCAGACCCAAGAGTCAATGAACTTAAGTGAGTAACTGCGTCTACAACCCCAGTACCCGTACTAAATACCCACATTGTTTTAGCAGTGGGTACAGTAACAGTTGAACCTGATGCGTTTTTAACAACTACGGCACCTAGTGACGCGTTGTTAATAAGATACAGTTTTTGGATAGCGGGGACAGTCAAATTAAAGCCGCCACTACCACCTAAGTTAAGACGTAACGCACGGGCATTTTGCGCCGCATTAGTATCAGTTAGGGTTAGTGTAGTGTCGCCATTAATAGTAACGTCAACCGAACCTGTGATAGCCTGTTCAATGGCTACCCCTAAATTGTCGTTAGTTACGTTGCCCCAGGTTCCCGAGTTTTCCCCGGTCGCCATGAGCTGAATTTTAAGATTACTATATGTACTTGCCATTTATTGCTCCTAAGCCGCTATCGGCGTCCAATTTGGTGTTTGCGAAGTATCAATCAAGCCCCAGACTAGGGGTCTAGAAACCCGACCTACTGCACTCACACCCGTTAAGTATACGTTAGCGTCGCTGTTTACGGCAACACTACCCAAAGAAATTGTTCCTGCTACCCCTGTAACAACTGCGTTTGCCCCTGCCTCCGCCTCAACCTCACCAAGCCCCATCGTACCAGCCACGCCGGTTACATTAACTACGGCTTTTCCTACTACTTGGGCGGTGCCAATTTGTCCCGTTCCAGACACACCGGTTGGGAAGACGTTAGCTTTAGCGTCTACCTCTTCTTCACCCAATAACGCAGAGGCTCCAACGCCTGTTACATTAAAATTATTAACTGTTCTAGTTGTAACAGTTCCTAAAGAAGCCGTAACACCAAAGCCAACTAAAACAGCGTTTGCCTTAGCAGTTACTGTTACATCTCCCTCAGAACAAACTGCCTGCTCGCCAGTAACTCCGTGGTTAGCACCGGCATCCACAGCCACGCCAATTAATTCTGCAACTATTTCAAAGCCCGTAACATTAGGCACTGCCTGTCCTGATACTTGTACAGTGCCTATAGATCCACTTGCCTGTACTCCTACAAGAGTTACTGACTGAGAAGTCCTAACCTGCCCAATATCAACGGTAGCGGCAATGCCTATTACACATACTTTATTAACCCCACCACCCCAGGTACCTTCACCCCAGCCATACGCACCCCAACCCTCTTCATCAACACAGGCTACAACACTACCAAGTATGGTCCCACCAGATACGCCCGTGGGCAATGCTGAGGCTTCTGACGTTATAGATACCGTGCCAACAGCGCTGTTTGTACTTACTCCAGTTACATTTACGTTGGCATCAGAATCTATTTCTTCTTCGCCTAACGCACCTATGGCTTGCAAACCGGTTACAGATATGTTGTTATTAGACTGAGGAATCACGGCTCCTACAGACCCAGAAGCCACAACCCCAGTAACACTAACCCCGATGCCGGTTGTAACACTCGCTACTGCACCAGATGCAGATACGCCTGTAACAGGCACGTTAGCCTTAGCGGCTACAGTTTCAACGCCAATAGCCCCAGAGGCAGTTACACCAGTGGGGCTTACATTAGCTAATCCTACTACGTCTACAGTACCAATTGAAGAGGACGAAGAAACCCCTGTTACGTTAACCGAAACAGAGATCGAACCTTCGCCCCAGGCGCCTAGCCCCCAAGCACCTTCGCCCCAATTGGCTGTCGCCATATGCTATTAAGCGATACGGATGATTGCGTTACTTGCATCAAACGTTGGGAAAATGATAGTGAAGTCAC
>Ga0315903_10011557_pt1 | contig 10384 bp, 5 predicted proteins | sample LakEriMetagenome_7_FD_203524 | JGI IMG/M metagenome (GOLD analysis project Ga0315903, IMG submission 203524) | Freshwater fungal communities from buoy surface, Lake Erie, Ohio, United States - Buoy 2 MA119 | ecosystem: Environmental > Aquatic > Freshwater > Lake | place: USA: Lake Erie, Ohio... | reverse complement strand
AATTTCTCCATTTTTTATAAGACAGGCATTAGATCCGGTGCCAAGAATGCCAACAAGACCACTATTAAAGTGACCTATTGAACGAGCAGCGGCAATAATATCAGTATCTACGTAAGCATTATGAAGAGGTTCAAAAACACCATCGAGGAGGTTTGCCACACGTTTTTTCTGATCCTCCGCACCGCAACCTGTGCTATAAAAATAGATGTGATGAATTTCTTTGGGTAGTTTTTTCCTCACAATTCTAAATTGATCAGTCATTTCCTGATCGGTAAGAAAATAAGGATTTAAGCCGGGTGATTTTTCTTTAAAAACACATTCATTATTGGAGAGAAGCGCCCAATTTGCTTTTGTTGCACCACTTTCTACCAGGAGGATATTTAAAGGAGACATATATTTAGGAATTAACGCTTATATTTTGAGCATGATTATTCAGCACATTGCGCACATTCCCATGTTTCTGCAACAGATTATTTGCCTCACTGTAAGGTACATTTAATTGCCTCATAATCATCTTTATGCCTCTATCAATTAATTTATGATTACTTAACTGCATATCAACCATGATATTATCTAAAACGCGACCCATCTGAATCATCACAGCAGTACTAATCATATTGAGCGCAAGTTTTTGCGCGGTACCGGCCTTCATTCTGGTTGAACCGGTAACAAACTCAGGGCCGGTAATTATTTCAACGGGAAAGTCTGAAACCTCAGCTAACAAAGACTGGGGATTACAAGTAACGCAAGCGGTTGCGATACCCTCACTTCTGCATTTTTTCAATCCTTCGATAACATAAGGAGTAGTGCCCGAAGCAGCAATTCCGACGACGATATCAGCTGTATCAGCATCAAAAGCCATCAAATCGTTCCAGGCTTGCAGCTGATTATCCTCTGCCGACTCTACGGAGTTTCTAAGCGCTACATCCCCTCCAGCAATAATCCCAATAATCAAATTTTTGGGTACGCCATAGGTAGGCGGACATTCAGAGGCATCTAAAACGCCCAATCGGCCAGATGTTCCTGCTCCGATATAGAATAAGCGGCCTCCATTTTGCATTTTTTGCACAATGGCCTGTACCAGTTTTTCTATTTGAGGAATAGCCTTTTCCACTGCATCGGGAACGGTCCGATCTTCCCGATTCATATTGGCTAACAACTCATTAACAGACATTTTTTCCAAATGTCGATAGGTCGAAGCCATTTCTGTAATTCTTTCCATATAAGTAAGTACTATGCAACAATATACGAATTTACGCTTTAAATATGGCAACATCTTGCAAAAAGTTGCAACTAGGGGATAAATAAACCCTCATAAAATAAAGATTTTAAATAACTTGGCAATAAAATGAATATAATGTTGGAAAGTCTATCTTAATTACTTATTTTCGTCGAAACTTTAGGGGGTATAGCTCAGTTGGCTAGAGTACTTGCATGGCATGCAAGGGGTCATGGGTTCGAATCCCATTATCTCCACTAAAACCAGTCTCCGCGAGGCTGGTTTTATTATTTAACACAACAATTATTTCCAATATAAATAAGATTAGATGAATCATTTATATGTTTTAAATCACTTTTTTTGGAAATATCGCTGGCACTTTCTGGGGGGAATTTTCTTCGTTTCTCTATCCAATTATTTCAGGGTATTACAACCGCAGGCCATCAGGGAAGCATTAGATCTGGTGATACACAACGTAAGTATTTATAGAAATTTTGAAGGCTCAAAACTTCAACGAAGCTTAGAAACCATTCTGGGAAAACAATTATTAATTTTTGGATTATTTGTGCTTCTTTTTGCTGGCCTCATGGGCTTATTCATGTATTTCATGAGGCAAACCATCATTGTTATGTCCCGATTGATTGAATATGATATGCGAAAGGAAATCTTTGAGCATTATCAAATACTGGATCTTGCCTTTTACAAAAGAAATAAAACGGGTGATTTGATGGCCAGAATCACGGAAGATGTGAATAAGGTGCGAATGTATCTTGGACCGGCCATTCTTTATGGAATAAATCTGGTTACTTTATTTGCCTTTGTCATTTATGCCATGGTTAATGTTAGCCTTGAATTAACGCTGTTTTGCCTTATCCCTTTACCTATTTTGTCTATATCTATTTATTACGTTAGTGATCTCATTCACAAGAAAAGTGAGGAAATTCAACAACAACTGGCCGTTTTAAACAACACGGCTCAAGAGGTTTATGCTGGAATTAGAGTAGTTAAGGCTTATACTCAGGAAAATTCTATGCTGGGATTTTTCACTTCCCAAAGTCAGCATTATAATCAACAATCTGTTTCTTTGGCAAGAATTAATGCCTTGTTTTATCCGCTAATGATCTTATTAATTGGCATTAGTACCTTGATTACGGTCTATGCAGGTGGTACCTTAGTTGTTAATGGAAGTATTTCTACTGGCAACATTGCAGAATTTGTCATTTATGTAAATATGTTAACCTGGCCTGTAACGTCTATTGGCTGGATTGCCTCGATTATTCAGCAAGCGTCCGCAAGTCAAAAAAGGATTAACGAATTTATGCAGACTAAGCCTTCTATTCTCTCGGGAAATACGGAGGATTTTAAACTCAACGGTGAAATTGTCTTTAATAATGTGGGCTTGACTTATCCGGATACTGGCATTTGTGCTTTAAAAAATATACAACTCCATATTAAAGCGGGAGAAAAAATAGCCATTATAGGTAAAACCGGGTCGGGAAAATCTTCCTTTGCGGAGTTATTGCTTAGAATGAATGATGTATCTGAAGGGGAAATTTTATTTGATGGGGTGCCTGTTAAAAATTTGAATCTTGGCAGGTTGCGTGAGCAAATTGGGTATGTTCCCCAGGATGTTTTTCTTTTTTCAGATAGTTTAAAGCAAAATATTACTTTTGGTAAGCCTGATGCTTCTGATGCTGAAATAGAAAATGCTATTTTTGATGCTTCTCTCACTGATGAAATTAAAACTTTCCCTGATGGTTTAAATACTATTTTGGGCGAAAGGGGAATTACTTTGAGTGGTGGTCAAAAACAGAGGGTTTCGATTGCCCGTGCGTTATTGAAAAATCCTGAAATTCTTATTTTAGATGATTGTTTATCTGCGGTGGATAGCCACACTGAAAATAAAATTCTAAATTATTTTCAGTCTTCGTTAAAGGATAAAACGGCTATTATTATTTCGCATAGAATTTATGTCAATTTGCATTTTGATAAGATTTTGGTTTTTCAAGATGGTGAGGTTGCTCACGCGGGTACTCATGAGGAGTTATTGAAGATAAGTCCTTATTATTTAGATTTATACGAAAGACAATTATCTGATGAGAGGATGGATTAAAGGGATATGGGGCGAGCGGGGATGCAGGGACTAACTGGGATGGGCTAGCGGGGATGGTTTTTGACGCAGGGTTTGCAGGGTTCTGCGCAGTGTTTCGCAGGGGCGAGCGGGGGTGAGCGGGGATGTGCGAGCGGAGATGTGCGAACGGAGATGTGCGAACAGGGACGAATTTTTAACGCGGGGTTTGCAGTGTTCTGCGCAGGGTTTCGCAGGGGCGAGCGGGGGTGTGGCGAGCGGGGATGTGGCGAGCGGGGATGTGGCGAGCGGGGATGTACTAGCGGGAATGTGCGTGCGGGGATGGTTTTTAACGCGGGGTTTGCAGTGTTCTGAGCAGGGTTTCGCAGGGGCGAGAGGGGATGTGGCGAGCGGGGATGTCTAGCGGGGATGTTTTTTTTTAAAATTGTTGGACTAAGAAAAAATATAAGGGTAAACCTATGGTAATGTTAACGGGAAATGTGATGGCTAAGGCCATGGGTAGAAACAGGCCTGGATTTGCCTTGGGGACGGTTACTTTCATGGCGGCTGGCACTGCTATGTAGGAAGCACTGGCTGCGAGTACCGAAAAAATAAATCTATCGCTTATTTGGGACGTCACAAAGGAGCTTAAAATAGCAAATATACAACCGTTTATAAGTGGAATAAATACAGCAAATAATACGGGGAACCAGCCGAATTCAAAAAAGGATTTCAATTTTCTACCACTTGAAATACCCATATCTAATAAAAAAATAGATAAAAATCCTTTAAACAGGTCGTTTGTAAAGGGCTTAATTCCTTCTGCTTGCTTCGCATTTGCCAGGAAGCCTATTAGCAAACTTCCTAAAATCAGTAGAACACTTCCATTGGTCATGGCATGTTTAAAGATAAACTTTTTATCGATTTCGTTTTTTCGTCCTTTATTAAAGAAAGTAATGAGGATTAATCCAATAATGATGGCGGGTGACTCCATCAGCGCCATAATGGCTACCATGTAACCGTGCAATAGAAGTTGCTCAGATTCTAAATAGGCGGTTGCTGTCACAAAGGTTACTGCACTTACTGAACCATAAGCCGCAGCAATAGCGCCGGAATCAAATACATTTAACTTTCTTCTAAGGATAAAAAAGGTATAAAATGGTATGAATATGGAAATAAAAATGCCGAATACCATGGACCAAAGAATGTTCGTGGAAAAGGTCTCATGTGATAATTCTTGTCCGCCTTTAAATCCAATGGAAATAAGCAGATAGAGCGAAATAAATTTAGATGAATTGGGCGGAATTTCTAAATCACTCTTTAAATAGGTTGCCAATACGCCTAACACGAAAAAAAGTAAGGCAGGATTAGTCAAATTTTCAGCGAGTAAATTGAAATTCATTTTTTTTGTTTCTTTTGAAGAAGTGTATGTAAGCTTAAAATTTAAGGATTACAATAATCACAAAAGGCAGGATCCTCTGCCATTTTCTGATTCGGATACAAGATTTCTTTTGTTTCCAAACATTTTTGACATGTATAAATATGACTAATAATAGATCGGGTAGGTAAATGGCATAGTTCGCAGGGTAAACCTTCCTTTACTTTGACTATGGAAAATCCGGGAAAATGACAGGAAGGACAAGTTGATTTTAATGTAGCAACCAACCTTTCAGCCGCAATTGCTACGACCTGCATTCTCGACGGATTGTACATGGCCCTCATATCCGTTTCAACAAAAAGGGAAGAACTACCTCGAATAAGCTTATCAAAAGATTCCTTCAAAACAGGCCAATCTGTGATTCCTTTGATTATATTTTCGCCGCTGGTTTTGGATTTTCGCAGAATAAGTCCATGTGTTGGAAATTTTGACCTATTAGCGAAGTCGGTAAGTTCTGCGTATGTATAAATTTCTGCGCCATTAAAATTAGTATTGATACTTAATTCCCTGGCCGAAAAGAAGGCATCCTGTTTTTTATCCATCAGTAAAATAACTTCATCATCAGCGGGAAGAAAGTAAAATGAAGGATGGCTTCCAAAAGAACCTTCACTGGCGATAGCTAAATCACATTGTGCCATTTCCATGGCCTTCTCACATTTCAATCGGGCGGTGAGCACGGCATCGTCTAATCGTTCCACCTCACCTGAAAAAGTACCAAATAGATCAGAATCAAATGTTGGCAAGGTAAAACAATGTACCCCCAATTCCCTATCTAATATAGGAGCAAGAACTTCTTCTTTTCCATGTTTTGTGGCAATAACGAGACGTCTTCCTTCAAACATTTATTCCTATTTTTTATTAGCTTTTCGACTGAAATTTCTTACCCCTGTTACAAACAAAAGAAATGAGATGGAAATAATCAGGTTTGTTTGAATAGCGTCTTTGGTGAAAAACGCAGCAATAAACAGGAATATGAAAAGAATCAAAACCAAATAAAATTTAATTGTTAACTTCATTTTTTTATTATTTTTATTTCACGCAAATTTGTTAGTTTTAATTCATAATTTTTTATTTATATTTACAATTATTTACATAAACAATATTTATGAACTATACGCTCAATCAATTGCAAATTTTTCTAAAAATAGTGCAAACCCAGAGTGTGACAAAGGCGGCTGAAGAATTACATCTTACCCAACCTGCCGTTTCGATACAACTTAAAAACTTTCAAGAACATTTTGATATACCATTAACCGAGGTTATAGGAAGAAAAATTTACATAACGGCCTTTGGGCGTGAGGTGGCTGAGTCGGTTGAAAATATTTTAGAGCAGGTACAGGCTATCAATTTTAAAACCATGGCCTACAGGGGGCAATTATCCGGGCGATTAACTATTTCAACGGTTTCAACTGGTAAATATATTTTACCTTATTTTTTATCTTCCTTTTTAACAATGCATCCTGGTATTGAACTAATGATGGATGTTACCAATAAAAATAAAGTAGTTGATAATTTGAATTCTAATGAGGTTGACTTTGCCTTGGTCTCCGAATTGCCAAAAACCATACAGACGGAACAATTGGATATACTTCAGAATAAGTTATTTTTTGTTGGAAAGACCAAAATTCACCTTGAAAAGGAGCAATCTTTGAAAGATTTCTTTAAAAATTTACCTTTAATTTATAGAGAGCAAGGATCTGGAACCAGAAAAATTATGGAAAATTTTATTGAAGGAAATGATATTAGAGTAACAAAAAAAATGGAGCTGACGTCAAATGAAGCCGTAAAACAGGCCATTCTTGCAGGATTTGGTTTTTCCATTATGCCATTAATAGGTATAAAAAGGGAGTTATTAAATAAAGAACTTCATATTATTCCATTACCGGGTTTACCTATTAATTCAACCTGGCAATTAATATGGCTTAAAAGAAAGAAACATGGACCCATTTCCCTTTCACTCATTAAACATATAGAAAAAGAAAAGGAAAAGATTGTGAATGAGGTATTTTCCTGGCATGAAAACTATTAAAAAAAGGGCCCAATCGAAATTGAGGCCCTTTTAAAAATAGAAACATTAATTTGTCAGCCAAAAAATTTAAATTTTCCTGGGAGTAATTTATTTATTTAACGGTCATAATGCCATTCATTAATCTCCAATGCCCGGGGAAAGTGCATATATAAGGATAATCCCCTGGTTTTAAGGGTGCTGTAAATCTTAATCTAACCGTTTGATCTGGGTTAACCAGAGCGGTTGCAAAAAGAATTTCCGGCATTTCAGGTACATAATTGTTGGTAGCGCCATTTGGATCGGTAATCATCTTATCAGCTGCCTTTCCTATTTTTTCCAACGATTTAGGTTTCCCTATGACCAAATTGTGTTGCATGGCATCAGGATTTTCGAAGACGATTTCCACCGTTTTACCAGCAGAAACGGTAAATGATTTCAGGTCATATTGCATCATTTCCCGTAGGGATTTAATTTTAACGATCTGCACATTAGGATCATTCATCTCCTCTTTTTTCAATATATCCCAGGCTTGCATTAATCTTGTTAAACGATCTTTATTTACTCCTGAAACAGAGGAAAGCAACTCATTCAAAAACGGAATTGACTCTTTTGGAACCACCGTTTTTTTCCTATAATTCCATCCTTCACTGACGGCTTTCAATATAGCATCGAACCCATTGGCATCTAATTTTTTTGCTTTCTGCAAATAAGCAATCACCGTATTTATATCGGCTAAAGATGCGTGTGATTTAACACTTTTTGCCAAAACAAACTGAGGCATAGTCTGTGCCAGAACGAAGGAAACCTTTTTAGTCAGGGCATTATTATTTTCCAGACTTTCCTGTATTGAATTATCCTTATCGACACTTACAGAAATATTATAATCACCGGCAAATTCACCGGCAAATGAAATATTGCCAGACCATGGACCATTGGTATTTTTAGTAATAGTAACCGTTTCGCCAGGTTTTACTCCTTCTGCATGCACCTGGCTCACCAAATCAATAACTTGACCCTTTCCTGAAAAACGAATATTAAGGGGTAAAACAGTTCCTTTTTGAACAGCAATATCGCCTTGATTTGTCACTTCGATAGAAACGTTAATTCTGTCTCTTGGCGCAGGATTAACAGGTTCAAATTTGATATTACTAATAATTAAATCGGGTTTATTCTGGTTTGATACCGCTGTTTTTTTAGCATCTACCGGCTTATCCATAGTTGCTGCGTGATGATGCGCTGAATGTTCAGGTGTCTTCTCAGCCGTTTTTTTAGCTGACAATGTAACTTGATTGTCAAAAATCTTATTGAGTAGATCTACATTTTTTCCAATAATACAAGCATAAGCATCGGGAATCCAACGATCGTCGATGTCCTTAGAATTTTCCAATGCATTGAGGACAAAAGATTTAGATTTTTCATCTAACGGCATTTTACTTAAAGCTAACAACGTGTTCAGGACTACGAGCGGTTCCTTATCTTCCATTAATTTATTATCTATTAGATAATTCGCCATTTCACTGGTAGCGGGCAGCATTTGTAAAATGGTTTTTCGAACCCCGTGGCAAGGATGTTTCAATGCTTTAAGCAAGGCATCCATAACATTTCCCTCTATGGCATTTAGTCCATGCAACACCCAAAGAGCATGAATAGCTGGGGCATTAATACCAATTTCATCTACTGAAAAATCATTAACCAAGGCCAATAAATCAGGAACAATATCCTTATTATTTCTCTCTACCAATAAACGCTGGGCATGGCTGCGCCAAAACATATTGGTATTTTTCAGAGCCTGCACCAACGCTGCCGGATTATTCATTGACAGCGAAAGAGGTGAATAAGAAGGGGCTTCATTGTGCTGCACGCGGTAAATACGACCGTGGGTATAATCCCTTAATTCGGTTTCGTACGCATTTCCCTGACCCATAATAAATCCGTCAGGTCTTGGATTATGCTGAATGATGAAGCTATACCAATCTGCGACCCAAACGGCACCATCGGGACCCACCTCAGCAAAAACAGGAGAAAACCATTCATCGGCACCTGCCATCAGATTGAATCCTTCTGTATCGTTAAAATTAGTTCCTTTTTTCGTTAAAATATTCTGGTGTAAAACGTGTCCGGTAGGTTCAGCCACGAAAGCTATATTATTCCAATATTTTTTAGGAAATGAGCGGGCAGTGTAAACATTATGTCCAGCTGCAGCGGTATAACCACCAAAAACATCCACTTGCCTTACTTTTGGCGTAATGGTTTTCATATCCTTATGGGTATCGGTACTTCTACTTCCATTATCTATACCATAAGCAGACGGATAGTAATGATTTGGAATAGCCATATACCAACCATGTGCGTTATTTGCGGTAGATCCAAAAACATCCCCCGTTTCATTAAAGCCCAGGCCCCAGGTATTATTAGAGGTATTGGTCATAAATTCAAGTTTACTCCCATCGGGTTTAAAGCGGAAAAAGCCCTGAGCAAAACGGATAGTATCCTTACTCTCACCAACTACCCCTTTAAATCCGGAGTACCCAATAGCGCCCCAAAGCCAATTATCAAAACCATAATGCAGATTTGATGGCCCAGCATGGGTGTCAAAGGTACCAAAGCCAGTGAACAAGACTTTTTTCACATCTGCCTTATTATCACCGTCGGTATCTTTTAGAAAAATCATATCAGGTGCCTGACAAACGACGAGACCGCCGTTACTAAAAACCATTCCTGTAGGAATACTTAGACCATCGGCAAAACGGGTAAATTTATCTGCTTTTCCGTCTTTATTAGTGTCTTCACAAATCAGTATATAATCGCTTCCCCCGGCATCCTTTCTTTCATTGGGATAATCTTTGGTAATGAGAACGAACATTCTCCCCTTTTCATCCCAGGAAAAAGCAATAGGATGTACTACATCAGGTTCAGCGGCAAATAGTTCCATATTAAAATCCATTGGCACCTGAATATGTTTTCTACTCTCTTCCGGAGAAAGTGGATCTTGTCTGTATTGGGTACCTTCTCTTTTCTCATAATTGGGTAATTTAGCCTCCCGATATACAAAAGGAGCTGGTTTCAAGGCAGCATGAGCTGCTTTTGCATCGTCATTCACTGCCCAAAGAATACCCCGATAGATCAGTTCCTGGAAATCGGTATTTTGCCAGGTGCGTTCATCATGACCATACGCGGTATAAAAAACACGCCCTTTACCATACTGCCGAGTCCAGGTATAAGGCTCCGTTTTAACTCCTGGTTTATCTTTAAACTGATCGGATTTAATTTCCCGTTCCGCCAGGACATTATTATCGTCCTGAAGATGATCATGCAAATAGGTTTCATCGACAACCTTAAATGGACGGAGGCCTTTCATTATAAAATGATCGGGTTGGATAATTTTTGCCTCAATGGAATCCATGGTATGTCTCCAAAATTGCCCACCGACCATTTTAACATATTCAGCTGAATTTCTAAAGCAATAGGAAGCACAATGGATGGGTAAAATGCCTTTTCCACTTGAGACATAAGCCAATAAATCCTTTTCTAAATGCGGGGGAATACTATCCCAATTGGCAAAAATGAGTAAGGCGTCATATTTATTAAGATTTTTTAATGTCAAATCTTCTAATTGATCTGTATAGGTAAAATTCACCCCTTTATCACCTA
>Ga0315903_10011555_pt1 | contig 10385 bp, 16 predicted proteins | sample LakEriMetagenome_7_FD_203524 | JGI IMG/M metagenome (GOLD analysis project Ga0315903, IMG submission 203524) | Freshwater fungal communities from buoy surface, Lake Erie, Ohio, United States - Buoy 2 MA119 | ecosystem: Environmental > Aquatic > Freshwater > Lake | place: USA: Lake Erie, Ohio... | reverse complement strand
TAGTGATGCTTTGCGTTACTATGTACCATAACTCGTTTAAAGAAACCAAACCAAGTGAGGCTCTCGTGTATGCGGTAGCCTCTCTTGCGTTTGGATGCCTTGGCCTTACCTCTATTGAGAAAATATTTAGGAAAGATGATAAGAATTAGCTTAATACTATTACTATTTGTCTCTTGCAATCCGGTTAAAAAAGTTCTAAAAGATAGAACTATGTTTGACCAGGTAGCCAAGGAGGTTATAAAAGCAGGGCTTTGCGCTAATGATACCACAATCATCACCAAAAGTGACACAACGATAAAAGTGGACACTTTAACCATTGTTGATGAGCAATTGGAGGTAAAAGTGTTCAATGACACCACTTACATCACTAAGTGGAGAACCAATGTGGTGACAAAAACGCTTACCATCCATGATACTATCAAACGATACATAGTTGACAATGCAAGGGTCAATATCCTACAAGCCGAGCTCACAAGTGCTAAAGTAGAGGCCGACAATTGGAAAGGAAGGGCAAATAAGGCATTTGGTTGGCTTATAATCGTTCTAATGGGTATTGGTGCTTACTTATACATTAAACTCAAGAGATGAGCCTTAATTTGGATATTATTAAGCAATTTGAGGGATTGAGTCTATGCGCGTACAAATGCCCTGCCGGAAAGGTCACAATTGGCTTTGGGAACACCTTTTACGAGGATGGGAAGCCAGTTCTTATGGGCGATAAAATAACAAGAGATAGGGCCGATTTCTTACTCGCAAGGGTAGCCGAGCAATTTGCCAATAGGATGGCTAAGTATATTAAAGCTAATTTGAACGACAACCAAAAATCGGCTTTGCTATCATTTGCTTATAATTGCGGCATTGGCAACTTTAGCGGTAGCACATTGCTAAAGAAAGTCAACGCCAACCCAAACGACCCCACCATTAGGCAAGAGTTCATGAAGTGGAACCGATCAAGTGGCAAAGTATTAAATGGGCTTACGAGGAGGCGAGAGGCCGAGGCTAACTTGTACTTTAAAACCCATTAATATGGCCAACAACCCACTTTTTAGCAAGACCAACATAGCTGCGGAGTACCGCACAAGATATGGTTGGGAGATGCCTACCCTTAAACTTGCGAGGATATTACATAATGAGAATCCACTTCTATTTAATAGCGTTGAGAGAGCAAGAGATGTCTTGCGTGGTATTGAGGGGAAAGGAGGAAAAGGTAATAAAATTCGTAAAGTTGTAGAGGATAGACCACGCAACCCATACAACCTACCTAAGTCGGAAGAGGCTAATTACGAGCCATATTTTATTAAAGCAAAGCGTTTACTTGTCCTTTCCGACATCCATATACCTTACCACTCAATTGATGCCTTAACTGCGGCTTTTGACTACGCAAAAAAGGAGAAGCCAGATGCCATCCTTCTCAATGGTGATACCATTGACTTTTTCCAATTGAGCCGCTTTGTGAAAGACCCAAAAGCGAGGTCATTTGCACATGAGCTATTGGCGTTCAAAGAGTTCATGGATGTTCTAAAAGATACGTTCAAATGCCAAATATACTTTAAGACTGGTAATCACGAGGAGCGCTACTTTCACTACCTTTGGATGAAAGCGGGGGAATTAAATGGTGTGGATGAGTTTGAGCTTGAGAACATCATCAAGTCAAGAGCGGAAGGAATTGAGATAATAAAAGATAAGCGTATTATTAAAGCTGGTGCGCTTAATATCATCCACGGACATGAGTTTGGTGGATCGGTCTTTAGCCCAGTTAATATTGCTCGTGGTTTGTTCTTGAGAGGTAAGGTAAGCGCCATGCAAGGCCACAACCACCAGACAAGCGAACACACGGAGAGCAATATGAACGGAGAGATAGTGACCACTTTCTCATTGGGTTGTTTGTCCGAGTTGAACCCAGCCTATTTGCCCATCAACAAGTGGAACCACGGATTTTCAATGGTTGACATTGATGGTGAGAGCTTTGATGTAAGGAACAAGAGGATATTTAAAGGGAAAGTATTATGAGCGCATTAGACCACCAAGAAGGAGGCTCTCACTACAAGAGGCATAAGATACAACCAATTGATTTTATCTATGATAATGAGATTGGTTTTATTGAGGGCAACATCATTAAGTATGTGATGAGGCATAAGCACAAGAACGGATTAGAGGACTTAAAAAAAGCTTTACACTATTTACAAATACTAATTGAGAAAGAATATGAAGATAGATGAACAAGAGGCCTTACTTTGTACTTTATTTATGAGACTTGACAAGGATTTGGAAGTAATTAAAAAAATGTTGGCAATGGTAAGAGGTGGAAAGAGAATAGATGATGAGTCACTACTCATGATATATAAAAAGTATGCGAAGGATAAAGGTTAAATATACAAAGCTTGGTAGGCAAAAGGCTTGGGGTATGGCTCACTCGGAGGGATTGGTAGAGTTGGATGAGAGGATAAAGGGTAAGAAGCACCTTGAGATTTTGATACATGAGTGTTTGCATATTTTATACCCAATGGATAGTGAGGAGGAGGTAGTTAAGAATAGTATTATTTTGACAAACACCCTTTGGCACGAAGGGTATAGACGGGTTGATAATAAGGATACAATACCTTTACAAAGTCAGTAATTGTTGCTTTTTTAGTGTTTTTTCGCCCTTTGTTTCTACAAGGGGCTTTTTTTTGAATATTTTAACAATTATATTTGTTTAAATAAAAAAGATATATGATATTTGCATAAACAAACTTATTACTATGGTACAAGAAAAAATTAAATCTAAACGACTATCTCTTGGTCTATCAAGAGACAAGTTGGCTAAATTAGCCGACATCACACCACAGACCATTTACCGCGCTGAGACAACCGGTAAAATTACTCTCCAGAACTATTTAAAAATCACTGAAACACTTGACAAGTATGGTCGCTCTAATTCTTATCGGAACAGTCAGCGCAATAATGTTGCTGACAGCAGCTCTCTCTAAGTTTTTCATTAAGAAAGAATTCGTACCCAAGCCTGTAGCACAAGTACGCTATCAAAAGTATCTTATCCCCAAATCGTTTTGGGATGATGTAAACAGAGTAGATTTGGCTATATATGGTATGGGATACGATGAGCTTGAGATAGTCAGCTTTATGATAGACCAATTCTGTGATAAGTACAATCAAATCGCCGATCATAGGGTTTATCAGAACAGGGTTGCAACAATGATGACCTTGTATCAAGAGAGAAAGAAATGGATAATGTCGAAAAAAGTTTATAATCACCAAAACCAATAATCATGTTGACAAATTCAACGCAAAGCAATGGGGGAGCAATCTTCCTGTCCATCACAAATGGCAAACTTGTCAGAAGAGTAGACCTTGGTACTGAAGGCGCGGTAGAGCGCACAAACAAAAATGGTAAGCAAGTGGCAGAGCTGTTCTACACCACTCTTACCGGACATATCAAAGACCTAAACATCAAAGAGAACGAGTATGGTAAGTTCTTATTGGTGATAGTTCATGATGTGCAGACAAACAAAAAGTGTACGTTGGAGATGAATTTCTCTTCCGGATACACCACCACTTTCCTCAAAGCCTTGCCAAATGTTGACATAAACCAGAATGTTGAGATAAGCCCTGCGCTTATCATTGATGGAGACAAGAAGAAAAGTGTCATCTTCCTCAAGCAGGCAGGAGCTCCCATTAAGCATTACTACACCAAAGACAACCCAAAGGGGATGCCTGACATGGTGAAAGTAAAGGTCAAAGGCAAAGAGACCTGGGATGACACCGATAGGATTGAATGGCTTTATAATCAAGCAAAAGGTTTGTTAGTAGCTCCCTTTTAGTAGCACCCAATGTGTTAGCCGAGCATGGTCGGCCATTTTTTAAACATTAAATTAAGCAACATGAAAAATTTCAACATTGACCAACAAAAAGGTCGCATTGAGTTTATTGACACTCGTTTTTACGCCACCCACGAAGGAGGATACGTTCCATCCGTCACAACAATCTTAGAAGCTTATCCAAAAGACGCCTCTTATTTCAAATGGCTTAAAGATATCGGAGGCGATGCCGATGCCATCCGTGATGAGGCAGGAAGGAGAGGAAGCCTTGTCCATAGGCTAACTGAGAAGTATGACGAAGGTGAGGTAGTAACATTCTTGAACGAATATGGAAAGCCTCAATACAAAATGCTTGAGTGGAGTATGTTTGAGCGTTACGTTGACTTTACTGAGAACCATAAGCCAAATATTGACATGATTGAGGTTCACATGGTTAGTAGTGAGCTTGGATATGCAGGGACTCTTGATCGGATACTAAGTATTGATGGTAAGACCTATCTTGTGGACATTAAGACCTCTGGCAGTATCTACCCATCTTACTGGCTGCAACTTGCCGCCTATCGTGAGCTATTGGCAAAAGGTGGCGTTCTCGTTGATGAGGTGGCTATATTGTGGCTCAATGCTAAGACAAGGACAAGAGGCAAGAAAGGAGACATCCAAGGAGTGGGTTGGCAATTCGTAAGCAAAGAGGACACCACACAAGAGATAAAGCTTTTTAATGCTACTTATGAGCTATGGAAAAGCATAAACGATGACATCAAGCCAAAACAATTTTCTTACCAATTAACTCATAAAAAATGAAAATTACCAATTCGGTAACCGAGTACATCCAAAAGAACCTAATGCGTAAAAATGCGCATTGGGCTCTAAAGGATGGAAAATGGTTCTTTGAGATATTCCCTGGAGTGTGGGCTCACCAAGAGAGCTTTGATGAGTTCTTCCCAAAATATGAGTATAGGCGCAATGCAAGGAGTGGCGAGAATCCGGATAAAACTTACATACTATGACCCTACGCGACTATCAAGTTAGAATTAGTGATGAGGCGGTAGAAATACTAAAAGAGCATGGCTTAGTTTACTTAGCAATGGAGCCGAGGACAGGTAAGACTTTAACATCCATCGTTACGGCCTATAAAGCAGGTGCTAAGGATGTTTTATTTGTCACTAAAAAGAAGGCGATAAACGACATTTTAGAGCAATTGGATAAACTTGGATATGATATAAATGTCCATGTTATAAATTATGAAAGGCTCCATTTTGCGAAAAATATGTATGATTTGGTAATCTGCGATGAGGCCCATAGTATTGGAGCCTTTCCAATGAAAAGCAATAGGTGCGAGGAGCTTAAAAGGATTTGTGATAATAAAAAGATTATCTATTTGTCCGGCACACCATCCCCAGAGTCCTACTCTCAACTCTACCATCAATTCTTTATCTCCTCCTTCTCCCCATTCAAAAAGTGGCCCACCTTCTACAAATGGGCGCATGAGTTTGTGGCGATCAAGAAAGTGATGATAAATGGACAATCGTTCAACGACTATAAGAACGCCGACCATCAAAAGGTGCGTGAACATTGCGCACATCTATTCATCTCTTTCACCCAAGAACAAGCTGGGTTTACATCCTTTGTTGATGAGGAGATACATTATGTCAAGATGATGGATAGCACCTACCGACTCGCCAATAGGCTTAAAAATGACAAAGTGGTCACTAATGCCGATGGTGATAAGGTGATATGTGAGACGGCCGTAAAGCTCATGCAAAAGCTTCACCAAATATTTAGTGGTACAATTATTATTGATGAGCCTGAGCGAGAGAGTAGGCTTATAGATGAGAGCAAGATAAGCTACATAAAAGAGCGGTTTAAATATCTTAACAAATACGCCATTTTCTACAAATTCAAACAAGAGGGACTCGCTTTGATGACCTTATTGGATAGAGATGTGTATATTGATGCTATGGAGTTTGAAAAGTCAAAAAAAGGCGTGTTCATCTCGCAAATTGTGAGTGGTCGCGAGGGCATAAACTTACAAAGCGCGGAGGCCCTTATCATGTATAACATTGACTTTTCGGCTACCTCATATTGGCAGACAAGAGCGAGAATCCAAACAAGGGATAAAGAGTCGGAATGTAAGGTACATTGGCTATTTTCGGTAAATGGGATTGAGGATAAAATACATAAAGCGGTGAGTGATAAGAAGGATTATACTATTCGTTACTTCAAAACCGATTTTTTATGATTAAGACAATTTTCGCTTACTTTTGGTTTTTTTGCATAAGTTTACCAATCGCGGGACTTTTGCTTATACTTTTAGAAATTATTTACTCACTTAAAACTGCAACTAAATGGACTTCAAAACGACCAAGTTCGAGGTAGAGGCAACCGGACTTAACTACCACATGGGCCTCCGATCAACCATTGACATTGACTATTGGGTTGATAAAACAAATCAGTATATAGAATGGAAAGGAATGGTAATGGCCAACCCACAAGGAGTGACCAATATCTATGGTTACGCTAAAGGTGCTTATTTCTGGATTAGGTATCGCATTGATATAGATGATTTAAACTCCAACGAAGAGGATATCCTTGTCAAAGATTGGGATGGCAGCATTTATAACGGTTATCTTGAGGGTACGTTCTGCGTTAGTACGTTCACCGAAAAGGACTGGCAAATAGAATTTAGTGTTGAGCCAAAGCCATCAATGATACCTCAAGAGTTGAGAGTCAATTTCATGGATAAATTAATGGAGGTGGTATGACACATGGGTCACTATTTAGTGGCATTGGAGGCTTTGACCTAGCTGCCGAATGGATGGGTTGGGAGAACGTTTTCCATTGTGAGTGGAACAAATTTGGACAGCAAGTATTAAAATATTATTGGCCTAATTCAATTAGTTACGATGACATCACCAAAACAGATTTCACTATTCACCGAGGAAAAATTGACATCATCACCGGAGGCTTCCCATGTCAACCATACTCAAGCGCAGGAAAGCGACTCGGCAAAGAGGATGAGAGACACCTCTGGCCGCAAATGCTTAGAACGATTAGAGAGGTTCAACCACGTTGGGTTGTGGGCGAGAACGTTCTCGGCCTTGTTAATTGGTCAGGAGGGTTGGTTTTCCACGAGGTGCAAGCTGACTTGGAAGCTCAAGGGTACGAAGTACAGCCGTTTGTACTTCCAGCTGTTTCCGTCAACGCACCCCACCGAAGAGACCGAGTTTGGTTTGTTGCCCACAGTAACTTGCATGGATGCAACCAATGCTACAGCAACAATGAAATCAACTCAAGTCAAGGAAGGGTCAATGCACTCGGTGACACTAACAAGAGCAATGGCAATGGGGATGTTGCCGACTCCGAATGCGAGAGATTATTTGGGGGAAACAAGACCTGGGAAAAGAATAACCTCAACAGGGAAAATGCAAAATTATGGGGAAGTGCTACCAGATGCAATAAAGAGATTGACATTAATGCTACCAACTCCAACAGCATCAGTAATCAAACACGGACACAGCGAGAAATATTGGGACAATCGGATTGGGAAAAAACAAATGGACATAGCAATGTGGAACGCACAAACCAATGGGAAAACTTCCCAACTGTCTCCGCAATTTGTAATGGAGATGATGGGATTTCCGACCGATTGGACACTATTACCTTTCCTAAATGGAGAAATGAATCAATCAAAGCCGGAGGAAATGCAATAGTTCCTCAAGTAGTTTACCAAATATTTAAAACAATCGAACAATATGAGAGAATCACTAATACAAGGTGCCATCCGCGCTCACCTCATCAATGAGGGATGGTTTGTTGTTAAGCTTATTAACACCTCCAAGCCAGGGATGCCCGACCTAATGGCTATAAAAGATGGCAAAGTAATATTCTTTGAGGTTAAAACCGACAAAGGCCGAGTGAGCAAACTACAAGAGCATCATATTGAAGGATTGAACGCGATGGGTGTTCCAGCCCATGTCGTGAGGTCGGTAAAAGAGGTAAAAGAAATTTGTTCTAAAATTTAATTGAATGAACTATTTGGAGTTAGGCATTAATGCCATTGCTGTTAATGATAAGAAACAAGCTATTTTTCCGTGGAAGGAGTTCCAGACTCGTAAGATTACCAAAGATGAGTTTGATAAGCAGATGGCTGATAATAGGGCTTGCGGAGTAGCCATTATCTGCGGAGCTATCTCCGGAGGCCTTGAGGTGATAGATTTCGACCTTAAATATGCCACAAGGGATATTTACAAAGAGGTGTTGGAAGCGATACCAAAATACATCTATGACAAAATACAGGTTCACTCCACCAAGTCCAACGGCAAGCATTGGCTGTATAGATGCGAGGTCATCGAAGGCAACCAAAAGTTGGCTGAAAGGTATCCCAATGAGGAGGAGAAAAAGTCGAATCCTCACATCAAAAACTACTGCTTTATTGAAACTCGCGGTGAGGGAGGATATGTGGTCGCACCTCCGACATCAGGATATGTGTCAGAGAAGGATGGAATTGGGGTTTTGGACATCGAAGAAAGGGAGCAATTGTTCGAGATATTGCGCTCGTTCAATGAGGTTATTGATGAGGCTGTAATAGAGGCTCATAACAGGCCTAAAGAGTACGGAGTAAGTCCATTTGATGATTATAATAAAAGAGGCGATTTAAGAGGCCTTTTAGAGTCTCACGGGTGGAAGGTGACGAAGGAGACGGGGGAGAAAATTTACTTTTTGAGGCCAGGTGGATTGTCCTCGCATAGCGGAGATTTGAACAAATCATTAAATTTATTCGGAGTATTTTCGACTAACACCCCTTTTCTTGTCAACAAGGGCTATAAACCAGCGGCGGTTTATGCTATATTAGAGCATAATTCTGACTTTAAGGCTGCTGCAAAGGCCCTCATTGACCAAGGGTACGGAGAAAAAAAAACTACCTATGGTGATAAGCTTGAGCGAGAGCTTTACAATAAGCGGTCAGATGGTCTCTCCAAAGAAGATCAGGTTCGCTTTCTTGTGGCCAAGCACAACAAAGGTATTGACGAGGCCACAGAGATAGTTGAGAACCTCGATAAGCATTGGGGGGAATCTTTGTTGACCTTTTGGGATGTTGAGTTTAAGAACAACAAGCCTGTTTGTAGCATAAACAGGTATCGTTTGCAAACGTTTTTGACCCAAACCGGAGGCTTTAGGCTTTACTTCTACGACCAAGGGTCAACCATTTATAGGTTGGTGAGGGTAAAGGATGGATTTGTGGAGGAGGCCTCTACGGAGCAAATAAAACGCTTTATAAAGGATTACGTTGATAGGCTGCCCGACACCTTTGATGGAGGCGTAACGCCGCAGGATTTGCTTGAATTGATTTACAAGGGGGCTTCTCTTTTGTTCTCGGATGCCTTTTTCGAGTTTTTCGACCGAGCGGACATTGACTTCCTAAAAGACACCAAAGATGTGGCATATTTCCCGTTCAAAAACGGCGTTGTCACGGTCGGACGAGAGCGGTTAGAGCTTAAAAGCTATGGAGAGCTTGGAAAATGTGTATGGAAGAGTCAGGTCATAGACCATCAGATTTACATCAACGAGAATATTGAACTAAAGGACATTGAGTTTTTTAGGTTCGTAGAGCTTATTTGCAATTTGGAAGCTGAACGGTACATATATGGATTATCTTTAATAGGTTATTTACTGCATAAGTACAAAGACCCAAGCCGCCCATTTGCTGTGATATTAGCGGAGGAGACCGAGAATGAGGCTAAAGGTGGTGGTACCGGAAAGGGGATTTTTGTTAAGGCTTTAGGCTATCTTTTGAACCTAGTGCGAGTGGATGGAAAGAATTTCAAAGTTGATAAGAATTTCGCGTTCCAAAGGGTTGATTTGGATACAAGAATATTGGCCATTGAGGATACAAGGCGGAATGTTGACTTTGAGGGTTTTTACAGCATCATAACCGAAGGTATAACAGTAGAGAAAAAAAATAAGGATGAGCTTTTTATCCCTTATAAGGATAGCCCAAAGGTTATGTTCACGACCAACTACACCATTCCTAACATGGGCAACCACGCCAAGAGGAGGCAGAAGGTTTTTGAGTTCTCCCCTTACTTCGGAGTGGAGAAGACCCCAGAGGACGAGTTCGGTCATAAGCTTTTTGATGATTGGGATAAGGATGAATGGAATAGATTTTTCAATCTCATGTTCAACTCAGTCCAAGGATACCTAGAGTTTGGAGTCCAAGAGGTAGAAAGTTCGGACAAGTTGAAGCGCAAGCAGATTAAAGTCCAGTTCGGTGAGGAGTTTTTGGAGTTTTTGGCGGTCATAAAGGAAGAGAGTGGGCTATGGGTGAGCCTTGAAAGTTTGTATAGTCAATTTTTAGAAATGTCCGGTTTTGATAAAAAAGATTATTCGCTAAAAAGATTTGTTCGCGCAATTGAAGAATCGTGTACCATTTTAGAAATCGCGTACCAAAATCGGAGGGATAAGGGCCAAAAAAACAAAAAAGCATATAAATTTTCATACAATGAAAAAAGTATTGATGAATTTTGATGAAAAAGGTACGCGATTTTTGGGTTGGGTACGCGATCGGTACGC
>Ga0315903_10011553_pt1 | contig 10385 bp, 6 predicted proteins | sample LakEriMetagenome_7_FD_203524 | JGI IMG/M metagenome (GOLD analysis project Ga0315903, IMG submission 203524) | Freshwater fungal communities from buoy surface, Lake Erie, Ohio, United States - Buoy 2 MA119 | ecosystem: Environmental > Aquatic > Freshwater > Lake | place: USA: Lake Erie, Ohio... | reverse complement strand
TCTTGAATTCCAGCAGTATTTTGGAATATCTGCTCTTCAACACGCTTCTTAACTTCTTCATCTTTCTTACGCTCTTCAGCACGCTGTTTACGTAGTTGCTCATTTTGTTTGCTGAGTGCTTCTTCTTCTAGACGTTTTTGTTCGGCCTTAGACTCCCGTTTAGCCCGTAAGGCTTCGTTATATCGGGAAAGGTACATAGCGCCTGCTGTATTTAAAGTGCGCTGTTGTTGTATTTCTCGGTCTACAAATTCTTTGTGTTTGCCACTAAGAGCGTTGTATGACATTTTAGCCATACGGTTTACTTTTTTCTCAAAGGCAAATTCTGCGGCAATCTGTTTAAGCGCCCCCTCAACGGAGCCTGCCTTTTCAACATACTGCTTTAAGTATGTATTGGCTTCATCAATCTCGTTTTGAGGCGTTGGGCGTTTGCGAGTTACTTTCTTATCACTAGCCACCGGTAAGTTTTGAACGGGGGGCTTTTGCTCACCAAATAATTCAGTTTGGAGTTCATCCTGTAGAGCAGATTGTTCTTCGTCTGTTAAGGCGTTTGCATCTAGTGCAGGTTGTGTAGTTGTCGCTCCAACATCAGCAGGTCTAGGAGTTTCGCCAGCGTTTGCCATTGATCCACTGTCAGGTGTTTTAACTCCTTTGGCGGCTCTGCTGCGTTGTTTGTCAGAAACAGAAACGCTCGGCTTAGTTGCTCCGGCGACAGGTTGTCCAGTGAGTTCATCTTTTGCCTTCCTAAAGCCCAATCCAGTAAGAAAGTCTTCAACTCCTTTGGCTACCCTTGGGCTTCGGTTGGGGTCGCTACCAAACTCATCTAGCACTTCTTTTACTGTTTGTGCTTGAGCAGGGTCATCTAAATTCTTACCAAGAATCTGTTCTCTTATTTTCTTATTAGATGGGCCTATGCCCATTGCCTTAAGATCTTCTTCTTTAACAGTACGGCCTTCAGCAACTGGTATCGCTTCTTCTGCAACCTCTTCTTCGACAGCCCCGGTGCGTAATGCTCCCGGCGTTGGCTCGCCTTTTTTCTTTCCCTTGGTCGCAAACAACTCTTGCTGCTTGGCTGCGGCACCAAACCCCTGCATAGCGATGCTTTCAACACCAGACTTGGTAGACTCGCTTAGATTAGGGTTAGCCCGTACACGATTAAGAATTTGCCCAACAGCGACTTGATCTTCTGGGTCAGTTAGATCTTTACCTTCAAGTTCTTTATAGAAAGAGGAACGCTTACTTAAACCGGTCTGGTCTAAAACATCAGACGTAAGCACGGTGGGGAACTGCGCTTCAAATTCAGGGCCAGCCAACTCAGTAGAAACGCCCGGATCAGGTTCGTTATAGCGTTGCCTAAACCGTTTGGATATTTCTTCCCGCTCCAAATCACCTTGAAACATATCCATTTGTCGGAGTTCAGGGGGCAAAGCACTTTGTTCTGCATACCGTTGGGCAAGTTCTTGCTCGGAATTAAGTGCAACCGTACCGTCAGGGAACACCGTTGGTACACCTGCTAGGGGGCTATAACCCAAAGCCAGAGGTTTTTCAGTGGTGCCTTCTGTTTTCTCTTGCTCTAACAACTTATCACGGGTAGCCGACGCTTTGCGTCCTAACACCATATTCATTACTACTTCAGCAATCGCACCAGCCCCCGCACCATAGGCGGCTTGCTCTCCTAACCCTTCGAGTAACTCTTGATCAGGTTTATAGATACCTTGAGCAATAAAGTTTTGCCCTAACCCCTGTGCAAATTCTTGTAGCCCTTCAACACCTGCGGTAGTAAGAACATCCTTACCCCGCTTTATTATGTCTGATTGAAGCGCTTTGGGTAACTTAGTAACTATATCCTCGGCAGGCTCAAGAAAACGCAACAAACGGGCGGTGGGGAGTGCTTCTAATGCACCGGGTAGTACCCCTAAAAGTGTAGCCCTAGATTTTTCTTCTGGTGTGGCTTCTTCGGCTTCTGCTCTTTGACGGGCTTCACCTGCACCAGCAGCGGCACCTATACCACCACCAACCACCGTACCAGCGGTACGAGCGCCCACACCAGCCGCACTCAAGGCTTTACCTGCGACACCACCGGGGACAAGAAACGATCCAATAGAACCTACGGCTTGGCCTAAATTGCGCCCAACCGTGTCTTCATAACCCAAGGCGGCTTCAGGAGTTAGCCCCTCTACAATCTTGCGGGTACGACCAACAACAGCCTGTTCTGCTTCTTCGGGTAGTAGAGCGGCGGCGCCTTCAACGGCAGTTCCAAGAGTTCCAACAAAACCAGCGGGGATGCCTTTTACAAACTCTTTGGCTTGACCTAAAAGGGTAGGGCCTTCCAAAAGTTCTTTAAATTGTTTACCAGAAACACCCTCATAGGCCAGATAACGAAGTAGGTCTTCATTAGGCGCACCCGCGTCCGCCATCTTGCGGACGTTGGAAATAATCTGCTCAGAACGTGTCGCCATGTTTATCTTGTTGGCGTAACACCGGGGTATTGAGTTATTAGATCCCTAATATCTATCTTCTCTGCGCCACCTTTTTGTGCATTTCTAAATCTCTCGGCAAGTATTGTTTTCATAGGATCACGTGCTTCGCCCCGCATTTCAGCAATCTCACGTGCTGCTTTGTCAAACGAAATACCTTTAGCCTTAGCATACCTATCAATTACCTCAGCCTCTGCACCCATTCGACCAGCCTGAGCAATTTGTGCGGCTGCGGTTTTCTCCCTTAGTGCAAAGTCTCTAGCATCTTTCTCAAGCGAAATCGCGGTTGCCATATCACCACGGGCACGAGCATCAGCGGCTTGCTCCATTCTGGCTTCACTATCAAGAATACCTTTTTCGCTCTCACGGATCTTATCCATCGCCTTACTGTATTGCTCAATTGCAGGCATAGCGCCTTGAAGGTTTTGTAAAGCATATCTGGATTTACCACCAGCAATACCAAGACCTGCACTTACCAAACCAAGGGCACCGGCCTTGTCCAAATCTTTATTAAGTTTTTCTTTGTACTTGTCTAGAGCCTCCCGAGCCTTGGCATCTGGTGTATCAGAAACGCCAAATTTAGTCTTTAAACTCTTTAGATATTCAGCATAGTCGGTAGGTGCGGCAGCGGCTTTAGATGCGCCACGTCCTTCTCCTTTACTTTCTTCTGCGCCTTGACTTCTAGTAGCAGAGGCAGCGGCGGCAGCAGGTTTAGCGACTTCCTCTTTTACTTTAGATGGGGCTTTAGGTAAGTCATACCCCGTATACCCGCCAAATAAAGGAGCGCCACGAGAACCAAGTCCTCTGGGTTCTTGTCCTGCTAATCTATCTGGAACTTTACCGGAACGATAATACTCTTGAAGTTCTGGAAGCGTAAGTTCTTTTGTAAACATTTCATACTGCGAAGGAGTGCGTTCTCTAGCATATGGGTCTCCCATATCAGGCGCACTAAATATGGGATCAACAAACCCTTCATTTTGGAAAGCCACAATCCCACCACCTGCGTACTCATCAGGAAACATATCTTCATTTACAGGTAATGCAGTCAGCCCACCCTCAGCCAGAGTTCTAGTCCCTGTAGGAACCGCAGCCATCTGAGTATTTGCTTGGGGGGCCATCTGAGGAACCGCCTGTGCTTGGGGTGTAGCGCCTAAACCAGCCGTTTGAACAGGGGGATTAAGAACTTCTTGGGCTACAGTGGAAGTGGGCTTTTGTTCTGCAATTGCAGCATTACGCATCCGGTCAATAAACATACCAGCCATAACGGCAACCGTTGGGTGAACCAAATTCATCTGAACTGCTTGGGCAATCTCTTTCTTATTGCCACCGTATTTGGCAGCAACTCTTTCGGCTGATAGCAAGTCAAAATTATCTAAATCTTCTAAACGAAAATCATCCATTTCAATCTCACTTCAGAAGGTTATATACGCCAAGCCCAGCCAAACCTAAGCCACCGACCTGTGATGCTAAGGATGGGGGTGCCTCATAAACAGTCTTACCTCCAGTAGCCGCAAGGTTTGCACTACCACGCAGGATGTCAGACATAAAGCCAAGCCGTTTATATGGATCTTGCTGTTGTTGCAAAAAGTCCTGATATTTAAGGTCAAGAAGTTTTTGTGCGTCTGCTTGATCCATTGCGCCAAAGGCTTCCTGCGCTTTAGCCAAGTCAATACCAGCCTGTTGCTTACCAATACCCAACTGACCCAACGTAGCCCCGGCTTGGGTAGCGGCTTGAGCACCTTGTATACCTGCCGTAGTACCAAACTGCATATTACGAATAGCATCTTCATAGGCTTTCTGTGAGCCTGTTGCCTGAATGTTTGCCAGATTTTGTTGTAGGTTGCGCTCACGCTCAGTACCAGCAAGAAGTTGACGTGCACCTCCATATGTACCCTGACGAGCCGCGCCAAGGTTTTGCATTAATTGCCCCTTCTGGGCATCACGGATGGCTTCTTCTTTTTGCAGATCTACCACGTTCTTCATATATGGGGTCATATACTTTGCTTGATCTGCGGCACTAGTAGCCATCTTCGCATAGTCAGTTCCGGCAGCGGCAGCGGCTAATCCGGCACTGGAGGCTAGATTAGTTCCAGTCTCAAATTGACCCGGCAAAGCCATACCACTTACACTTTTCCGGGCAGCAGTTTGTTCTGCTTCGGTTGGGGCAATCCGTTCTCCGCCATATGTTATATACGGAGTTGTGGTTACATTAGTTAATGTTTCGGCTTGACCAAGCATCTTCTCCGCATATGGTTGAGCATATTCAGGTATAGTCGTTTGCGACGTGCTGGTTGGTTGTGGTGAAGGAGAAGGAGAACACATAGTTTATTACCTCAAAATTTATAGATCATCTGTGTAGCCACATCGGTAAACCCCATCCGACGCCAAAGTTTTGCTACACGTAGATCGGTCATTGCAGAAACCAAAACCCGTTTAACTCCACGACTTCGCAACTCTTCAAGAATGGTACGAACCATCTTTTTCCCTACTCCGTTGCGATGCTCTTTTAAAACAAAAATCGTATCTTCTTGGGCTATCAGGTCTTGGTTGTGCATATCATTTGTTATGTAAACATTGCTATACCCAACTGCTTTACCATCTAGCCGTAAAACAAAAGTCAATAACCACCCGCCATCGCCAGCCCGTATATACTCATCAAGTCTTGGGTTGTAGGGGGAATAGTGCACCCCCTGTGCTGCCAACCGTTCAACCATCTCTGAGTAATGCTGCCTATATAAAGGCTCTAATTCTGAATATGTTTCTTTAAATCTTGCTAGTGTTATTTCGTAATTCATGCAGGCATATATTTTTGTGCGTTGACTTCAGGTGCTTGTCTTGTGCGCCCTGTCCTTGCTTTTCTAATCTTGTCCATCATCGCATACAACTTCCTAGCACCGGCTTTGCTTGACCCGTTACCAAGGTGGGATACTACATCCGCCGGAACTACAAACTCACCATCGGCTAACCTAGCCTCCTGCTTACCATCAATATTAGCCTTAATCGAGTCACTCATACCATCACCGCCGCCTGATAAGAACCGTGGGGGTAAACCACCTTTAGCAAAGTTCTGTTCAATAGCGGCTTCCATAGACTGGTCACGACGGCTATCAGCAAACTTATAATACTTATCTCCCGACAAGGACTTACGGCGTTTAGCCAGTGCAGACAACCCACCTTCTTTATAGGCATCTGAAAATCCACCATTTTGGTAAACAGTCATGTTGTAGTCGGGATCAACCGTGCCACCCTGAGCGGCCTCATAAATAGGCCGTGGACTAAATGTATAACGTACCTGTTGCCGTTCCCTTGTATTTCCTGAAGTGTAGGGGTCTTGACCCGATAAATTCTCAACTTCTAATGAATAGGGGCGAATATAAGATACTGGCTTTTTCAAAGGCTCTGGCTCAGGGGTTAGGGCAGAAGCCAATGTTGTACCCGCAGCCGTCAGAGAACCAGTAGGAGTAGCCTTCATAAAGGCACTGCGAGCATCGGTTCCAACTTGCCCAGTATCAAACATATTTGTAAATCCTTCTCCCGCTCTCCCAAACCCAACATTAGGAGAAGTAGGTACAGCAGGAGTAGGGTTAAGAACCGGCGCCGTAGCCACTTGTTGGGCTGTCATACCCGGTGTACCGCCCATACCTTCAAGTAAGCCCGGATCAATATTGCTTTGAGCCATTTTATAATATGGGGAATTTGGTGTAAGACCCCTACCTTCAAGCAAGCCCGGATCAATGCCACTTGTATTTGTAGTGATAGGGGAATTGAGTAATTCAGGAGATAAGTTACTTGCAGCCATATCTGCGGCGCTAGTTAACCCTGCTTCTGTACCTGTAGTAACCGGGGCTGTAACGTTTCCAGCGCCTATCAAACCTTCCCCTAGACCAGCGCCACCATAAGCCCCTAGACCCGCCATTAAACCCTTCTTAAGGCTTCCAGTAGCAATACCTGTCAAGGCACCTACCGTTGCTCCAGCGCCTAATGAAGACATCACTCCAAACCCTGCTGGGCCAAGAGCAAAGCCAGCCACCAGCGGGAGAATAGAACTTAAAAACCCTGCCTCTGGCAGTCCGGTTTCGGGGTTAATGGTAAGGGAGCCGCCATGAGCCATCGCCAAAGCCTGTAGCCCTTTGACTTCACCGGGGGTCATATGTACAAGCATCGTGTCCTGACCACGACCTGCACTTTGTGCTTTGTGCGCCGCAGCAAGACCACCTTCGGCGAAACCCATCATATTACCTACGTTAACGGCGGTATTTACTGCCTGCGCACCTTTACCCATACCGGGGGCAGCAAGATCCATAGCGCTAATTGGAACGTTTCCAAACGGAGTTGTAACTGTTGCAACCGGGCTAAATATCCCAAATGCTTTTGAAATATCTGTAGTAAAAGGGTTCTGGAAACTAATCCCAAACCCCGGTGTTGCTTGTGACGGCCCCGGAAATCCTGCAACCTGACCGCTCATGACTGCCGCCATTGCTTCGGCTTTAGCATCTTCTTCGGCTTGAGCGGCTATTTCTGCGGCTATGGCGTTTGCTTGCGCTCCTAGGGCGGCGGCGTTTTCGTCGGCTTCCGTTTGTTCAGCCTGTTGGGCTTCGGTGCTTATTTGCTCACCAAGAGGGCCTGCAATTGCTGCTGCGGCTAAAGCGTTGGTTACGGCTTGATTTCCCATCTCGGTTTGGGCCATACCCTGAGTTTCAGAAGGCCCACTAAACCCCGCACCAGCCCCACCTTCAGTACTAGAGTCAGCACCGCCCGGGCCAAAACCACCGGGGCCAGAACCGGGGCTGCTAGTATCACCACCAAACGCCGCGCCAGCGCCACCTTCAGTACTAGCATCGGCTCCGCCGGTAGCGGCATCCCCGCCCTCTTCAAAATACCTAACTCCGCCACCCCTACGATATTGATTGGCTAAAGCCGCTAAACCACCACCTGCCATACCGGGCATGGTGGGAGCGAATCCGTATTGGGGTTGGCCTATAGTGGGATATTGCATGATGGGATTATCCTAGATTTGTGGTAACTGTAACAGCCCCCACCTTACCAAAGCCAAAGACCGGGAGGGGGGCTACTCGTTTAGCAGGGGGGAACTGAGCCGAAATAAAGGTTACGTTAACGATTACCGAGGGGGTGGCTGGAATATCCGGGGTAACTCCGGGGGAGGCGGTAACAGCGTTGTAGTGCTCAATCGTGACCGCAAGATCCGATGGATGCCACATAATTTCTACATAGTCTCCGTCGTTTTCTATGTCCACCATAAACGGCGTAACAGCGATTAAAGCCGATGGTACGCCTGCGCTTTTTCTTGGGGGCAAACCAAACCGGCTATTCGTTCCTGCAAGATCAGTGCCTTCATAGCGCAACCAAATATCTACCGTTTCACTGGTATTGCTGTCACTTTCAAACTGAATACTGTAAGTAATGTTATAAACACCTGATTCAGCAAAAGTAATTCGTGAGTTGTTAGTTACCGAAATGCCATCAGGAAAGTCTGTAGTGTCATAGGTAACAGCATATGCCGTGCCTAAAGCGCCTGCTGCTTGATCAGTATTACTTATAAGTTGGTTATAGGGGGTGCTTACGTATCGCCCATTGCCATAAAAATAATTAGAGTAAACATCACTAATCATTGCTTCTGAACCAACATAGCGCCGATTGTAAATAGCGTCAGACTTTAAGTAACTAACCGTTGTAGCGCTTGCAGATAACGCAAAAATATAGGCTTGGACTGCGGTTAAAAGATCCGTAGTAACAGAGTCTGCCGTTACATCACCACCTACTAAATCGCCACTAAACGTACCACCATAAAAGTTATCTGCACGATACGACTGTGCTTGGTTTGGAGTAAGCGAGTCTAGTTGTGAAAAATATAATTCCAGCACCCGTATTAGTTGCCTAAAATGCTCCGGGCTATACTCCGCAGGCGGTATAGGTAACGGAGAGGCGCGGAATTTTTCTAACGCCATGCTTATCTCTTGCCGTCTTGTCTTGCATCAAGGCGGGGTACACCTAACTGCCACTGCACACCAAGGTCTGTGGAACTAATCTTAAATCCCATCTGGCGACCCCGAGCACGAATAAATATCTCATCAGTGTAGGTATTAGCAGATACTTCTACTACCCGTTTCTCATCCGTGGGACTAGCCGTAGCCGAGGTTCCGGGGAATCTTCGTGGTCGGAGTTGGATCTTGACTTCGGGTTGCGCTGCTGTAGATCCATCAAAGTTAACATCGGGCAGTATGCGGCGAGTAAGCATAAATTGCTCACCATCAGCGAGGTCAAAGTCATTTGAAATAATGTATGACTCCATTGGGAGGGTATCATCGTCAACCCCATTTTCTTGGAAATAAAGTGTTCCTACATTTGACCCAAGCGGTGTATTTACAGCCAATGGGGAATTACGTAGTGGCGAGTCCAGCCAGCCTGTTCGGTCAATTGTGCCGTAGTACCAAATCTTCTCGTTGTAGTTAAAGATTACATACCGGTTTGGATAGTTAGAGTTGGCACTGGGGTACATCCACCAGACTTCATTCCAGCCTTCGTTTGTACCGGCAATAATTGCATACCCAGCATCAAGGTTAATATCCCCAAATACTTGATTACGTAGCGTTGTGGGTAGAGTCTCTACTCGACCAGTATAGGCATAGAACTTATCCTGCCCCATCCAGAACGTCACATTATTAGCAGAAATTACTGCACGGGGGCCTGCAATTGAAATGTTATCGGCATACTCCTGCAAGGAGAATACGTCTGTTGTACCCGTAAACTGAAGCGTATAAAGATGTGAATCTGTAATTGTCAAAATCTCTTGACGGGTGGGTATCGCCCTGACAATCCTTGATCCACGAGATACTCGGATAAAGCCTGCCGAATTTGTCGGGGTCGGAGTCCAGTTGAAAGGATCGTCCTGATTAGTCCACCTAATAAGAAGGGGGTCAAAATCATCAGCGCTAGTAGAACCGTAAGGCACACTCCCAAAAGCGAGAAGATGTTTATCCTGCTGCGAGACAAGAACCTGACCGGCTTTGACTGGTACACCACTAGCACCTCCGATAGAAGACATTAACACCGCACGAGTTCCTAGCGCCGTAGCAGCACTAACTGAAGATCCTCGTTGCCAGTAATAGATTGCGCCATCTCGAATATTAGCAACTAAGTCATTATCAAAGTTGTCATACCACCAAGATCTAGCCGGAGTGACTACCGGGCTAATAGATCCAAGACCCCACCCAAGACGACCCCAAGTACCAGCACCCCAGCCGTACCCATATACATCAATAACAGGGCCAACATCAATGTCGTAGTAGCCGATAGTAGACGCACCACCATTACCAGAATCAGATGCATTGGCTGTTACCGAAACAACGATGGTATATGCGCCAGAGTTAATAACAGTTGCTATTTCATGATTAGCATTAAGAATCGTGTCTGTTACGTTCCCACCAAGAGATGCAGCACCACTGAAAGTTACATAATTTCCAGCCTCGGCTGGATTGCCTGTATCTAATACCGTTACTATAGAAGATCCGTTGGTAGCAATAAATGTCACATCCCCGGCGGCAGTCTGCCCTTGGAGAGGGGTGATGTCATAGAAATAATCGCCGGTCTCAATATAAAGTTTGAGGTTAGAACCGACCGCTAAGAAGTTATCAGAAAAGGTTGTAATCCAATTCCACAATCCACGGCAGGTGCCAAGGAAGGTATTTGGCGTAGCCTTAGCCCAACCACCAATCTTCTGGGGGAAACCCGACAGGAAGCGGATCTTGTCCATCTGCCACCAATTGCCCTCACCGGCATAGTTGGTGGTGTCTCGGTTGACTCCGGGTCGAAATTTTAAAGGTATGAACGGCATATTTTCCTCACGCTACAAGTCCCGGTAGATACACTGTTTTACCGTTTTGCTTGGTAGCG
>Ga0315903_10011552_pt1 | contig 10386 bp, 6 predicted proteins | sample LakEriMetagenome_7_FD_203524 | JGI IMG/M metagenome (GOLD analysis project Ga0315903, IMG submission 203524) | Freshwater fungal communities from buoy surface, Lake Erie, Ohio, United States - Buoy 2 MA119 | ecosystem: Environmental > Aquatic > Freshwater > Lake | place: USA: Lake Erie, Ohio... | reverse complement strand
GTCAGAACCCGCTGCATGCTAGTGGTGTCCAGCTGCCTGGTCACCGTGCCGTCGGCCGCTCTCGCGGAATCAGCGGAGGCTGCCTCGCTTCCGCCAGAGCTCAGCTTGAAGCGCATGGTCAGCCAGTTGCTATCGGCAAATAAGACTGTGCGCTCAAAGCGTAATGAGCATGGCATCGCGATCACGGGTATCGATCGCGCTGAAGGTGCTTTTCAGCCCCAAGTGACGGCCTCAGTTACGAACGGCAATTCATCGATGAGGAACACGACTGAAGAGCGTGTTTTCCGGCCCGGGTCCATCTATAGCAAAAGCAGCACGGACTACAGCGTCGCCGTCAACAAGCTATTTGCGTCCGGGACCAAGGTTGAGGCCAAAACAACGATGTCACGGTTCATGACCAGCGTTCTGGAGCAGCAGCCAGAAAACAAAGGTGATAACTATCGTACCTACTACGGTCTGTCTGTAACCCAGCCGCTGGCGCGCGATTTCGGCACTGAGGCTACGCTCGCCAAGTTGCATATGGCAGAGCTTGATGTCAATGCCGCTGATCTCGGTGCGCGAGATACCGCCAGCACGGTGACGGCGGAGGGCATTCTCACGTATCTCGAGCTCTCGCTTTCCCAAGAGCGGGTGTTGATGTCAGAAGAGCGAATCGATGTTGGAAATCGCCTACTCGCGCAGGCGAAAGACCTCCAAAAGCAGGGGCGTCTGCCGATGGCGGATGTGTGGGAAGTTGAAAGCTCATTGCTGCGCTACCAGGCCGCACTGACTGAAGCGAAGCAGCAGCAGCGTGAGCGGATGAACAAGCTTCGCACATTGTTGATGGCGACGGCCGCCCAAGTACCTGAGATGCTGAAAGCGACTGAGCCTCTGCCGCAGCAAACTGGCGAACCCGCTTTGGCTGATAGTAGCTTGCGGGTGGCGCTCGACAAACGAGACGACTATCGCATGAGGCGGGTCATGGCCGATCGCGAAGGCGTGCAGCTCGCCTATTCCAAAAACCAGACTCTGCCACGCATTGATCTGATCGCCAGCTATGGGTTGAACGGCTTGGCGTACTCCGTCAACGACGCTTACATGTATGGCACCATGCGCGATTTCCCGACTTGGAACGTCGGTTTCCAGATGAACTTCCCACTGGGCGAAAACCGTCAGGCTAAGGCGGATATGGTTACCGCTCGCATCCGGCAGGAAGATGCTTTGCTGACTCTCCACGCGCTGGAGGTGTCTATTGCCAATGACATCGATACCAGCGTGGGCCTTATCAATAGCGCTGCGGAACGTTGGGTGCAGATGCGCGAGGTCGCACAGCGCGAGGAGCAGCAGCTCGACCTGGAGCGCAAGCGTCTTCTTGCTGGCCGCAGCGGCATGCGTGAGATTCTGTTCCGCGAGGAGCGCGCACTGAATGCGCGTTTTGCCGTCGTCGAGCAGCAAATCGCCTATGTGCGTGCGGAGACGCTGCTGCATGCAGCACAGGGAACACTGCTGGAACGATTTCAGGCTCAGTGAACGCGCGACCATGGCAAACGGTTTTATTCCTCGCTGTGTCTTGCTTACGCTTGGCGTCGTTACGGCGATGACAAGCAGCCCTGCTTTGCAGGCCCAAGCGGTGCAACCCGTGTCGCTCGGAATTACTCAAGCACTGAAAGAAGTGAAGCTCGGAATGACCGTGGCCGGTCGAGTCGACGCCATTCTGGCGCATGAGGGCATGCGGGTGCGCAAAGGTGATCTGCTGCTGCATCTCGATCGCTCACTGGAGGAGCTCGAGGTCAGGCGTCGCGAGGTAATGCTGGAGGATGTGGCTAAGCTCGAAGAGCTGCGCGTGCGCGAACAGATGTTGACCGAGCAGATCAACTATGCGCGCTTGTTGCTGGAGTCGGGCGGAGTTTCGCGCAAGCAGGTTGAGGATGAGGAACTCGCGCTGCAAGCAGCGATCGCCGAGCGAAAGGCGATCGAGTACGCGAAGCGGCGCGAGAAAGTCGAGCTTGAACTCGCGCGGGAAGCTTACGAGCGCCGCCACATGCGCTCGCCGATCAACGGTGTCGTGACCAAGATCTTGCCGCGCGTCGGCGAGAGCGTCCCACCGAACGAACCTGTCGTGACAATCGTCGATATCAGCCGAGTGCGATTCAATGGCACGTTCCCATCGGCGTCATCGACGCGGCTGCATGCGGGCAACGTGGTGACTATCCGGATTCAGCAAGAAGGCAAGTCTCTCACCCGGCAGGCGCGGGTGACCTTTGTCTCTCCTGTCGCCGATCCGTCCAGCGGCCTCGTGGAGCTGATCGCCGAGTTTGACAATCCGGACGGCTCCGTTCGTCCCGGGATGGCGGGGCAGATCGTCGCTGTCTCCGGCGCGCGCTGAGGCTGCCATGGAACGCCAGAACTTGCCCCTGCTTGATCCTGCATTAGCGCCGTCGCAGTTGCCTCGGTTGGTTGCCATGGCTGGCTATGAAGGCCCAGCAGGCGAGTTCTGGCCGTTGTACCTCCAGGTAGTTGCAAAGGCTTTTGCTGCACGTCGTACGCTGCTAATGCTGCGCACGCCATCGAATCCTTGGCAGGCAGTTCTGCAATGGCCGATGGAGGCGCCCGAGCAGCCCGGCGATGCCGAGCGCCTACTGGCGCTATCCGAGCGTGCGCTGCATATATCGGCGGCCTGCACAGACGACCCTATCGATCCGAGCATGCTGTCAGTGCTGCTCAAGGCGTCGGTCCATGGCCCGCACACGGACACCGTACTCATCATTTGCCGCGACGAGCCGATGGCCGCGCCACTGTCGCTATGGCAGAACCTCGCCGAACTTGCCGCCACTGTACCGCTACAGTATCAATTAGGCATGGAAACTCGCGAGGCCCGCGTAGAGCAAGTCGGCGCCCATCGTCTGCATGACCTGATGCGCCTGATACTGCGACTTGGGCAAGAACCGCATTTCCTGCAGCTGGCGCTCGCACTGTGCAACGACCTTGCGGTTCGCTACCGCTGCGATCGCGTCTCCCTTGGCTGGGTGGAGAATGGTTACGTTCATTTGTCTGCGGTCAGTCACATCGAGAAATTCGACCGTCGCTCCAGCGCTGCGCACGATCTTGAAGAGGCGATGGAAGAGGCGCTGCAGCAGGAGACCGAAATCCACTATCCGCTGGATGCCGGCGCCAAGCAAGTCAATCGCGCCCATGAGGCCTATGCGCGCCAGCACGGTGCGACGCACATAGCGTCCGTTCCGTTGCGTCACCGCGATCAGGTCGTCGCCGTACTCACTCTGGAGAGGCGCGAGGGTTTGCTGAACGAGGCCGAGGCTTGGGAAGTGGGCCTGGTGGCGCGCGCATGTGTACGGCCGCTGGTCGATTTGCACAAGCAGGATCGCGGTGTGGCCGATGCGGCGATGGATCGTTTTCGCCACTGGCGCGAGCAGCTCGTTGGTCCCCACCACTCGGCATGGAAATTCGCGGGCCTGTCGGCAGCCATCTTGCTCGCTTTCCTCGTGCTTTTCCCTTGGGCGTACAAAGTTGATGCCGGTGTGACGCTTCGCAGCAAGGATTTGGTGTTTCTACCGGCGCCTTTTGATGGTTACCTGAGACAGGTGGAAGTGGAAGCGGGTGACCGCGTCGCTAAGGGAACGGTACTGGCAGAGCTGGACACGCGCGATGTCGTGCTGGACGAATCGATGACGGTGGCCGACGTTGCTCGCTACCGGCAGGAGGCGCAGAAAGCGCAGGCAGCTCGGCAGCTGGCGGATATGCAGATATCGCTGGCGCGTCTGGCGCAGGCACAGGCCAAGCTCGACCTTATCAGGCAGCAGCTTGAGACGGCAAAGATACGCGCGCCTTATGCCGGGATTGTGGTTGAGGGTGATCTGCGAAAGAACCTTGGGTCGCCGGTCAGAAAAGGCGACCTCATGCTCAAAATGGCCCAGCTCGACGATAACTACGTTGAGTTGGAGATCGATCAGGCGGACGTGCACGAGGTGAAGATCGGCACGCGCGGCGAATTCGCGCTGGTCGGCCAGCCGGATCAGAAATTCAAACTGATCATCGATCGTATGGATCCGGCCGCCACACAGCGCGAAGGCCATAACGTGTACATGGCGCGTGGCCGAGTCGAATCTGCGCCGCAGGGCTGGTGGCGTCCCGGCATGGGCGGGACGGCGAAACTGGAGGCCGGCGACCGTAGCCTCATCTGGGTGCTGACACATCGTACCGTGCGTTTCCTGAGACAGGTGTTCTGGCTATGAGTGAAATTCACGGCGATTCGCGGATTTTCAGCGATGCCTGGCATCGCGTGGCCTCGGTACGCGTCGCCCTGCGTACTAGTGTGCGCGCGCACCGGCAGCTGTTTCATGGCGAGCACTGGGTGGTGCTGCGCGACTCCCTGTCGAATGACTGGTATCGGGTATCTGCGAACGCTTACGCGTTCCTGTCTCGGCTGTCACTTGGACAGACTGTCGACGAGGTTTGGGCCTCGATGATGGAATCGGACCCTGACCAAGCGCTGACCCAGGAAGAAGTGGTGCATTTGCTTGGACAGCTGAATCTTTCGAACCTGCTGCACTATGACCGCAGCACATCAGCGGCCAGCCTGTTTGAGCGTTACCGTCAGCGGCGCAAGAAGGAGACGATGTCGAAATGGATGAGTTTCCTATCGCTGAAGATACCCCTGTTCGATCCTGATCGTTGGTTGGACCGCTGGCGCAAGCCGATAGGCTGGCTGCTGAGCCCCTGGGGGGCGGGCCTGTACCTAGTGCTGCTCATCGCGGCGACGTTGGCATTGGTCAATAACGTCGACTCGTTGTTCAAGCAATCCGAGGGCATTCTGGCGCCAGGCAATCTGATACTGCTCTACGCTGGTTTTCTCATCGCTAAGCTGGTTCATGAATTCGGTCATGCAGCAACCTGCAAACATTTCGGCGGAGAGGTGCACTCCGTTGGCGTGATGCTGCTGATTTTTGCGCCCGTGCCCTTCGTCGATGCGACTGCTACCTGGGGCTTTCGCAATCGCCGGCACCGGATGCTCGTGGGTTTTGCGGGTGTCATGTTCGAGCTATCGGTTGCTGCAGTTGCAGCGCTAGTGTGGGCGCATACCGCGCCCGGTCCCGTGAATGCACTCGCCTACAACATTATCTTCGCATCCAGCGTATCGACTGCGCTGTTCAATCTCAACCCGCTGATGCGCTTCGATGGCTATCACATGCTCGTCGACTTCATCAACGTACCTAATCTGTACCAGCGCTCGCGCGATCAGCTGCGCTATCTCGCCGAGCGCTTCCTATTGGCGCTTCCTTCGGCACAGCCAGCAGCGCGCTCGCGCCTGGAGGTCCTACTCCTGCCGCTGTATGGAATTGTCAGTATCGCCTACTGGGTGATACTGATGTCAACGTTGGTCTTCATGGTCGCGCAACAGTACCTCGACCTGGGTGTCGCATTGGCTTGGATCATGGGATTCACCGCAGTGATCGTGCCTTTGTTCAAAGCGCTGCGCTTTTTACTGACCAGTCCGCGGCTCGGGCTGCACCGGCAGCGCGCGATCTCAATCAGCGGCGGACTAACTCTTTTGGTACTCACCGTCCTGGGCGCTGTGCCGATGCCCGAGCGGGTGCGTGTTCCCGGGATGGTCGAGGCCTCGAATTACCGCCAGCTTTACAGCGATATCCCGGGTAATGTGGCGCAACTGCTGGCCGAGCCCGGCGCGCGCGTTAAAGCAGGGCAGGCGCTGCTTCGAATGGACAATCCTCAACTCACGGCCGAGCTGCAGTCTACCCGTATGCAGTTGGAGCAAGTGAATGCGCAAGTACTGCGCGCCATGGCAGTGTCGCTATCAGAGCTGCAACCATTACAGCAGCAGCTGCAAGCTTTGGAACAGACACTCGCCGAGCTGCAGCGACAGGAGCGAGCACTCCTCGTGGTCGCCCCGATTGATGGCATCTGGGCTGCCGCGGATGGGGACGTCGCCAAGGGGCGCTGGGTCGCACGCGGCGGCTCCCTCGGCACGGTAGTCGATGCGAATGGCGAATGGCGCTTCGTTGCCGTGCTGCCTCAGGTTTCTACCTTTTTATTCGAGGGTGATCTCAAAGGCGCGGAAATTCGTATCGCCGGTCAGGAGGGAGACAATTTGGTTGCGCGCGACGCGCGTGTGCTGCCGCATGAGCAGGGTGTGCTGCCCTCTCGCGCCCTCGGCATGGCCGGCGGTGGCGACGTCGCCGTACAGCCGAATGATCCCCAGGGTGTGGCGGCAGCCGAGCCGTTTTTTCGCGTGCTGGCGCAACTGCCTGTCGCCACTGACGAAGGGCCTGCACTGATGCACGGCCGTCTGGGCGTCATGCGGCTTGATCTTGGCAGGCGTCCACTCTTGTCCCAGGGCGAACGCGCGCTAAGGCAATTTTTCCAGAGGAAGTTCCGCGTATGACGGCGCTTGCCTTGCCGCCGCTGACCCGCCTACCCGAGGGGCTGGATGCCATGCTGCATGCCTGGCAGGGCCGCTGGCGCCGCCGCCGGAGCAACGCGAATGCCTTGCTCGATGAAGCCCGATCCTGCCTGCGAATATGCGAAGCGCTGCATTCGCTCGATGACACAGCGCTGGAGCAACGTATTGTTGATATGCGCGAAGCATTGCGTCGTGATCCACGCAATGCACGGGGGCAGCTGCTGGAGGCACTGGGCCTCGTAGGGCAGCTGGCCTGGCGCACGCTGGGAAAGCAGCCCTACGCCGTTCAGTTCATGGGCGCGCTCGCGCTGCATCGCGGCTGGCTGGCCGAGATGGCGACAGGCGAGGGAAAGACATTGACCGTATCCCTCGCCGGCGTGTTGGCGGGCTGGACCGGCCGGCCGTGTCATATCCTCACTGCCAACGACTATCTCGCTGAGCGCGATGCCGCTGATATGGCTCCGTTATACGAAGGCAGCGGCGTCAGTGTTGCGTCCATTGCCGGCGAGCATGAACCACCACATCGCATGGAGGCCTATCGCGCCGATGTCGTGTACACCACCGCCAAAGAATTACTCGCCGATCATTTGCGCGGTGTGCTGGCTGCTCGCTCAGGAAAGGACGCTGACCACGCCTCTTTCGAAAAATGGCTTGGTATGCCGCAACAGAGTAAGGCAGCACCTGTTCTTCAATCCCGCGGATTGCATACCGCGATCATCGACGAGGCCGACAGCGTGCTGATTGACGAGGCAGTAACGCCGCTGATCTTGTCTTTTCCGCGTAGACGTCCCGGTTTTTCCGAGGCGGTTCTTTGGGCACGCGACTTTGCTGAACGGCTGATTGAAGGGGAGGATTTCAGCGTTGTACGTCGTACGCGATCGGTGGCGCTGCTGCCACATGCGCGCGAACTCATGCTGGCCCAGTCGCAGCAGCTGCATCCGATGTGGCAGCCGCTGGCGCGGCGTGAAGAATTAGTTCGGCATGCGCTGACGGTACGCTGCTTTTTTCATTCGGGCCATCAGTATCTGGTGCACGATAACGAAATTGTTCTGCTGGATGAATTCACCGGCCGTATGACGCCGGGCCGCACGCTCTCTGCCGGTCTGCATCAGGCCATTGAGGCGCGCGAAGGTCTGGACCTGACTGATCCGAATGAGTCGATGGTGCAGATGAGCTTCCAGTCTTTCTTCCGGCGTTTCCGTCACCTTGCGGGTACCTCAGGCACTGCGAGAGAGGCGGCGAATGAGCTGTGGCGAATTTTCCGGCTCGCAGTCCTGCCAATACCGACCCATCGACCGCGTCAGACGTTGGAGTGCCCATTGCTGGTTGTGCCGAGCGTTGCTGACAAATGGCGTGCCATCGTTGATGAGATAACACGTGTGCATGCCACGGGACGTCCAGTGCTCGTGGGTGTACGAAGCGTGCAGGCTAGCTTGGAATTGTCGCGCCAGCTAGCGCAGCATGGGCTGGAGCATAGCGTGCTGAATGCCGAGCGCCATGCAGAAGAAGCCGCACTGGTCAGCCGTGCTGGCGAGGAAGGACGTATCACGATCGCCACCAACATGGCCGGCCGTGGCACCGACATTCATCTGACAGCGATGGTGAAGCAGATCGGCGGTCTGCATGTAGTTATTGCAGAGTGCAATGAGTCGACACGCGTAGACCGTCAGTTGGCTGGACGATGTGGCCGTCAAGGTGATCCGGGTAGTGTTACTCGGCTGCTTAGCCTGGAAGATCCGCTGCTCCAGCGGTACTTGTCGCCGCTGACTCTTCGCGTCATGGGCCTGATGTCGGCAAGTGGTTCCGTTGACCTTTTGCGTCGGTTAGCGATGCGATCGCTGAAAATCGCGCAGCAACGAGCTGAGGCTGATGCTTTCGCGCGCCGCTGGGGCGTGCTGAAATCCGACGACTGGCTGGAATCGGCACTGCCTTTCCAGTCCGATGCACATTGAGGTGTGGACATGACATCTCATTTTATGCCCCTCAACGCCAACCGGCATCGCTACCTTAAGCTGCTCAAGCATCGGGGCTATCGTCACGCGGGCGCTTTTGCTCAGTCTGATGTGCTGCTGGCCGAGTTCGGCCGCGCATCGACGCACTACCCTATTGTGTTTTCCTCGCATGCTTCAGGCTCGATCCGGCCGGTGGTCTTGCTGTCAACCGATGGCATGTCGAACGCTTTTGTGGACAGCGCTGGCCGCTGGCTCAACACTTACGTGCCTCTCGTTATTCGCCTGCATCCTTTTGCGATTGCGCGAGTTCCCGGCAACGACCAGCCTATGGTCTGCATCGACATGAGCAGCGAATTGCTGTCGCACGACGACGGTTCACCTCTGTTCGACATGAACGGCGATCCTGCGCCAGCGCTGGATTTGGCGATGCAGCAGCTCAATGAAGTCGAGGAGATGCTGCGGACCACTGAAGCTTTCTGTCGAGCGCTACAGAAGCTGAACCTGTTGGTACCGCTAGCACGCATCAACCATGACAATCTGTCGAGACTCGAGCTCGATAATCTTCATTACGTTGACGAGCGTGCGCTGGATCGCCTCGGTGATGCCGCCTTGTGTGTGCTGCGCAACCAGGGCTGGCTGACACCCTTGTATGCGCACCGCATTTCGCTAATGCAGATAGATCGCCTGCCACCCGCCTTATCAGGCCGCGAGGACTGGTTGCCGGGTGAGCACCAACCACGTTGGGAGGGCATGCGCGCATGATGATGCACAGCGCTCCGTGGCCATGGCCCGCCATCACCACACCGGATCGCCATCCGGCGCGCGTGATGCTTGATCTGTTGAGCGGCTTGCCGGTGCTGGGCTGGGAGGCATCGTGTCGGCTCGGCACGCGCGGTATCCAGACCGGTCGCTTGTTGGCAGGTATAAATCGCGCCGACTTGTCTGCTGCTCGCTGGGGCAAGTTGTTTGACGAGGTCAGGGTGCCGGCCGACTGTCGGCAAGCCATTGAACAGAGTTTGTCCTCTGCCGACCGGCTCTACATCGCTTTCGAGCAGGGATCGCGCGCTGTGACTCGCAAGCTTTATCTTGAGTTCGCTGGCGCTGCGCGACGCAGGCCCGGTGAGCGGCTCGGGATCGTCGGCTACAAATGGGACGAGGCCGGTACCGCGTCGGGGGATCTCCGCGTCACGGAATACTGGACGCAAGAGCAGCCCGATCCGTATCAGGCACTGGCCGGCCTTAAGAACACACCAGCGTCTGGGAATGCTGATCCCAGCCGCGCCGCGCCGTTGGTTAATGTGCTGACACAGGCGCTGTCGCAAGCACTTTCGCTGGCGGGTCCCGACAGCGCATGGCAGCATGAGCACATCAGGGTGTGCGAGGCGGGAACACCGCGCGCGTCGTTTGCGTTCAATTTTTATGACAGCGGGCTGCGCGCTGGTGATCTCACAGAGGTGGTCAATGCGCTGGCTGATCAATGGCGCTTGAACACTTACGACGTCCGGCAGCTGCTGGAGGCTATCGCGCACCGCGACTTGGTCTGGCTTGCCGGTGGTTTGGATATGCATGGCGAGCCCTTTCTGACCATTTACTGTGCGGCCTCTCACACGGATGCGATACAGGCGTGTTTTGCAGCGGACCCGACGCTGGTTGATTCCGTGCCTCGGACAGCGAGGGTAGCCGCATGAGCACGCGCAAAAAGATACCGGGCTGGAAAGCTTTCCGGCGCAATCGCGCGCAGGTCGAGAAACTGGAAGACCGAATTCTGCTGTCAGCCGAGCCGCTGCTGCAGCAGAACAAACCAGAAGCCGAGGAGCCGATTGCGGTCGACAACATCGAGATCGAATATCTGCCGCCCGCGGATTTGTCGTATGACATGGAAGTTATCGCGCCACTTTCCACGATCATCGACCTCAGCAAGGATGGTGATGGCGTAGACCAAAACAATGCACTGACTGGCAGCGGCGATCTGTTGTCGCTGAACCAGAGCCTGGTCAATCTTGTGATCGATCTGGGTGA
>Ga0315903_10011551_pt1 | contig 10386 bp, 6 predicted proteins | sample LakEriMetagenome_7_FD_203524 | JGI IMG/M metagenome (GOLD analysis project Ga0315903, IMG submission 203524) | Freshwater fungal communities from buoy surface, Lake Erie, Ohio, United States - Buoy 2 MA119 | ecosystem: Environmental > Aquatic > Freshwater > Lake | place: USA: Lake Erie, Ohio... | reverse complement strand
TTTTGTAACACCGATTGGAATTACATTAAAACTTTTAGTTGCTACGATGGTTTGAAAAAAATAGGTACGATATTTATGTCATCTGTGTTCATTTACCAGATTTAGGTTGTTTAACGGATAATCATAAAAAAACCCGAAACAAATTCGGGTTTTTTGTATCATTAAGTTGTACAATATTATTGTTTGCTAAATGCTTGTGCAGTTTGTTTGCCATCTATGTTAACCCATAAAATGTAATGCCCGCTTGGCAAAGCACTTGTATTGATACTGTAATCCGTAGATGATTTACGAATTGAAGATAAGTTTTGCCAAGCGCCATTTATACTCACTGCTTTGAAACTTACCTCGTTCGCTTGATGCGTACTTACAAAGTTCATTTCACTCGTAGTTGGATTCGGGTATAATTTGAAGTTGCTTGATGATATGTCTGCTACTGAACTTGGTTTCTGTGTGTAAGACAAAGTAACAAAATTAGGGTCATCTAATGATGCATCTCCTGTTCCATTCGCTCCAATGGCTGCAATCTTAAATGTATCAGTGGTTGTTGCAGGCGCCGTGTATTTAAATGTCCATGATGTAATACCAGCTACGGCAGTACCTGGGGTTGTATGATGAATTTCTTTACTTCCCATCAACATAGTTCCAGTTGGAGCATTCGATAAAGCACCTGATTTTACATAAATATCGAAACCAGCCTTTGTTTTAGTAGGTGTAGATGTATTCGTAATTTTCAAAGTCAAATCATACACAGTACCTGCCACATAGCCCGCCGCGGGCATACCTTCAATGGTAATAACTGTTGCCGTGTTTGTACTTCCATGGCACGAGCATCCTGCTCCGCTTTGTGCAGCACCCATTGCTCCGGCACCTCCGGCATTAGAGCCTAGTATTGAATAGCATGCGATGCCACCTAACATGAATAAAGAAGAAAGGAGTAATTTTTTTGATTTCATACTCAAATATTTTTTCGTAAATTTAAGGTAATAATTTAAATATTACAATTCCATGACAATAAAATACCGAGTACCTCAGCCTCGTAAAAATTTAAGCCGTTAAAATATCTCTCGCTATAACCAGCTTTTGTATTTCGCTGGTGCCTTCGCCTATCGTACACAATTTACTGTCACGATAATACTTCTCAACGGGGAAATCCTTGGTATAACCATAGCCTCCAAATATTTGTACAGCTTCTGTCGCTACTTTCACTGAAACTTCTGAAGCATAATATTTTGCAATTGCACTTTCTTTTGTCATTTTCTCACCACGCATCAATTTATCAGCAGCTTGGTAAATAAGCAATTCCGCGGTTTCTATTTGTGTGGCCATATCTGCCAATTTCCATTGTATTGCTTGGAAGTTGGAAATGGGTTGATCAAATTGCTGACGCTCTTTTGCATATTTAATTGAAGCCTCATAAGCGCCTTTTGCAATACCTAATGCCAACGCTGCGATAGAGATTCTACCACCATCTAATATAATCATAGATTGTTTGAAACCTTCGCCTACTTCACCCAAGCGTTGTGCGTCTGAAATACGGCAATTATCAAAAACCAATTCACAGGTTTCGGAGGCGCGCATTCCTAATTTGTTTTCTTTCTTTCCTGCGGAAAATCCAGGTGTGCCTTTTTCAATCGCAAAAGCAGTGATATTATTTTTGGATCGTGGTTCTCCTGTGCGACAAAGCACTACGGCTACATCGCCACTTTTACCATGCGTGATCCAGTTTTTGGTACCATTTATAATCCATCCGTCTCCATCCTTAATAGCTACACATTTCATATTACCTGCATCAGAACCTGTATTGGCTTCTGTAAGACCCCAAGCACCTATCCACTCACCACTTGCTAATTTGGGTATGTATTTCTCTTTGATTTCTTTACTGCCGAATTTATAAATATGATTGGTGCAAAGCGAGTTGTGTGCTGCAACTGATAATCCAATAGAACCGCACACTTTCGCAATTTCACTTACTACCGTGATGTATTCATAGTAAGTTAAGCCCGAACCTCCCAATTCAGTTGGAATTAAAACACCCATTAACCCCAACTCGCCGAGCTTACGAAAAACTTCAATTGGAAATTCTTGCGATTCATCCCATTCCATCATCTTCGGACGAATATTCTTATCGGCAAAATCCTTAATCATATCAGCAATTTGATGCTGCATTTCTGTGGGTGCAAAATTCATATACGGCAAAATTTATAAACTTAAATAGGGTACAATTTTACGAAACTTTTGCTCATTTATCAAGGGTATTTCTTTTAGCTGATTGAGATTATCTATTTTGTAGTTATGTGCTTTCCGATATTCTACAATCGATTGCGCAATTTCCCCTCGTAAATACGGATGCGCATTAAGTTCGTAAAAGGTAGCTTCTTGCAATGAATATCTTTTTAAATTTTTTGTGCTTACACTGATTGAACTTTGAATTAATTGATAGGTTTCATCTGTAACTCCATAAACTTCTTTCAATTGTAATTTGTTTGAGAAGCCTCCCAAGCTATTTCTATATTGAACAATATTGCTTGCCAATTTACTTCCTATGCCTTTCAATTGAATTAAGGCGCTTGTATCAGCCTCGTTAAGCTCAATTATCATTTGAAGTTGAGCCGTTTTTGCATATGATGTGCTGATTGATTTAATATCAATATAAGATTCGAGTTGTTTGTACAAACCTTCGGGCAGATTATACATACGTTTCAAACTCGCTGAATTGTAAAATTTACCTCCTTTATTTCTATAATTTAAAATTGTTCTAACGATGTGCACGGGTAGCTGCATACTTGCAAAACCAGCACTATCTAAGGTGTTAGGGTCAAACTTGAAAGGTCGCAATTTTAAAGGATCGTAATTTTTATGACTATACCCATCCTGATCGATTTTCGATTGCATTTGGATTTGCAGCTTTGCCATATCTTCCTCAACAAATGTTACTTTCGATTTTATCAAATACGGTAAAGTAAAATAAGAAATCGATAATATAATAATTGCTATGGCTAAGCACAAGGCTGCTCGCGCTTGCTTTGTAGTGAATTGAAAATACGCTTTCATAGTAGTAGGTGGCGTTCAATAAATCATTAAGTAGATTTAAAAATTCGGGGATCTAATCAAGTCAAATATTTAGGTGACATAATGAATACATTCAATTTAAAATTAGGATGATTTTTTATTTCTTTTAAACATTGTCTTGTACCAAGGTAATTTTTCCGAACCATACCCATAGCCATAGCCATAGCCATACCCATAGCCATAGCCATAGCCGTAACCATACCCATAACCTTTTGAATAATTGGTTCCATTCAACAGAGTTACCATGTTTGGAATGCGTTTATTCTCGTGTAAATTATAAGGGATGTCTAAATATTGACGGTCTAAGAAATGTGCACGAACTACGTACAAAAATAAATCGGCTTCGCTGGTAATTAATAAAGTATCCGTCACAACGCCCACAGGAGCAGTATCTACTATAATATAATCATATAATTTTCGCACTTCTTCAAACATTTGTTTTACACGAGGATGCAAAATTAATTCAGCTGGATTCGGAGGAATTGCGCCTGATGGCATTACGTCAAAATTTTGTTTCAAAGGATCGCGCAAAATTATTTTTTCGAGTTGCATCGAAGTATCTGTAATAAAATGTGTGATTCCATAATTTGATTCTATACCTAGGTATTGCAAAATTTTAGGCGCACGTAAATCTAACCCAACTAATAAAACTTTCTTACCAGTAAGGCTTATGGTGGATGCCAAATTGAGTGCAATGAAAGACTTTCCTTCTTTAGCCACTGTAGATGAAATGAAAACAACCTTGCTTCCAGATTGTTGTGCACCTAACACAAACTCTAAGTTGGTGCGTATAATACGGAAAGACTCTGCAATAATAGTTGATTGGCCTTTCGTCACCACAAGCTGTTGCTCATTTGCTATTAACGGAATATCGCCCAAGTATGGAATATCTAGCTTTTCCAGTTCGCGCTTGCCATGTATTTTAGAATCAAGTACATCACGTAAATAAATGATAAATGCAGGTAATAAAAGACCCAAAGACATTGCCAATAAATAGATGTTCTTTTTATTTGGCGAAATAGGGTGACGATTGCTAAATGCAGCATCAACAATTTTTGAGTTATCGACCGCAACAGCTAAAGAAATGTTTATCTCTTCTCGCTTCTGCAATAGATACACATAAATAGCCTCCTTTAAATTTGCTTGGCGATTGATAGATTTAATTTCTCGTTCATAGCTTGGTGCCGCATTAATGCGTGAATTGAAGTTGCGAGATTGTTGACTTAAATCACTACTCTGAATTTGAATAGATGATTTATAGTTATCGATACTTGAAACCAAATTTTGCTTAATAGATGAGATTTGATCTGTGAGTGTTTGTACAGCGGGGTTAATCTCACTTGAGTTTTGTAACAATCGATTGCGTTGCAAAATTAGCTCATTGTAATTCGTAATCATTGCCATGCTAGCACCATCATTCAAACCAATATTTGTTGGCACAAGATTCTGATTGCTTGAGTTTTTTGTAACCAAATTAGTTACATATTCTGCAAGCTTCATTTGAGTATTAACCTGGGCTAGTCTCTCTTTGGTTTGCGCGTCCGATTCAATAAACTGTTGTGCATTACTAGTTACATCTACAATATTATGTTGCTGTTTATAACTTTGCGCACTGCCTTCTGCCGCCGAAAGTTCGGTTCCTATATACATCAATCTATCATTGATAAATTGGTCGGTATTTTTTGCAATTTGATTTTTTTCTAAAATCACGTCTTGCGAATGTTGTAAGATGAGATTATTCAAAATGTCGATTGCTTTATCGACCGAATAATCTTTCATGCTCAACTTAATTACGTTAGAGGTCTTGTTAATAGGTTTTACTTCGAGCAAACCAAGATATTGATTTACTTTTGCTTCCAAAGGCGATACAATTACATTGACACGCATATTGCGCCAAGTACCGAGTTTACTTACAATTTTAGCAACATTTATTTTACCCAAAGAGGTATTTATTGTATCCCCAAAATAATGTTTTACGCCTGGCTCTTTTTCATTTCGTTGCAATAAAAATGACTCTTCAGAAATCGGTTTAATCCAAATTTTACCATAAATTTTAGATGATAAACTGTCAGGGCTTAATAGAATTACATCAAAAGGTCTTTGATCGTAAACTTCTTGACTTATCACTTTGCCTTGAGTTTGATACGAGACTTGTAAATTCAGCGATTGCACTGTGCGCATCATGAGAGAACGCGATTTATAAATTTCAATTTCATTATCAAGACTATTGCCTGCCTTTAACAATTCGATATCTTGGAAAGCAGAAAGTTCTGAGAAGTCAGCTCCTTTTTTCTCATCACGAATTAAAACATTGGCTTCAGCAAAATAAACAGGCCGTTGATAACGCAAATATAAGAAGGCCAATAATCCAGCTAACATAGCACCCAACACAAACCAATACCAATATGCAATGGCTTTGCCGATCATGTTTTTTAAATTGACTCCTTCAAATCGGGAGAAGTCAGGTTTCGCATTCTGTGATCTTTCTTCAACTATCATAAGAGCTAAAATCGAGTGATTAAATTAATAGTATTTACAATCAGCAATACCCCTGTGAGAATAAGTGATGCATTTTGTCGGGTTGGCGCTGTTGTTTTCATTCGATTTGTTGTAGGCTGCACATATACAATATCGTTTTGTGTAAGGTAATAAACCGGTGAGTTGAACAAATCACGCGATGTTAAATCGACACGTGTTTCTATTTTTTTGCCATCAATATCCCGAATCACCATTACATTGTTACGTTGTCCGCCCAAGGTAATATCACCCGCTAAGCCAAGTGCTTCTGGTAAGGTAATACGTTCATTTGAAATTGTAAATACACCTGGACGAGCTACCTCACCCAACACAGTGACCTTATAGTTCAGCACACGTAAATTCACTATAGGATCTTTCAAATAGGCTTTTAATTTATCTTTAATAAACTCACTTGCTTTCATTCTATCCATCCCTGCCAATTTAAGTGTTCCCAATATTGGAAAATCAATATTTCCATTTGCATCGATCAAGTAACCCATAGTTTGCGTTGCATTTCCACCACCGCTATTGCTGCCTGAATTACTCGAATTAGCACTTACCGCTCCTAGTAAATTAAATGGTTTCGCTAATTCTGGGTCTACAACACTCACCACAATCGTAATTAAATCGTCTGATTTTAAGATAGGGATATAATTTTGAACTTGATCGGCAAGGATGTTTGTTGCTTGTTGCTTTTTATTTTGAAAGTAGACAAAATCTTTTTTTTGAACGCAGGAAGTCGTCATTAGAAACATCACTAATGATATATAAAGGAAGCTTCGCACAGGTATTCGTGTTTGTGGCATTATTCGAAAAATTCGGTGGCGCAATATACGATAAATCTAGCTAAGGGGTTCTGATAAACTCAACTTTATGTTGTAACATGTGAATCTAGCTTTTCGAAGATTGAGTTTTTACTGATAAATTCAGGTACGATTTGTTTGAGTAATTTCACTGATTTGATTTCATCATGTGAATTAACTAACGTGTTTTCAAGTTGCTTAATCTGTTTGTCTACTTTAGCAAACGGAAATTCAACTACCTTGGAAATCATAATTTTCTTGTGATGGGTTGGCAATACATACTCATTGGCATTTAGTAACTCCTCATACAATTTTTCTCCGGGGCGCAAGCCTACATATTCAATGCGAATATCTTTATCCAATACAAGCCCTGAAAGACTTATCATCCTTTTCGCCAAATCATTTATTTTGATAGATTCACCCATATCAAATACAAATATTTCACCACCTTCTCCTATGTATCCTGCTTCAAGCACCAGCTGGCATGCTTCAGGTATAGTCATAAAATATCTGGTTATATCTGGATGCGTTACTGTAATTGGGCCTCCTTCTTCAATTTGCTTTTTAAATAAAGGTATTACCGAACCGTTTGAGCCCAACACATTACCAAAACGTGTGGTTATGAAAGCTGTTTTTGAGACTTGATTTTTACTTTGAATGTATATTTCGGCAGCTCGTTTTGAAGCCCCCATAATATTAGTAGGATTAACGGCTTTATCCGTTGAAATAAGTACCATCTTTTCGATGCCAAATTCATCTGCCAAATCTGCGATGTTTCGTGATCCTAATACATTTACCTTAATAGCCTGTAATGGATTATTTTCCATGGAGGGTACATGTTTATAAGCCGCTGCATGGAAAACATAGTTTATTGTGTATTTTTCAAATACCGAAACAAGCGTTTGATTGTCCTTTACGTCTGCAATAATATATTCAACATGCACTGAATTTAATTTGTTTAATTGTCTTATTTCCATTTCTAAGTGATACATTGGCGTCTCAGCTTGATCGAGCAATAATAGGCACTTAGGTTTTAGAGCAAGGAGTTGTCGTACTATTTCAGAACCAATACTTCCTGCGGCTCCTGTGACCAAAATAGTTTTTGAAATTACACTTTCCATTAAATGACTGTCTTGTAATTCAATGGCTTCTCTACCTAAAAGGTCTTCAATCCGAATGGTCTTAATTTGAGATTTTGTTAATTCCCCATCAATCCATTCCTCTATAGGAGGAACCACCTTCACTTGCAAGCCCCAATCTATGCATCTAGTGTAAATATCTCTTTTCTCGACCGGCGTACAATTCTGCACAGAAATAACTATCTGCTTGATATTATTCTTAGTTACAAATTTAGCGATATTTGATTGGGCATGAAGTATTTTAACGCCTTCGAATAATTTTCCTTTCTTTAATTCATTATCGTCTACAAAAGCTATTATATCGTAAGTTGGAGATAAGACCTTATGTGCTATTCGACCTGCATCTCCTGCACCATATATCATAATACGCTGCCTTTCAACATTCACTCTTCCTGCATGAAATACATATTTAATACATAAACGAAATAAGATTAGTAAAAAGAGGCTAAGTACATAATTAATTAGCAAGATGACTTTTGGAAGAGTATATTCAATTAAGTTCGGATTAGATGCTACCAAGAAAACGTAAATCATATTACATACGACAGCAAATGTTCTGCTGAAAAACAAACGCTGAATATCAAACAAACTTGTGAAACGTATTACCCCTCGATGTGGTTCAAAAATTAAATGGCCTATGGTTGCAAATAAAATTACACTTATTAATCCTTTGTAATATTTTATTAAAGTGAGCTCGGTAAAATATTCCTTACCTGTAAGTGTGAAAACAATGAAAAGTGAAATTGAAATAATACATAAATCGAGTATCAAAATGATCCATTTCGATACAAACCTTCGCTGCATAAAATTCAATACTTTCACCATCTTAATTTTAACATGAACTGTTTAATAAAATAGGTTAATCATGTAAGTTGCAAAAGTATGATTCTATTTTCTTACTCCACAAATTATCTATCTAATACTATCAAGCAATATTTATACTAGGAATCTTGCACCAACAGACATACCGTAAACGAATCTTAAATAGTCCAATCATTTTACGCTCGGCATGAGCCCCTTGGGTAGTCAGGGAAGTCTATTTATCCTAAAATTTTACAATTGAAAAAGCAAACAGCAAAAATCGATTCCCGTTCATATTTTCTAATTGCTTTCAGGTAGCAATGAAAATTTGTTTCGGGATTAAAAATCAGAAACTCTTGCACCCCCGATAAATTTATCGAAATAAGAATTGGCCTGCCTCACAAATCACAAGAGTATTAATGAAAATCAAAGGGTATTAGCTTGTATTATACTGATAGTTACTAGAAGTACTATAGCTTTATTCTATACATAGAAAAAGAGGTTGCCCAATAAAGGACAACCTCTTTTCTGTTTTATGATAAATAGATTCTGAATTTCTTGCTCTTTCGAGCTTTCTATTCAAAGTTGCTATTAGTCATTTTTACGAACACGGTTAACTTGCGTTAATATACCGTTTTCGAATACTTGAACTGTGTAAACACCCGCAGCATACTCGCTCATACTCAACGTAATTTGATTCACACCAACATTTACGTTAGATTGAACTGTTTGCATTAAACGACCCGTTAAGTCATAAACTTTAACTAATGCGTTAGCAGCTTCAACAGCATTTAACTCGATATTCAAGATATCTGTAGTTGGGTTAGGGTACATATTGATTGAGCTAGTTAAAGCTAAATCAGCACCTTTAGCGCTACCACCAACAACAATAGTTTGATTAGAACCGAATGCAGAGTAAAGAGCAGTAGGGCTACAACGATTTCTGATCTTGTACTCATAAACACCTGCAGGGGTTGTAGCTGTCGTGAATGTAGTAAATGGAGCATTTCTTGTAAATGAATACTGAATACCAGTTGTCAAGTTTTTGTACCAGATGTTGTATTGTGTAGCACCTGCAACGGCAACCCAATCAAATTTCAGTCTGTTAGTAGGAACTACTGCAGCAGAAATTGTTGTTGGTTGGATACAAGGCTGATTTAGCGTAGTGAAGTTTACAGGTAAACCGAACACACCAAATTGATTACAAGCAGCATTGTTATTACGGATTTTCACTTCATACTGAGTATTTGGCAATAAACCTGTTAAGTTCAAGCTAGTAGCAGTAGTTGATGGTGTTAACCAAGCAGATGCCGGAGCAGTAACTGGTTTGTACCATACATAGTAGATTGAAGAACCAGGAACCGAATTCCAACTAACAGTAGCACTAGTTGTACTTACTGCAATTGGTGTTATAATATTAGCTGGAGCCACTGAAGACAATAGAATTGTACCTGTAGCAGATACCACACATCCTGTTGCTGGATCAGTATAGGTGTAAGTATATGTTGCTGGAGTTGCACCACTGTATGGATTTGGAACACTGAAAGTTCCACCAGTTGGTGTACCTACTAATGTAACAGTACTAGTACTACCAGGACATAATACAGCGGTATTAGCTGTAACTACTGGAGGTGTACCAGTTACAACCCAAGAACATGTATTACTGTTGAATGAAGCTGTTTGATAACAAAGTAATGTTGGTTGTACAGGTTGTGTACCTGTTACATCCCATGAACATGTACCATTGTTAAAAGAAGCTGTTTGATAACAAAGTAATGATGGTTGTGCTGGCTGAGTGCCAGTTACAACCCAAGAACATGTATTACTGTTGAATGAAGCTGTTTGATAACAAAGTAATGATGGTTGCGCTGGCATAGTACCAGTTACATCCCAAGCACATGTAGTTGTATTGAATGACGCTGTCTCATAACAAGCTAATGTTGGTTGTGCAGGTTGTGTTCCTGTTACATCCCATGAACATGACGTTGTATTGAAAGAAGCTGTCTCATAACAAGCTAATGTTGGTTGTGCAGGTTGTGTACCTGTTACATCCCAAG
>Ga0315903_10011546_pt1 | contig 10390 bp, 10 predicted proteins | sample LakEriMetagenome_7_FD_203524 | JGI IMG/M metagenome (GOLD analysis project Ga0315903, IMG submission 203524) | Freshwater fungal communities from buoy surface, Lake Erie, Ohio, United States - Buoy 2 MA119 | ecosystem: Environmental > Aquatic > Freshwater > Lake | place: USA: Lake Erie, Ohio... | reverse complement strand
AGTATTAAGTTTTTCATTTCTTACTTTTTAAACTTTTCATGATGCAAATCCAATCAATTCATTCCAAAATCCATGAAATCAGAGGCGTAAAAGTGATGCTCGATTTTGATTTGGCTGAACTTTACCAGGTGGAAACCAGAGCACTGAATCAGGCCGTTAAGAGAAATGCAGACATCTTTCCTAACAATTTCATGTTCAGGCTCACTTCTGAGGAGTGGGCAAACATGTCATCACAAAATGTGATGACATATCCGAGGAAACGACCAAAATCATCAATACCTTTTGCGTTCACCGAACATGGTGTAGCCATGCTTGCGAACGTGCTGAAAAGTACCAAAGCACGTCAAACAAGTATCTCAATCATCAGAGCCTTTATCGCTTTGAAATCAATTGCCTTGAACTATCAGGAATTGTCTGATAAAATCAGGCTGCTTGAGGATAAATACAACAAGCAGTTTAAGGATGTTTATGAAGCCATCAACTTCCTGCTCCAAAAAGACAAACAGATAACTGAACAGCAACAAAGAAAAAGAATCGGTTATCAGAAAGATTGAGGGAATTGACGACTGAATTAATTGATTTTGTCAGACAATCCAGGATTTTACCGTATTACCGTTCTGGACATCTTTAAAGTTCCGGCCGGGGATCGGAGATCCCGGCATTTTCAGGTGCAGGATTGGGAAATCCTGCACGGGGTGAAGGGCGCAAGGCATTGTGCCCTGCAGGCAAAACGGGGATTTCGAAAGGGCGCAAGGCATTGCGCCTTTACAGACAAAACGGGGATCCCGGCAGGGCGCAAGGCATTGCGCCCCTACAGACAAATTGCCCGTCCTGAACTAAGAACTAAGAACTAAGAACTCTAAACGTATTTCTCCCCCTTGGTCAGCTTCACGTCATTCACAAACTGACGGATCTGCTGTTCGTCCTTCTTGCGGCAGATGAGGAGTACGTTGTCGGATTCCACCACGATGTAATCATCGAGACCCTGCATCACCACCAACTTTTCCTTTGGCATGCTAACAAAGCAGTTTTTGGAATCATAAAGCATCACATTCTTTCCTACCACGGCGTTCTCGTTGGCGTCATGTTTGATGTGTTCATACAAACTGCCGTAAGTACCGAGATCGCTCCAACCGAAATCTGCAGAAAGGACGTATACATTTTTCGCTTTTTCCATCACTCCAAAATCGATGGAAATATTGGTACACTGCTCGTATGCTTTCCTCACAAAATCATACTCATCCGCCTGCTTGAAATGACCGGCCGCTTCACTGAAAAGGGCGTCAATTTCGGGGAGATGCTCGTTGATGGCCTTGTGTATGGACCCCGCATTCCAGAGAAAAATACCGGCGTTCCAGAGAAACTCACCGCTCTGTAAAAAGAACTTCGCCATGTCAAGATTCGGCTTCTCCGTAAAGGTTTTTACCTTGGAAATTTTATTTTCTTCCTGTACCTTGTCATCAATGAACTGAATGTAACCGTAACCGGTGTCGGGTCTGCTGGGCTTGATGCCAAGCGTGAGCAGTGAATCGTTTTCTGCGACAAAATGAAGCCCCTTGAGAATTGCTGTTACAAAATCATTTTCCTTGAGTATGATGTGGTCGCTCGGTGCTACCACAATCTTTGCATTGGGATTGAGTGATGAAATTTTGTAGGTTGCATAAGCAATGCAGGGAGCAGTGTTCTTACGGTGTGGCTCACCCAGAATCTGTCCCGCATCAATTTCCGGGAGCTGTTTCTGCACCAGATCCACATAAGATTCGTTGGTAACCACGAAAATATTTTCCTTGGGACATACTTTCAGAAAACGGTCGTAGGTCAGCTGGAGAAGTGTTTTTCCTACTCCGAGGATATCGAGAAACTGCTTTGGAAAAGCGTTACGGCTCATGGGCCAGAAGCGGCTTCCTATGCCACCGGCCATGATTACACAGTAATTGTTGTTCATTTAGTGTTTGTGTTGTGGAAAGCTTTTAGCTGTCCTTGAAAATTTTTGCAAAAGAAGGAAAAAAATATACATTAATCATTGGTCATTGGTCATTGGGGATTGGCTGAAAATAAAGTGAGGGATTAGCTAAGTTTACCCAGCGCATTTCTCAGTCCTTCAGTGATCACGGGTATATCTTCCATTTTCGCCACTCCTACTGATATCCGGTACCAGGTGTTGTTGACTTTGGATCCGAAGGAGGAGAAGGGTACAATGGCAAGCTTGGCTTCGTCGCAGAGGAAATCGGTAATGTCCTGAGTATTTCTGATGATTTTACCATCAGGAGTCTTCATCCCGATCAGATCAAATTGAGCCGTGAGATAAATGGCAGCCTGGGGTGCGATCACATCTACTTTATAACCTTCCGCCCGCAGCGACATCAGTCCCTGGTAAAACGCGTGCAGCCTCTTTTCGATCTCAGTAAGGAACCCCTCCAGAAATGAATCCACAGCCGATTCGTTATAAAGGAACTTGGCAGTCGCCACTTGCTCGGCTTTGGGCGCCCAGGCTCCTACGTGTGAAAGAATCGAACGCATTTTGCTCACAATGTACTCCGGACCAAACGCCCAGCCCACACGAACTCCGGTGGCGGCAAAGGCCTTCGAAATACCATCAATGCAAACGGTGTACTCACGCAATTCAGGATACATGCTCACCGGATCGTGGTGCTCGGTATCGCCAAAACAAAGTACAGAATACACCTGATCGTACATGATGTAAAGTGGCTTGTCGTGGCCCATTCTGCGCTTGTTTTCATCAATGACCATCCGGCAGATATCATCAAGAGCTTCACGGGAGAAAACGGTACCGGTTGGGTTCAGCGGACTGCAGAGGGCCAGCATTCGTGCATCGCTGATAAAGGGACGTAGCTGATCGGCAGTGGGCATGAAGTTATTTTCGGCAGTCGTTTCTACCATGACGGCATTGGCCTGCGACAGGTGACAGTAATGGTTGTTGTTCCAGGAAGGTACCGGAAATACCACCTTATCGCCGGGATCAATAATGGTTTTGAAAACTGCATAAATAAGCGGACGCGAGCCTCCTGAAATCAGAATTTCCTCGGCAGAATAATCCAACTGCTGATACTTTTTCAGAAATCCGCTCACTGCTTTTCTCAAATCCGGCATACCGTTGGCCATCGGATAATTGGTGTGGCCGTCGCGGTAAGCGAACATAATCTCATCCAGTAACGCTGTGGGTATGGGAAAAACCTTCGGATCAAAATCACCGATGGTCAGATTGTAAATTTTTTCTCCTTTTTTAATCTTCTCGTTGATCTCGTTGGCTTGCCTGATGATTTCCGAACCGATAAGTGTTTCGGCCATTTCGGCTACCAGGTGACCCGGTTGAGTGGCTGTCAGTGTCATGGAAAATGTTTGTTTTGATTCCCCTGTGTCAGGTCAAAATTAGTGAAAGCCGGACAATCTGATACCTACCTGTTGATAATCCGAAAACTCAGATATTATAATGGTTTTGAACTCAGTAGATTGTGATTTTTTCTGAAGTATTTATTCACTCTGTGAGTCCGGTTCTGATCGTCAAACAAGCGTTATCGGGAAGATTTTTTCATTTTTTCCGCCGTATTCTGATCGATAGGAAGCACTTCGGTGAGAGGGTTGATAACATACTGGTGCTTGCTTTTGAGGCAGGTGCAGCAGTAGTTCTTATTGAGCAGCTCACCTTTGACAAACGCCCGGCCGGATCGGATTTTAAACGGTGTATTGAGTGCTATTTCCTCCAGAAACTTCCATTGTTCATCCCGTTTATCGTATTTGGCCAGCACCCGGGTAAGGTGGATATCGCTACAACTGGATGCTGCCGGATTGTTCATGTAACCATTGATGGCCACAACCAGGTCATTGGGGAAAATATCCGCTTTCAGGAAAGGCATCATCAGCCTTTTAAATTCAGATTTCCATTCAGCGCCATGCGGATCTACCTTGAATCTGTATTTGGTAAAAGTAACCAGATGGGCGACCTCATGAGTAAAGGTCAGCAGAAATGCGTACTTGTTGAGATCGTGATTGATGGAGATGCGATGACCTTTCCCTTCAGCCGGAGGACGGTAATCGCCGTACTTGCTGTTCCGGCTTTTGGTGATCCTGACGGCAATCTTATGGTCCACAATCCAGTCGATGCAGGTATCGAGCGCTTTGGAAGGCACGTACTTCGAAAAAGCGCGGGAAAGATCCGAGATATTCACGGGTAAATCAGCTTAATGCCTGGTAAATAATCAGGGAGGAAAGATAGGCCAAAGCGCTCATAAATGCAAACTGAACGAGAGGCCATTTCCAAGTCCCGGTTTCTCGTTTTACAACGGCCAAAGTGCTCATACATTGCATGGCAAATGCATAAAAAAGCATCAGACTGAGTCCGGTGGCCAGGTCATACATGGGCTCCCCGGTAGCCGGCCTGATTTCCTGGCTCATTTTCTCTTTGACAGTGAGGATATCCTCGTCCTGGTTACCTACGGAATAGATGGTTGACATGGTGCCTACAAACACCTCCCTGGCAGCAAAACTGGTGATCAGTGCGATACCGATTTTCCAGTCGAATCCGAGTGGTTCAATGACCGGTTCAAGCAGTTGTCCGGCCCGACCGGCATACGAAAGACCCAGCTTTTCTGCAGCAAGCTGAGAAGCCAGTTCCGTATTGTTCTCATCCACATTTTTGAGCTCCTGACTCACCCGGTCGAATTCCGCTCCCGGTCCGGCTGAAGCCAGCACCCAAAGTACAATGGAAATAGCCACAATGACTTTTCCGGCATCTATCACAAATACCTTCACTTTATCGACGATGGTAATGGCGATATTTTTCCACCGGGGCATTCTGTAATCAGGAATTTCCATGATAAAAAAGGACCTTTCCTTCGATTTGATGATGTATTTCATGACCCAGGCGGAGCCTATGGCGGCCAGGAAACCTATCAGGTAAAGCGACATCAGCACCATACCCTGGAGATTGAACAAACCGAGCCAGGTCTGGTCGGGAATGACAAGAGCAATAAGCAGGGCATAAACAGGAAGCCTGGCCGCACAACTCATCAATGGTGTTACAAGAATCGTAATCAAACGGTCTTTCCAGCTTCCGATGGTACGGGCCGACATGATGGCAGGTACCGCGCAGGCAACACCGCTAATCATGGGTATCACGGAGCGTCCGTTCAAACCGAACCGGCGCAAGAGCTTGTCCATCATAAAACTGACCCTGGCCATATAGCCGGTATCTTCCAGCAATGAAATAAAGAAGAACAGAATGGCGATCTGGGGGATGAAAATGACCACGCCACCCAGTCCGGCCAGGATGCCTTCCACCACAAGATCGTTCAGCATACCCGGTGGCATCGAGGCGGCTGCAGTTGCGCTCAACCAGGTGAACAGTTCATCCACTTTCTCCATCGGCCATTCCGCCCAGGCGAACACCGACTGAAAGATGGCGAACATGAGGATCAAAAAAATGGCATAACCCCAAAACTGGTGCAGCAGAATGTTGTCAAGTTTCTGAGTGAATTTTTTAAATGATGACCCTGCTTCTGATTGCTTTGAAACAACAGTCTTTAGCAATTCCGAGATTGATTCATACCGTTTGAGCGTTTCCGCCGCCTGCATTTTGCCCGGCCGGAATCCATGAGCATCGATCAGCTGACGCAGCTTCTCCATCCTTTCCGGTCTGCTCCGGAAATACTCTATCCCCGTAAGGTTATTGGCCACCTGAAAGGCACCGTAGTTGCTGTTGAGCTTTACTTCATTTTGGATGGCCTTGACAAGTTCCGGATCAAAAGCGGCACTGTCGATGAAATCTCCCGGAGGTGAAGGAATCACTCCGGTCATCATTTTTTTGAGCTCCCCTACTCCTTCTCCCTCCAGCAAATTCATCGGAATCACCGGAATTCCCAATCGGGCAGACAAGGCTTCAAAATTGATGGTCATTCCACTTTCACTGACCAGGTCGAGCATATTAATGACCAGAATGGACGGCTTGCGCAGATCCATGACCTGGGTGGCCAGAAACAGACTTCTTTTCAGATTGGTACCGTCGGCTACTATTATGGTCAGGTCGGGGTGTGAACTGTTCTGCGGGTCACACAATACACTGAACGGGACCTGCTCATCCGGAGTCTTGGGATAAAGCGAGTAGGTTCCCGGAAGATCGATGATATCAAACTCATGGATGCTGCCATCATGAGTCACCACACAGGTACCTGTTTTCTTTTCTACAGTAACGCCGGGAAGGTTCGCAATTTTTTGATTGAGACCGGTGAGGCGGTTGAAGAGAGTCGATTTGCCAGAGTTGGGATTACCCACCAGGGCCACTTTCAGTTTTGTTTTTGTCATTAAAAGCGGAGCGTCTGATTGTTAATGATTCACCAGAACATGACTGGCTTCATCGAGCCGAATGCTGATCACCGAGCCTGAAACGCCAATCGCCATCGGATCGCCCAGTGGGGCCACCCTTAAAACCGAAATGGTTTCACCGGGCAAACATCCCATTTCCAGCAACTTCAACTGTATTGATTCCTCTGTAAATGATTCAACAACAGCCGATTCGCCTACATTTAACTCTGAAAGCCTGATGATGGTCCGGTTCATAAAAGCCCTTATTTAGAATCGTTCAAAATTAGAAAGTATAATTATCAAAAAGGGTGATGAATGTCAGCTGTGAGGAGCAGTTTGGTTTATGGCGGCCCTTTTTTTGCCAACGGGCGGACAATCGCAGTTCTTTTTAAAAAGGGCACAGCCGGAAAGAGTTGCTGATACCATAATAAGGACTATAAATGTTTTCTTGCCAAACCTGATATTCATGATCTTCATTTTTTTTCGAGAGCTGTTCAAAGAAAGTTAACACATCGCGACATCCAAAGTTATAGCCAAATATCACTATTTTTGACCGCACAACTCCATTCATTTTCATGAAAACACTTTTCCATCTGGGCAAATACTGGCTTTTCATTGGCTCCCTTTTCTCCAAGCCCGAAAAAGGAGCAGTTTATTACAGAAGGGTCATTGATGAACTGGAGTCGATCGGCGTCAGTTCACTGGGCATTGTTTCGCTGATTTCCATTTTCATGGGAGCGGTGATTACCATCCAGACGGTTTACAACCTGGTCAATCCATTTGTGCCACTCTATATTGTTGGATTGGTTGCCCGGGACACGATGATTATAGAATTCTCCCCGACCATTATCATGCTGGTACTGGCCGGTAAGGTAGGTTCCAGCATCGCATCCGAAATCGGAACCATGCGGGTTACCGAGCAGATTGATGCTCTTGAGATCATGGGCATCAACTCATCGGGCTACCTGGTGCTACCCAAAATGATTGCCGCTATTTTCATCGCACCGTTTCTCGTGCTGATCAGCATGTTTGTAGGTATTGGCGGCGGACTGGTAGCGGGCGAACTTTCAGGTGTGATTCCCATGACCGATTACATCAAGGGCCTGCAATATGAATTTATTCCGTTCAATGTGACCTTCGCGATGATCAAAACCGTGGTCTTTGCTTATATCATCACCAGCATTTCAGCTTATCAGGGTTTCTATACCGATGGCGGATCACTGGAAGTCGGACAGGCCAGTACCCGTGCGGTGGTCTATAGCAGTGTACTCATTCTGATTTTCGATTATATCCTCACCCAAATTATCCTCGCATGATCGAAGTTAAGAACGTAAGCAAGGGTTTCAACGGAAAGCAGATTCTGGAGGATGTATCGCACCGTTTTGAGAAGGGGAAAGTAAATCTCATCATCGGAGGATCAGGATCAGGAAAAACTGTCCTGGTGAAATGCATGGTGGGATTGTTTGAAGTCGACCGAGGCTCAATTGAATACGACGGACGTAATTTTTCAGTTATGGATTTCAGTCAGCGGAAACCGATCCGTCGTGAAATCGGGATGCTTTTTCAGGGAAGCGCCCTGTTTGATTCCATGACCGTTGAAGAGAATGTCATGTTTCCGCTCAAGATGCTTTCTGACTTGAGCCTTTCGGAACGCCTTGATCGGGTGAATTTCTGTTTGCAACGTGTCAATCTGCCTTCATCACACAAGTTGTTCCCGAGCGAAATCAGCGGCGGAATGAAAAAAAGAGTCGCCATTGCCCGGGCCATTGCCATGAATCCGAAATACCTCTATTGCGACGAACCCAATTCCGGACTGGATCCCCGCACTTCGATCGTTATCGATGAACTGATTCAGGAAATCACGGAAGAATACCAAACCACTACCGTAATCAATACACATGACATGAATTCGGTTCTGACCATGGGCGAAAACATCCTTTTCATCCACAAAGGAAAGAAATGGTGGTCGGGAACAAGCGAAGAAATATTCCATTCGGGAAATAGCGAGCTTGATGACTTCATTTTTGCAGGGAAATTGATGAAGGGACTGAGGAGGTGATGGTTTATGAATGGTGGATGATTTGGACATTAGTCATTAGTCATTAGTCGATAGTCATCAGTCGTTGGCGACGCCCTGAGTAAGTTGATGATGAGCGAATCAGAGCCGCATCGAAAGGTCATTGGGGGGAGAGGCACAAAAGCAGATTGTAATTATTCACTTATCATCATTCATTAAACACTAAAATGTCTCACATCCTCATACTCTCAACCAGCATCCGCAAAGGAAGAAAAAGTCACCGTGTGGCATTGTTTTTCAAAAGATTCATCGAAAGTTCGGGGCAGGGAACAGCCGATATTGCCGATCTGGATCAATACCACTTTCCTCTATATGAAGAGCGGCTGAAGTTTCTGGAAAATCCACCTGCAGCGGTACTGGAATTGTCTGCAAGAATCAAAGCGGCATCCGGAGTGCTTATCGTTACCCCGGAATATAATGGTGGTTATCCTGCCAGCCTGAAAAATGTGATCGACCTTTACTATGATGAGTGGTATCACAAACCGATAGCCATTTCAACCGTTTCGGATGGTGTTTTCGGTGGATCACAGGTGATTACCTCCCTTCAGTTCCTGTTATGGAAGATGAAGGCCATGACTGTCACAGCCATGTTTCCTGTGCCGAAAGTATGCGAATCCTTTTCAGAAGACGGTGTGCCGACAGATCCGGCAGGAACAGAAAAGAGGGCAGGTGCCTTTGTTAAGGAATTGTTTTGGTATATCGGATTGGTTCGGGAAAATTCCTGATTATTACTAATATTGCAAGTATTAAAGAATTCTGCCATGTGTATTCTAAATGAATCAAAAGTCAGTCATCAAAATATGACTCTCCTCATTCATTGAACGGCCTAAATTATATAAACCCGTCAACCATGAAAGAATCCAACAAAATTCAGGAACTGCTGATCCGGACACTAGAGTCATCCACACTTTTTCGAAAAGTTGCTCCTGCCATGGTCACGGAGCTGGCTTCCAGAATGGATATAGCCCATTACAACACAGGAGATACCATCATTAACAAGGATGACGAAGGAATCACCATGTTTTTCATTGTCTCCGGTGAAGTAAAAATACACGATCGCGAACATCTGCTGGCTAATTTGGGAGCCGGTGAATTTTTCGGAGAAATGTCGATTCTTGACCGCGAACCGAGATCCATGTCAGTAACCGCCACCCTGCCCACCACCACCGGAAGCATTGAGCGAAATGATTTGTTTGATGTCATCAATCGCTTCCCCGGCATGACGGTAGAACTGATCGGTTTTCTCAGCCGCCGTCTTAGAAGACTGAATCGTTTCATGGTGGAACAATTGAAAAACAGAGAGCGGGAGCTGGAGTTACAAGTTGCTGAGAGAACAGCAGATCTCGGAAGGAAAAATATAGAATTGGAAAAGGCTATAAACAAACTTCGGGAATCTCAACAACAATTAATTATGCAGGAAAAGCTCGCCTCTTTAGGGAGTCTGACAGCAGGAGTTGCACATGAACTGCATAACCCTTTAAACTTCGTCAATAACTTCACCGAACTCAGTTTGGAGCTTCTGGATGAAATTTCAAATCAGATACCTGTTAATCAGCAAGAGGAATGGTTCATTACGATTAAAAAGAATTTAAATGTGATCATGAATCATGGTCAAAGGGCCGAGTCTATTATAAGAGCAATGATCATGCACTCTAATTCAGGAACTGGTGAAAAATCACTTACCAATATCAATGAATTGTATGAGCATTCAGCCGATATGATCAGCTTTTCAGCTATCAATACTTCGGCCGCCTGTCCTGTGTCAATTTTCAAAGAACTGGATATCAATCTGCCAAAGATCAAAGTCATTCAACGCGATCTTTCTAAAGCGCTTATCAACTTAATTAATAATGCTTACTGGGAAGTAAGCAGGAAATGGCGCTCGACTGAATCAAAATCAGACTTTAAGCCTCAGATAACAATTAAATCCTATCTGCAAAACAATAAAATAATATTATCAATAAGTGACAACGGAGACGGTGTACGAGAAGAAAT
>Ga0315903_10011545_pt1 | contig 10391 bp, 14 predicted proteins | sample LakEriMetagenome_7_FD_203524 | JGI IMG/M metagenome (GOLD analysis project Ga0315903, IMG submission 203524) | Freshwater fungal communities from buoy surface, Lake Erie, Ohio, United States - Buoy 2 MA119 | ecosystem: Environmental > Aquatic > Freshwater > Lake | place: USA: Lake Erie, Ohio... | reverse complement strand
CTTCTTGACAATGATATCACCAGCTAGCTTCTCACGTCTACTCACTCCTATTCTACCACTAGTTTGTTTTCTAGACTGAATGAAACTGTCTGGAATAACAACATCATCAAGATTCTTGAATCCAGAAATCATAGATTTCACAATACTCTGAAACTCTATGATTGCTTCTCTCCAATGTTCTTTCTTAATCTTAGAAAGCTCTAGCAATTGATAGTAGTTATCACGTTTCAAGCTTTTCATATAACTAGAACCATCGCTCTTATTAAACAAAGAGAACGTTCCTGTTCTCTTCACAAAGTAATAATTGCTGTATGTACCATTCTGTAAATGAGTTCTTAGATAAGCCTTCTTCAACTCTGAAATCCTAGAAGAATACATGTATGTGTTATTACCCATAACATTGTTTCTAATAACGTTTGATTCATAGCTTCCACTCTTCACTTCTTTGAACTTTCCTCTGTTGAGAGTATATGTTACAGCATACTCATTTAGAATGTAGTCACTCTTATCAACAAGCTTCTTTAGATCAAGATGTTTTACACCTTCCATCTTAGGCTCATTCATTACTACACTGCTGAATACAGATAGGTAACCAACGTTCAAAGACTTACCAGGAATAATTTCTACACTTCTCTTCTTGCTGGTGTAATACTCTATCACCTGATTGAATGTAGTGCAGTTACCCATCTCACGATTGTATTTCTCTACAAAGAAGTTAGACATTTTTCCTAGTCTTTCTAGAATAATGTCCTTAGCTTCTTGTGTATACCTGATAGCTTCTCTGTTTGGTGTAGGAAATATCCCATCAGTCAAACTAAATCTCAATGCTACAGGAAACTCTAAATTAGAAATACCAAGCTTGTTAAAGTCTAGTGGATAATAGACATTGTCCAAACAAATGTGGAGGTACTCATCCCTTGACATTTCAGAATACTGAAAGTGCTCACTACGATAGATGGTGAATTTGTTATTCAAACTATGTCCACCTGCTGTAACATCAAAATACACACTATCAAAATAAGCTAACTGCTCCTGAATCTTGCTGTAGAAGCTGTTTCTATCACTCCATTTAACTGGAATAATCACCTTGACACCATTTCCTTCAGCTGTAGGTCTTTCGTACAGACGATCAATAGTGTTTGTGTCTTCACCTTCGTACATCATATACTTACGTTCTATGTTATCTTTACGACAGATGAAATAGAAACTAGATGAATAGGCAAGAGGGGCTTTAAAGCCAAGCCCCATCATGCCCAATTCTGTATTAGAGTTACGTTTGGTAGACTTACCATACTTACTAATGATGTTCCTCACATCATCATCATTTAGACCAACACCAAAATCTTCTACAGAGAAGTAGTAGTTGTTATTGTCATCTAGTTTAAAACTTACAACAATTGGATCTTCCACACCAGCTCTTCTGTGACTATCTAGTGCATTACTTGCACATTCTCTGATAGTTGAGCCTATTGAATCTGAATAGAGATTCTTACTTAACATCTGCATCAAGATCTGAGCAGAATCTAAGTCTAGGGACATTCCAATTGATTCGTTTATTTCGCCATCAGCGAAAACCATTGCTTCTTTTTGTTTTTCTAGTATCATTTGCTTTTATATTTATTTATCAATCACTTTAAGTACTGGATTAGAAAATCGTATGTATTTAGTTTCGTTGAACTCATCAAAACTGAATTTTTGAACTCTACGTATCATTTTGTACCCAGGTATTGGTTCACTTTGTACATTAACTAGACATCTAGCTGATTTGTAATAACTATACTGACCATAAGTGTAGGTTTTAGTGATCTTAGTGGGCGTTTTTACAATTTTTGCTGTTCTAATTTCAGTTAATGATGGATAGAGCACTACATCTCCTGGCTCTAAATCTTCTGGATTAATTAGTTCTGTTATCATAATGTGTTTTGTTTAAAATGGTAAATCATCTAACCAATGAATTTGTGTTTTCTTTTCATCTAATAGTACTCTATTTACTTTTGTGAATACACCTTCTGAATCCCAATCAGTGTTCTTGTAAGAAGCACTAGCTGGGTGACTCAATTCGAAGGACCATGTTAACGGAGGCATGTAACGCTTAAACTTGCTAGCTTCTTTACCTAGAAATACAACAGGCACTCTGCTTGAAGCAATAGCATTCTCAAATACATACTTGATAAACGGTTCCCATATTTTCAAATGAGAACCAGCTTTATTGATTTCTGTAGTGAGAGCTGCGTTAAGCATTAATACGCCTTGCTCAGCTAGATATTCTACATTGGTGTTTTTCTTGTATTTAAGATTCAATCCTTTGTAACAATCTTTCTCTACAGCCCCATAGAACTGCTCTAGAGAGGGTTGAAGCTTATCTGCAACAGAACACCCCATTAATAAGCCATCTGCTACTGGCAGGCCATTTAACTGCGTGTGATAAGGACACATACCTAAGAGCACCACCTTCATTTCATTCAAAGGTGTTACTTTAAAACATCGATACGTAACAGAAGAAAGAGGGGCAATTTTCTTACCCCTCCTAGATTCTGTTTTTAAATGTTCATAGATAACATCACAATCCTCGCTTTCAATAAATGGACGCATTACATCATGCCAACTCTCATGAAAGTGGTCTTTGAATTTATCCCACAACATCTGCTTCTTGTAATTGATCAAAGATTGTCAACTGTCTCCTAACTGTCGACTCTTCAAATGATATGTTAACTGATTTACCTTTTATCTCACCAGATGCATTTACAAAGAACTCATGAGCATCAACGTGATTACCCATCCATAGCGTTGGATGTACATCTTTCATAGCATAGGTAGTGTATTGATACAACTCCCATAAGCTTTCTGGAGCACCATAGTCAAACGTTGGTTTCTTCAACTCACGTTTGATTATGTTCACTTGTGTAGACTCAATAAATTCTTTCTCAAGAATCATTCTTCCTACAAGCTCAGCTGTTACACGAGCATCAATCTGAACATGCTTCATAAGCTCACGCTCATTCTGCATCTTTCTAAATCCATCACCAGCAGCTTTAATGTATTCTACAATAGCACTTGGTGTAAACTCTTGAACATCTCCTTGATGCTTTCTCTTGAATGCACCATAGTCACCACTAACCATTCCGTTTTGACAAACGATGATTTGTGTACCAATAGCAAACTTTAAGCTAAGACTCTTGTCATAGCTGTTTTGCCAGCCAATCTGTAGCTGCATCTCTTTATCAGCTACGTTGCTGATTGTGAATCTACCATTAGCGACATTACCATCTCTTGCAGCAGAATACTTTTCTGATTCAAGCTTAAATCCTGCTTGATGAATGCTCTCCAGGGTGAGGTCAATTAGTTGACCATGTGAAACAGGCTTATATGTTCTTGTTTCTTTAGGAAGTTCCGTACCTGTGAGAAAATATTTAGTTGTTGAATAAGTTGACATAATTAATTACAGTTTTCTTTGATTAGTTGTTCTACATCTGCCATACATAGGCTTATTTCATGATACATTGATCCTCCTTCTTCAATCTCACTGATTGCTAAGTCTAGTAGATCTTGTATCTCTTCTTTTAATGACGGGCAATTTTTAGCACGCTCTGCGCACCATGCCACTAACTCTTTTACTTCTCCGCTCATGGTATTATAAATTTTTGTTTTAAATAGTGTTCAATAATTTGCATTCCATACTTCTTTGCTAGATCTGCCCAATCTTTGATTCCTTCTTGTAGATAGTATTTTGGTACATTACAATAGTCAAAATTGAACATCTCTGTTACCATTTTAGAATTCTTTACACCAGGAACATCACTGTCAAAAGAAAGGATTTGACTGCTTGAGTTGTGTTTCAAGAAATCAACGTTCTCTTCAGAGAAACAAGCCACTCCTTCATTTTGAACAGCGCATGAATGAGGATAGATCTTCTTCATCACCATATAGTCTTTCTTACTCTTGTTTATGAAAGCCATCTTGGTTTTGTCAAGATTATCCTTACCATCCATAGTAGTGATTGGTGTATTGTTGGGAAACCATTTAGAATCTTTGCTGAAAGGTCTATAAATCTTCCAGTGTCCATCATAGAAATAGCCAAACCTAAGTTCAGTTTCCTTGAGATGGACGATGCTTCTATTCAAATAAAGTTTCTTAATAGAATAGACATTATTCTCTTTTAGATCTTCTATGTCTTGATGATATTGATTCCAGTATTCTAGCTCTTCGTTAGTGAATTTTCTAGTAATCACTTGAATGTGTGAATACTTCTTTTCCAACTTCTCAGGCTGTTCATACTTAGAAACAATCTCTGTATGACTAGGTAGATCATCTCTCTTTTTTATTCTAATTCCAAGATTGAAGTCTCTATCAATCATTTCCAAACATTCATTATGTCCTACATTAAATAGCTGCTTTACAAAATTAAAGCATCCTCCTCTGTAGTGGGGATCTGAAAAGTCAAGATAGAATAATCTACCATCTTTAGAATAGATTGTAAAAGAGGGCCTAGATTCATTTCTGAATGGAGAATAAGTAACTCTATTAACTTCCCATTTCTTATTAGGCATATACCATCTGAATATATCATACTCAGATATTTTAGAAAGGATGGTTTCAAAATTTAGTTGTTCGAATACTTTTTTCTCCCCAGTAATCATTGATAATTCACATATTGTTTCACCTCGTTTATTCTAGATCCCATTGCAGCATTGATTTTACTTTTCATTTCAAATCGTCTGTCATTCAGGAAATAGACACTTCTGGCTTTTGCAATAAATTCTTCATCAAATTGTTTGTTAGCTTCCATTTTTCTAAGGACATCTTCTACGTCCCAGAGATTCTTGTTCACCATTAGGAGAAGATCGTACAGCTCTTCCACTTCTTTGTTTTCTAAAAAGGGTGTAGCTACATCCATTAACTCTTGTAGCTCATCCTTTACCATTGCTAGCTTCTCTGTGTCAGTGATCATGACACGTTTAATATTGAGGATGCTCACTTTATCAAGCAGCTCCCCAATGCTTCCAGGTATCCAAATTACTTTTGCCATAGTGTGTAAATAAAAAAGGCTCCCATTGCTGAGAGCCTTGAATTTAAAAGATTATTTATCAATAATCAGCATCATCGTCAGCAATTACTTTATCAGATGCTGCGATATTCATCTCTGGATCATAATCATGCAAGTCCTTGAATGTATAGTAGTCTTTGCATCCATACTCGCCAGCAATCTTAACAACAAATCTTTCGTGTGGACGAAGATCTTTTGACTTCTTAGTAAGTAGTGCACTAACACGAGATGAATCATTATAATCATTCTCTTTTAGTCTGAACTGCTTCAAAGAATATGCTGGAAGAAACGCTTTGTTATACACACTTTGATACTCCTTCACTTCACCATCTTTCTCTCTTGTAGTGATTGTAGCCATTGCTACAAAGTTTCCACAATACTCGCCATTGATTTGAGAAGTGATTTCTTTCACATTGCCTCTGATTAGCTTCTTCCAATCTAAAGAAAGTGTAGTATCATTTCTGCTATAGTCTAGTTCACACAACCAGTTACGCAAGAACTCATAGAATTCCTCTTCACCAACATAAGCCACTCTGAAATCTTTTGGATTGTCAGGAGTTCCTTTAAACCATTGTGCTAGACCATCTTCATCAGCTGCCCAAGCACAAAGTCCTAGTTGGTTAATGTATTGCTTTTTGGTTCCATCTTTGTTCTCACGCTCTTTATCTTCTAGAAAGTAGTTGATGTTGAAATTCTGACCAGACTTAACATCTTTCAACCAGACGCTAATTCTAATGTTAGTATTACCATCTCTACTCTCACCAAGATATTCAGTTGCTTTGCTATCTTCTTTTAGTTCGATTCCAAGAATGTCTTTGTACTGCTCAATCGTTGGATTGATTGCAATTACACTAGCTTCAAATAAGCCAACTTTCTTTGGAAACTCGCTTCCACCTTCTTTTCTTTCTCTTTTTGATCCGCCAATTCCTGACATAGCTTTAATTGTTTAATTGTTTTTTATTTATAATACTCATTTACACTATCCACAACAATTTGAAGATTGTTTGGAATTTTCAATTCAGAAAACATGCCATCTGGTGATTTAGCTGGCATTTTTCTAAACCTGTTGGTTATGAAGCTGTACGTAGCTGTACCATCTTTCTGCTCTTCTACAAGAGTGTAAAGACATACAGTCATCAAGCCTTCCAACAACACTTGGTTGTCAATCAACTTACCTGCTGTTTTAATCTTGTAACCAATGATTTCACCAGAGTCTTCAATCACTTCTGGGTGAGTGAAATAGAACACAATAATGTCATCTCTGAGCATTCTTGCTGTTCTAAACAAATCCACCATGTCCTTAGCCATAATAGAGAACTTTTGATAGCCTGTTTCTGTAGCTTTAGAAACCATAGTGAAACCCATGATGTAATTCGAGTCCTCGATCACGATGTTCTTGATGTGTGGTGCTTTCTCAGAAATAGTTTTCAGAAGCCTTGAAATTTCATTAGCATCATCTACTTCCTTGTAATTCTTTTTTTCTGCGCTATACATCTTCTCAGAGCCTTTGAAAGGAAGTTCTTTCTTAGCTACGTTGATGATGTACGTCTCATCTGGATTTAGGTGTTTGATTGATGTTGATTTTCCTGTGGATGTTTCTCCAACAATCCCAATCAGTTTACTTGCCATTTGCTTTGATTTTTAGGTTTTAACTTTTTTGATTATAAATATACACTTTTTTGATTATAAATTCCTACTTTCAACAAACTTAATTTTACTCCTGTCAAAGAACTCTAAAGACTTTTGCAACCACTTCAACTCCACCTGTTCATTGCTTGATATGATGTATATCTGAGCTTTTTTATCAGGGTTGTTGTATTCCATAGCTGTACATCTCTGAATCTTCTGAGCCAGATTTTCACTATTGCTATCAAAGTAATTAATTATAACACGATTCAAGGGTTTGTATGTCACACCTGTGTTGCCAATCTTCACAACAGCCATGTGATTACCTTTTCCCTCAGCGAAATCATTGAACATTTTCTTTTCGCTGGACTTGCTGTGATAGGAAGGAATTCCTAAATCATCAGCCACCTTTGTTACACCACAGAATATGAGCATTCTCTCATCCTGGTGCTTGCTAATCAACTTCTTGGTAAGATTCTTTTTTGCTAAAGAAGATTGTATGAGTCTCATCCTTGCTAGTCTAAGAAACATAGTATCTCTGCGTTCTGATTGCATCTTGTTAATCACCCAACTATAGCTATCAAACTGTTGCTTTTCTGTTTTTTCTTTACCACCATAGTTTTGTTTAGTGATAATGTCTAAAGGTGTTGTTACAACAGTGATTTCATAGTCTACAATAATGCCTTCTTCTATTGCTCTCTCAAGAGGATATTCAGCAACGATGTTCAGTGCTAAATATTCTGCCAATACATTCTTCGTTTCTTTAGCAAGAGTTCCTGTTAGCCCTAACACTTTCTGATTAATGTCAAAGAAGTCTTGACACACCTCAATCTGTGCTTCACTAAGAAGATGTATCTCATCTACAATCACCAAGTCAAACTTTTCTCCTGCATACTTCTTTAATGAAAGATGTGTGGTGAACGTGATGTTGTCATTATCATATCCAAGAGCTTCGAAATCATCTAACCAGGATTGCTTTATCTTATTATCTGGATAGGCAATAAGCACACTTGCATCCTTAGGAAACTCCTTCAGTACATTGATGCTAGTTCTAATCTTACCAAATCGTGGACACAAATAGAGAATACCATATTCTCCTTTGTCTTTCCAAGCTTTTGCAAACTCAGCTTGTCGTTGATCTCTTAGTGTCATTCTGAATACAAATTATAGATATCAAAATGACTAAGACCATATCGACCATTCATAGGATTTTCATAAAATTCATCTATAAAGTCATTTATGAATTTATCTACAAATGTTTCATCTGTTAATATATTTGTTTTACAGAAATCAACCCAATGTTTTGAGACATGTTCTATAGCATGCATCCCTTCGTTTTCAATACACAGTGTCGCAATCATTTTAAATCTTGCTCTCTTGTTTTTTGAATTTCTATACATTAATCTTACAATTTCAGGCATTTTTTGGTTTGTTTTAATTATTATACTCACCATTGTATTTGTAGAATAGTGCACAATCAATAATAGCTTGTACTATCTGTGCTTTATTCATACTTGCAACTTCTTCAGAGTCATATTCATCACTCTGTAATTCTTTCAGAATTTTTACTAGCTGTTCTCTTTTCATTGTTATTCAGTTTTGTTTGCTTTTTACACTTTAAACACAAAATCACACCATTGTTCAGGGTGTGACTCGTAACGTTCTTACACTTATCGCAATGTTGAGCTATGCTGATCATTTAAGAAGAAGCTTTTGTTTACAACATTTTCATAATCTACATCTGTAATATCCTTCCTCTTGGGAAGTTCCTTGAACATACCTATCTGACCCAAGAAGCCAAGACCAATTCTTACATCATCCTCACCATAGCTGTTCTTGATGAGTCTTAGTGATCTAAAATACTTACCACCATATTCATCAATTAGCTTGTCAAGATTGTAACCACTGGGATCACTCACCTTGTATCTCATAGGATCAAATAGTGCTAGAACAACGTCAGCATCTTCTTGAGGAACTGATGATTCTTTGAAGTCTTCTAGCTGTGGTTCTACGTCACCATTCTTGATTCTAATAGGATTAGAAATGTCACGATTGAACTGCTGCACAGCCACAATAGTATAGCCATAGAAGTCTCTTGCATATCTGAGTTCATCACTCATCTTGTCAATAGTTTGCTTCTTTGTAGTGAGCTCTTTGGTAGTCTTGAGCAAGCCCAGGTGATCTACAACAACAATGGTCACTTCATTCTCATCATTAGGAATATAAATCTTGTTGTATTCATCAAGCTGTTCAATAACACCATGCTTCAATGCATAACTCCTTAAGTCTTTAGCAATACCAACAGGGTTCTCTGGACCATCAATGATTGTGATGACATCATCCATCTGTTCCATGTAATCTTTGTACAATAGAAATATGTCATGCTCATCTTTAGTCATCTTCTCAGTCCAGCCCAACAACTTACTCACAGGAATGATATAACCATGATCTAAGAAGATCTTTCTACACACCCATTTAGCAAGTTTGTACGTTCTGCTACGTTCCATTGACCGATATATGATACGAAGTTTGAATTTTGGGTCTTTCTGACTGATATACCAGTCATAAGGATTCAAAACAAACGCATCGTCAACAAAGCTAGTCTTACCTGAGCCTGTCAAACCGCCTGTTACAAAGTACATTCTTTTACGAATGCCTATGTATCTATTAAGACGATGAAACCCCATAGGAATACCATTGTTTCTACCATTTAGACCATTGTCTACTTCTTTCTTAAGTGCGTCAAAACTCATATATCCACTGATCTTTTTGTTTGTGCGTTAGGTACTTCCACTCCTGTTTTAATCATCTCTATAAATGGCTCAAAACTTCTCTGTGCAAGATAAGTGAGACTATTCTGCAAAAAGCTAAGCTTATTATCACCACTTCGTAAAGAAGCTTCCTTCTTTAGATATACATCTAGATTAGTAGCATCAACGATGTCTTGTGCAACGTATTCTCCTTCAGCAAGAATCTTATTGAATTTGATTCTGCAATCCTCTCTAGCTCTCTTTAGAGCCCTTGATCCAGGAAACTTCTTTCCCTTGTGTTCAAAGTTGTCTGTAGATGGAAATGCATTCCACCAGCTTTCAAAGTCTGATGATTTTTGCTTTAGTTTTTTCATAGGCTGTTTCACTTCTGAATCAGCAAATGTCAACAACTCTCTTCCTAGTTGTGTAACTTCTTGTGTTACATCAGAGATAAGACCTTTCCTGATCAAAGATTGATAGAGGCCAGCTATCTTCATACTTCCATCTGTTAATGGTTGTATGTCAATATTGGCCTCTACAAGCTTCAATAAGAAAATGTGATCTAGACTATAGGATTGTTTGAGAAGTTGTTCAAAATGGGAGGGTGTCACATTGAACTTCATTGTTCTTCTTCTCTGTGGTTACGATGATTTTTGCAGGTTTTATTTTCTCATACTCGTGGTTTGCTTGTTCCACTTCTTCTCTCATCTGCAATCGTATGATGGCAGCTTCTCTAACGTGTTCGTGTTCGTAATCTTCGTTCGTGTTCATCGTTTTCTATCATGTTTAATTATAAATTCTACTAGTGCAATTAATAATGCAGTGCTAAACAAAAAATAGAATAGAAGAAAACTGGCCATGACTCAAAGTGTTAGAAGTCCAAAGTTTTTGTCAAAGAACTCGTATGTTTCACGAGCCTTTGATCCGTTGAATCTAAAAACTTTTTTTAATATTCCAAGGGCATAGCTCTT
>Ga0315903_10011544_pt1 | contig 10392 bp, 9 predicted proteins | sample LakEriMetagenome_7_FD_203524 | JGI IMG/M metagenome (GOLD analysis project Ga0315903, IMG submission 203524) | Freshwater fungal communities from buoy surface, Lake Erie, Ohio, United States - Buoy 2 MA119 | ecosystem: Environmental > Aquatic > Freshwater > Lake | place: USA: Lake Erie, Ohio... | reverse complement strand
GTGATCAAGTCAAAATCAATGGCAAGCCGCTTCGAATTCGCATCGACCCACCACCTCCTCGGGTCATTGCTTATCACAAGCCTGCAGGCGAAATTGTGACCCACGACGACCCTAAAAACAGACCCACTGTTTTTCGCAAACTTCCCCGATTGCAACATGGCAAATGGCAATCTGTGGGACGCTTGGATTTGAATACGGAAGGCCTGTTGCTTTTTACAAGCTCTGGCGAATTGGCCAATCGTCTCATGCACCCTCGTTTTGGCCTAGAGCGTGAGTATGCAGTCCGGGTATTGGGTGCACTCAGCAATGAAGAAAAGCAAAAGTTGTTGGATGGTGTGATGCTCGATGACGGCATGGCGCAATTCGGTTCCATTGAAAATGGTGGTGGTGAAGGCTCTAATTGCTGGTACCGCGTGACTATTTCTGAAGGTCGCAATCGGGAGGTGCGCCGAATGATGGAGGCTGTGGGGCATGCCGTGAGCCGACTGATTCGAATTCGCTATGGTGCTATGGTTTTGCCACATGGTCTTCGTCGGAGCACGTTCATGGAATTGGATGAGGCCGATATTCGGGCGCTCACTCATGCGGCCAACAAAGCCGAAGCATCTCAGGTTCGCGAAGATACCGGTTCTGCCAATGATCAGCGTCCTCAAGACAGGCGCAATCAAAATCCTCGGAATCCGAGAAACCGCGCCTTTGGTGCAAAAAAATCGGGTGCCAACAAGGCTGCGCCTCGTGGATCTAAGTCAACGAATGCCCAACCCGACCCCATGAAAACTTCCGTGGGTTACATTGGCGCAGACAGCTTTAGCCGGCAACGCAAAGAGCAGGGACCTGGCGGCAGGTCTGGCGGACCCCGAAGAAATGGCGGCCGTAGCCGCTAACTTGGTTCTTTGACTCAGACTGTTTCAATTCCTTTTCGCCTATGGGGAAACCCTTAGATCGGGTTAGAATAGCGGGCTTTTAAAAATAAATCTGAGGAATTTCTCCATGGCCATCGAACGCACACTTTCCATCATCAAGCCCGACGCCGTTGCCAAAAACGTCATCGGTCAAATTTACGCTCGTTTTGAAGCTGCTGGTCTCAAAGTGGTTGCTGCCAAAATGGCACACCTCTCACGCGGTGAAGCTGAAGCTTTTTATGCCGTACACAAGGAGCGTCCTTTCTTCAAAGACTTGGTCGAGTTCATGATCTCTGGCCCTGTCATGATTCAAGCTCTGCAAGGCGAAGGCGCGATTCTTAAAAACCGTGACCTCATGGGTGCCACCGATCCTAAGAAAGCAGCACCTGGAACCATCCGTGCTGACTTTGCTGACAGCATCGATGCCAATGCGGTGCATGGTTCTGACGCTGCAGAAACAGCTGCCGTTGAAATCGCCTTCTTCTTTCCAGGCATGAACGTTTATTCTCGTTAAATGCATTGAAGTTGCATCTGCCTTGAGCTTGCAACTTTAAATTTTCACTCCTTCGCCATGACGGCCAACCTTCTAGATTTCGACCTTGAAGGATTGGCCGTTTTTTGTGAGGGTTTGGGCGAAAAACGTTTTCGAGCAACCCAGCTTTTTCGCTGGATTCATCAGCGCGGCATGTCTAACTTTGACGACATGTCCGACCTTGCCAAATCACTTCGCGAGAAGTTGAAGGTTCACGCGCATGTTGCTGCATTGCCAATTCTCTCCCAACAATTTTCTAAAGACGGCACCATCAAGTGGCTGTTTGATGTGGGCGGTGGCGATGCTGTTGAAGCTGTCTTCATTCCTGAGGACGATCGCGGTACTTTGTGCGTTTCATCGCAGGCAGGATGCGCGGTTGGATGTCGTTTTTGCTCCACGGGCCACCAAGGTTTTAGTCGCAATCTAAGTACTGCTGAAATATTGGCACAGCTTTGGTTTGCTGAACATTTTCTGCGCCAGCACCTCAAGCAGCCAGACCGAGTGATCTCCAATGTGGTCATGATGGGAATGGGCGAGCCACTGCAAAACTACAGTGCACTCGTACCTGCTTTGAAAGCCATGCTAGACGACCATGGTTACGGTCTTTCGCGCAGGCGCGTCACAGTTTCTACATCCGGTGTGGTGCCCATGATGAGGCGGCTTTCTGCCGATTGCGCCGTTGCGCTGGCAGTGTCTTTGCATGCGCCCACCAATCCTTTGCGTGACAATTTGGTTCCCCTTAACCGCAAGTATCCCTTGGATGAATTGTTGTCAGAGTGCACGCTTTACCTGAGCAAAGCGCCTCGTGACTTCATCACGTTTGAGTATTGCATGCTCAAGGGCGTGAACGATCAAGTTAGCCATGCGCAAGAGTTGGTTCAACTCATCCGCCGTCATGCTGCCAACGGTCTTCGATGCAAATTCAATTTGATTCCCTTCAACCCTTTCAAAGAGTCAGGCCTCTTGCGCTCAGATGATGCGACGGTGCAGCAATTTGCATCTGTTCTTTTGGAGGCTGGATTTGTGACAACGGTTCGCAAAACCAGAGGCGATGACATTGATGCAGCCTGTGGCCAATTGGCGGGTGACGTCAAAGATCGCACAGACGTCGCAAGTCGAATCGCCCAACAAAGAACAGTGCCACTTCATTGGCACCCGACACAGCCCAAGCCCACTCAAAATTGAGACCAAGGTGCTTTTTTGCACCGTCCAAGCTGTTTTTCAAAGGACTTGTGACTTGTCGTCCTCAAAAATCAGTTGGGAAAGTCGTCAGAAGCTGAGAAAATATTCGAATATTTGAATGATTCTCCCTCTGTGAGTGCACAATCGGAGTGTTTCGCTTTTCAGCTAGCTGGGCGACTCAATCAAGTTGTTATAAAAACAAAATTTGGGGCAAGATGTTAGTACTTCGTTATTCAAATTTGGCGCAATCGAATGCCTTCCATCACAAGGCTTGCCATGAGTGAGTCTGTTGACGCATCGTCCATGCCACATATGCCACCCATGCCAGCATCCGCTGGCGGCATTTTGAAAGCTGCCCGAGAAAAGTCAGGCATGCATCTGGCAGTCCTTTCTGTCAACCTCAAAGTCAGCGTCAAGCAACTCGAAGCCCTTGAAGCAGATCAATACCAACAGCTGATGGAGCCCGTTTTTGCGCGCGCCTTGGCCGCCAAAATTTGTCGAATTTTAAAAATCGACGCCGAACCTGTTTTGTCCCTGATGCCGCAAATGACCAATGGTTTAAAGCCATTGCATTTGATTGACCCGAACAATGAATCAGGCCCTCAATCCAATCGCAGCCGTATTTCTTCTAAGGGTCTTGTATTTGGCGGACTTAAATTGTGGTTTCTGATTTTGGTCACGGGTATCTTGCTTTTTGGCTACTCATCTGAGTGGCATTTCAATGTACTTCCGCCGAAACCGCAACCGGCCGTGACAGAAGTCATTCCCACCATGCCCCCTGCTCAAGAACCTGTTGCCACTGAAAATCCACAAGTTGATCTTCCTAAAGCCATGGTTTTTGAGAGCCCAGCCCCAAACAGCTCAACAAGCAAAACAAGTGCAGTTCCAAATTCTTCGAATTGAGAGGGTCCCAACACATGCAAACTAATCTCATCGCTCAAGCTATTCCGCCAGCAGTGCCCTTGGCAAGAAGAAGCCTCCAATCCAGAGTGGTTTGGGGTAGTCGAGTTGTGACGGTGGGTGGGCAAGCTCCAGTTCGAGTGCAGTCCATGACCAATACCGACACAGTTGATGTCATTGGTACCGCGATACAAGTCAAAGAGCTGGCTTTGGCAGGCTCAGAAATGGTTCGCATCACTGTCAACACCCCAGAGGCGGCCGAGGCTGTTCCCCATATTCGAGATCAGCTCGACAAAATGGGCATCGATGTTCCTCTCATTGGAGACTTTCACTACAACGGCCACCGCTTGCTGAGCGACCATCCCGCATGTGCAGAAGCCCTCTCCAAATACCGCATCAATCCTGGCAATGTTGGCAAGGGTGAAAAGCACGACATTCAATTTGGCCAAATGATTGAAGCGGCCATGCGCTGGGACAAACCCATTCGAATTGGTGTGAATTGGGGCAGTCTCGACCAAGAGTTGTTGGCCGAACTCATGGACCAAAACAGCCAACGTCCTACGCCTTGGGAGTCGCGTCAAGTCATGTACGAGGCGCTCATTACTTCTGCCATCACATCTGCCAACAAAGCCCATGAGATGGGCATGGCACGTGAGCAAATAACTTTGTCTTGCAAAGTTTCAGGTGTTCAAGATTTGATCGCGGTTTACCGCGAATTGGGAAAACGCACAGACTATCCATTGCATTTAGGCCTCACAGAAGCGGGCATGGGTACCAAAGGAACTGTGGCTTCCAGTACAGCCTTGAGTATTTTGCTTCAAGAGGGAATAGGCGACACCATTCGCGTTTCGCTCACCCCCCAACCTGGTGAATCACGCACTCAGGAGGTTGTGATTGCCTCTGAAATTCTTCAGTCTTTAGGTCTTCGAATTTTTGTGCCTAGCGTCACGGCATGCCCAGGCTGTGGTCGAACCACCAGCAGTACATTCCAAGAACTGGCCAAACAAATTGATGATTTCCTTCGGGCTCAAATGCCCGTTTGGCGCAGTCGTTATCCAGGTGTCGAAAATCTAAAATTGGCTGTAATGGGCTGCATCGTTAATGGCCCTGGCGAAAGCAAACATGCTGACATTGGCATCAGTTTGCCCGGCACAGGCGAAGCTCCTGCAGCCCCCGTCTTTATCGATGGCGAGAAAAAACTCACCTTGCGTGGCGACAACATTGCGCAGGAGTTTCAAGTCTTGGTCGAGCAATACATCGACAATCGTTTTGGCGCTGCAGCAAAAGCCACCCCTTAATTCGTATGTCAGACATTCAATCCAAAGACGCTTCTAAAGTGGGTGCATTTAAAAAGTTATCAGCCGTCAAAGGCATGAACGATGTACTGCCAGGCGAGTCTGCCAAATGGGAGTGGCTTGAGAGCAAGGTCCGGTCCTTGATGGCTCAATACGCTTATCGCAATATTCGAACACCTATCGTAGAGCCTACCGCTTTATTTGTGCGTGGCTTGGGGGAGGTGACCGACATCGTTGAAAAAGAGATGTACTCTTTTGAGGATCGATTGAATGGTGAGGCCCTGACCTTGCGTCCCGAGAGCACCGCTGGCGTTGTTCGCGCGGTGGTGGAGCACAACATGCTTTACGAAGGCGGCAAGCGTTTGTATTACATGGGGCCGATGTTCAGACACGAGCGTCCTCAACGAGGCCGCTATCGGCAGTTTCATCAAATTGGCGCAGAAGTTCTGGGATTCCAAGGCCCTGAAATTGATGCAGAAGTCATTTTGCTGGCTCACGATCTATGGCAAGCCATTGGGCTGAAAGATGTTCGCTTGGAGCTTAACAGCCTGGGCCAACCCCCAGAGAGATTGGCGCACCGTGCAGCCCTGATTGCACACTTTGAAAAACACCAAGACGTGCTTGACGAAGATGCCAAGAGGCGTCTGCACAGCAACCCGCTTCGAATTTTAGACACCAAGAATCCAGCCATGAAAGAAGTGGTTGAGTCTGCGCCCAAGCTGATAGATTTTTTAGGCGATGTTTCTTTGGCTCATTTCAATGCCTTGCGTCAAATTCTGGACATGAATGGTGTTCACTACACCCTGAATCCTCGCTTGGTCCGAGGGATGGATTACTACAATCTCACTGTGTTTGAATTCATCACCGATCAATTGGGCTCTCAAGGCACAGTTTGTGGCGGTGGTCGTTATGATTATTTGATTGAACAAGTGGGCGGCAAACCAGCGCCCGCTGTGGGCTGGGCCTTGGGCCTCGAGCGAGTCTTGGCTTTGCTAGAAGAGCAGGGTGCTCTCCCACCGGACGTGGTACCTGATGCCTACGCCATCGTGCCTGACGCAAGCAGTCTGCCCCTCATTTTGAAATACCTTCGATCTTTGCGAGCCCTGGGCATCAAGGTTCAGATGCATGCAGGTTCGGGTGACGGGGTGGGCAGCATGAAGAGCCAATTCAAAAAAGCCGATGGCAGCGGCGCAGCTTACGCACTTATTTTTGGCGCAGATGAGCTCTCTCAAAACAAGGTTTCAGTGAAGTCTTTGCGAGATGGCAATGGCGCGCAAAGATCAGAATCCCTGGACACCCTGGAAACATGGGCTCACAGCCTACAATCCTCTCATTGAATCAATATTGAACATGGCTACACAACTCAACCTCGAAGAACAAGAGCAAATTGACGAGCTCAAGCACTTTTGGAAAAAGTACGGCAACGCTATCACCTGGCTACTCATTGCGGTGATGGGTTCGTATGCGGCTTGGAACGGCTATCAGTACTGGCACCGTCAACAGTCTTCCAAGGCCTCTGCACTTTTTGATGAAGTCGAAAAGTCAGCACAGTCTGGCGACGTCGCCAAGCTCGAACGGGCTTGGAATGACATGAAAGATCGCTTTCCTGGCACCACATTTGCTGCGCAATCTGCTTTATTGGCTGCCAAGTCATTCCAAATGGCCGATAAATCCGAGTCAGCCACTGCCGCCCTTGAATGGGCCAGTGAAAAGGCCGCCGATCCAGGAAGTGCACAACTGGCACGTCTGCGATTGGCCAACTTGCAATCCCAAAACAAGTCTTACGAGCAGGCGCTCAAAACGCTCGCCAAACCCTTTGATCCCGCTTTTGCAGGTTTGGCCGCCGATATTCAAGGTGATATTCATGCCGTCCAAAACAAGCCACAAGATGCCATCAAAGCTTACAGCGATGCATGGCGATTGCTTGAAGACAATCCAGAATACAGACGATTGGTGGCAGCCAAGTTGAATGCGCTGGGTGTCAACCCAGAGCCGCAGAAAGGCGCAACGCCATGAAATCATTGAGCAGCCAGCCAGGGTTCAACGGCCATTGGACTAAGCGCTTTTGCCAGGCTTGCTTCAGCTTTTTGCTGTTGGGCCTGGTGGCTTGTTCAAGCACGCCTGATAAACCCAAACCGACTGCTTTGACTGATTTCAATGCGAAAGTAACAGCTCAAAAAATTTGGTCTGTCCAACTTAGTCCTTTTGGTGCTAACTTGAGTCACAACCTCAGCGCAGGTCAGTTGGCCTTGGTCACAAGTTCTGGTTTGGTCAGTTTGCTCAATCCTGCCAATGGTGCTGAGACTTGGCGAATTGCTTTGAACACCCCCATTGCCGCAGGCATTGGGGGTGACGGTGAGCGTTATGCCGTGATCAGTCAAGCCAATGAGTTGATCGCCATGTCTCAAGCCAAAGTAATTTGGCGAGTTAAATTACCCGCTGCTTCATTCACATCACCTTTGGTTGCTGGCGGCCGCGTGTTTGTTTTAACGGCTAACCGAACCGTGATGGCCTTTGATGGGGCCAGCGGACAAAGGTTGTGGAGCCAACAGAGGTCTGGCGATCCCTTGGTTTTAAACCAATCTGGCATTTTGACTTCTTTTCAAGACAACCTTTTGGTAGGTCTTTCCGGTCGCTTGGTCGCAATGAATCCTGGCAATGGCGTTGCCAAGTGGGAAGTCAATATGGGCTCCTCGCGTGGCACGAACGAAATTGAACGCTTGACAGATTTGGTGTCTGGCGTTTCGCGTGTCAACAATGTGGTTTGCGGCCGTTCCTTCCAGACCTCAGTCACTTGCATCGATGCCGTGAAGGGTATCAATCTCTGGTCTCGCCCAGCCCAAGGCCATGTTGGCTTGAGTGGCAATGAAGTTGCCGTTTTCGGCTCAGAATCTGACGGCAAATTGATAGCTTGGCAAGCTGGCAGTGGTCAAGTTGCATGGCAATCAGAAGCGTTGAGATTTCGGGGGCCAACGGCTCTCAACTGGCAATCTGGACAGTTGATTGTGGGTGATTCGTTGGGCTGGATTCATTGGCTTGATGCCAACAACGGTCAATTTGTAGGACGCATTCAAATCGACGGCTCTGGCGTCGCAATGACACCTGTTCGTGTTGGTCAAAATTGGGTTGTTGTGACCCGTAGCGGCTTGGTTCAAGCCTTGCGTGCCGAATAACGCACTGCTGAAAGATAGATTTGAAACCCGTACTGGCCTTGGTCGGACGCCCCAATGTGGGCAAGTCCACTTTATTCAATCGACTTACCAAAAGTCGCGATGCCATCGTCGCCGACTTTGCGGGTCTCACGCGTGACCGCCACTATGGCCAAGGTCGACAAGGCCGATACGAATACATCGTCATTGACACGGGTGGTTTTGAGCCTGATGCCAGTGCCGGTATTTACAAAGAAATGGCCAAACAAACTCAACAAGCAGTGGCTGAAGCCGATGTGGTTGTGTTTGTGGTGGATGCCAGAGCAGGCGTATCGGCACAAGATCATGACATTGCCAAGTACCTAAGGCGCATTGGCAAGCCTTGCTTGCTGGTTGCCAATAAAGCCGAGGGCATGCGAGAAGGCGTTCAAATCAGTGAGTTTTACGAGCTCGGTTTAGGCGATGTCATCCCGGTTTCGGCGGCACATGGTCAAGGCGTGCGCAGCCTCGTTGAATTGGCTTTGGATCCGCTCATGTTGCCGGAGGACGATGCTGACCTTGAAGAGGATTTGAGTGTCGTAAAGCTGGCAGTGGCAGGGCGGCCCAACGTGGGCAAGTCAACCTTGATTAACACTTGGTTGGGCGAAGAGCGCTTGGTGGCCTTTGACATGCCTGGCACCACCCGCGATGCCATTACCGTTCCTTTTGAACGAGGTGGGCAAAAGTTTGAGCTGATCGATACCGCGGGATTGCGCCGCAAGGGCAAAGTGTTTGAGGCCATCGAAAAATTTTCGGTGGTTAAAACATTGCAGGCCATCGAGTCTGCCAATGTTGTTTTGCTTTTGTTAGACGCCACTCAAGGCGTGACGGAACAAGATGCCCACATTGCCGGTTTCATCTTGGACAGCGGTCGTGCGGTGGTTTTGGCCATCAACAAGTGGGATGCGGTAGACGAATACCAACGCGAGCTGGTGCACCGATCGATTGAAAGTCGTTTGCCATTTTTGAAATTTGCCAATTTGCACACCATTTCTGCCAAAAAACGGCAAGGCTTAGGGCCCGTTTGGAATTCCATCACCCAAGCGCACAAATCGGCCATGGTCAAAATGACCACCCCGGTTTTAACCCGCTTACTGCTTGAGTCCGTGCAATTTCAGAGCCCTCAACGGGGGGGCATGTTCAGACCCAAACTGCGTTATGCGCACCAAGGCGGTATGAACCCGCCGGTCATCGTGATCCATGGTAATTCGCTCGAGCATGTGACCGAAACCTACAAACGCTACTTGGAGGGCCGGTTCCGCAAGGCCTTTGATTTGTCTGGAACGCCGCTTCGAATTGAAATGAAAACCTCGCAAAATCCTTACGCCGACAAAGATTCGGACTGATTTGTCAGTTTTTTCAAAAGGGTTTGTTCAGTTTGGGCCTTTAGCTGTGTTAAGGTAAAACCCTTAAAACAATTCAGAACACGGAGAATATCGTGAACAACAAAGGGCAACTTTTGCAAGATCCCTTCCTCAACGCGCTACGCCGAGAGCATGTGCCAGTGTCCATTTACTTGGTCAATGGCATCAAACTCCAAGGCCAAATCGAATCCTTTGACCAATACGTGGTGTTGCTGCGCAACACAGTGACCCAAATGGTCTACAAACACGCTATTTCTACCATCGTGCCTGGACGCGCTGTCAATCTGCCCGGTTTAGATGCCGAGCCAGATGACTCTTCGACCTAAACTCTCTTTTGAACAGCGATTCGGTTGAATTTACCCCCGCCTTGCTGGTGGGTGTTGATTTTGGCTTGCCTCATTTCGATGCAGATTTTGATGAGTTGAGCCAATTGGCCCTGACCGCGGGCCTCAAACCTGTTGCAAAAATCACTTGCAAAAGAAAAGCGCCAGATGCTGCTCTTTTTGTGGGTTCTGGTAAAGCCGATGAAATTAAATTCATGGCTGAGCAAACGGGGGCCAAAGAAGTCCTGTTTGACCAATCATTGAGTCCGGCTCAACAGCGCAATTTAGAGCGTCATTTAGGTTTGCCCGTCAACGACAGAACTTTGCTGATTCTTGAAATTTTTGCGCAGCGCGCCAGAAGTCACGACGGTAAATTGCAAGTTGAGCTGGCGCGATTGCAGTATCTCAGCACACGCTTGGTTCGCAGATGGTCTCACCTTGAGCGCCAAAGGGGTGGCATTGGTACGCGTGGCGGTCCCGGAGAAACGCAAATTGAACTTGATCGCCGCATGATCAACGATGCCATCAAGCGCACCAAAGAACGCCTGACCAAAGTTAAAAAGCAACGCTCTACCCAAAGACGACAAAGAGACCGTCGAAACTCATTCAACGTGTCACTGGTTGGCTACACCAATGCGGGCAAGTCGACTTTGTTCAATGCCTTGGTCAAAGCCCGTGCCTATGCGGCTGATCAATTGTTTGCAAC
>Ga0315903_10011540_pt1 | contig 10393 bp, 20 predicted proteins | sample LakEriMetagenome_7_FD_203524 | JGI IMG/M metagenome (GOLD analysis project Ga0315903, IMG submission 203524) | Freshwater fungal communities from buoy surface, Lake Erie, Ohio, United States - Buoy 2 MA119 | ecosystem: Environmental > Aquatic > Freshwater > Lake | place: USA: Lake Erie, Ohio... | reverse complement strand
TAGAAGATCTAACAAAAAAGTTTCATGCTCTTGACGACGAAGGAAAGTCTGTAGTATTTGAACAACTGACTCGCAATGCCACTGCTTACAGCAAGATCATGCCGGACATGCCACTGTTGAAGTATATTCTAGAAGGTGAACAAGGTGTGCCGTTGAGAGCGCAAGGGCCCATTATCAATGCCTACAAGGAATGGATAGCCAATCCCAAAAATCGCGCTAAATTGAGAAACTAGATCCGCAACCACAAGTGGTCTGGGCCTGGGGATTGTTGATTACAAAACTAGCACCCATCAAATCTTCTTTGTAGTCAATACTAGAACCTTGTAGATATTGCATGCTCATTGAGTCAACCACAACCTTGACATCTTCGTAGGCAAAGTCGAAGTCATCTTCGTTTTTCACTTCTTCAAATGTAAAGCCATAACTCATACCCGAGCAACCGCCACCCTGCACAAACACACGCAACATGAGATTGGGATTGCCTTCTTCAGCAACCAAGTCACGTAATTTTTCTACTGCACTAGTTTCTAGTTTCATTATAGTCTTTCGTTGCAAACGTCCCAGTCAATGATCTTCCAGATATTGTCGAGGTAACGTTCTTTGTCTGATTGATAGTCCAGGGCCCAAACATGCTCCCACCAGTCTATAAGTACACATATATCTGTACGTACAGCATGATTGGCAATGGTCTTGATATCCCCGCCGGTGCTCAAGTAAACCCAACCTGATCCTTGAATCTTCATTGCAGTTTCTTTAACGGCTTCTTTGAAGTCTTCGTATGTGCCAAACTTTTCTTCTATCAGTGCAAGTACTGCACCACGGGGCCGGTTGGCACCTTTAGGAGCCCGAAGCTGAGGGAAGAACTTATTGTGTAGAAAACTGCCAGCACGATTAAAATCCGCATTGCCTTCTCCTGCGTTGTAACGCTTGGCATAACCCTTGGCCAAATGTCCATAATGATATTCTAAACTTTCTTTACTCAGCACTGGCTCAAGGTCTCGTTCGCCGTAAGGTAAAGGTGTAGTTTCCAGTTTTGCTGGACGAGTGCTTGCTTCTACAAGATTGATGTGATCACGTAATTCCATCTTGTATTTATTTGCGACGGGTAATACGTCCCTTGGTGAGATCGTAGGGGCTGAATTCCATTTCCACGCGATCTCCCAGTAGGACTTTGATGTTGTTTTTGCGCATACGTCCGGATAAGTGTGCTAGAACCAGATTGTTGATGTTGTCTAGTTTTACCCGGAACATGGCGGCTGGCAGTACTTCTTCTACCCGTCCTTCCATGTTGATAATGTCTTCTTTTGCCATTGAGTATTACTTATTGGAAATTCAGGGTAGCAGTGACCTTTTTGAGCCTATCAAAACGGAAACTGCGCCACTCTTGCTTTTCTACATCAAACACTCGAATACTGTGCGGATCGGGTTCTTTTCGAGGCTTTTTGCTTTCACGTACAATGCCATCCACTGATGCAGTGGTTGATACCGGCTTTGCTACACTGACTGGAATTCTACTGTGATCCAGGGTACACAGCATGTCACGGTCCGTGCCGTCTGCTTTTGTGAACGTCACATTGATCTCACTGTTGCTCAGCAGGCCCCTGACCCAGGAACGAATTTGTTCTTTGACTTGATCATCACCTTCTTGATACTGAGTACCTGGCACTCCTTTGAGCAAGCGCACCACTTCATCTTTTTCCCACATACCGCCCATTTCACGATCTCCTTTAAAGGTTAATAAACGTTTTTTCTTCATGTCCACTTCAACAAAAATATCATGTACTTTTGCTCATCCACAATGCGGACTTGGCGCTGGAATCCAAATATGGTATCATCAGAGGGCAGCAGTTGTATGCCGTATGTGTCCCGAAACCATGACATAGTGTCTAATTCCGTGGTGCAATATTCAGATTCTTCCATTCTGCACCGTTGCATCCGCCGCCAAAAAGAACTATCACCCATTATAGTGTCTAGTCTGGCTTCGGGCGTGGAGTACAAGTCCTTCATCCACGACGCATTCTAGAAATTTCTACTGCTTCTTCATCCGAGAACACAGGCACTGCGTTGCTCTTGTGCATGGTAGCAATGCCTTTGACCTTGGTGCCAGTGTACACTTTGGGTGTGGCCAAGGTGGCATTACCACCGGTGTTGACACTGGGAATATGATGTGTGGTGCTACGACCTGCAGGCGCAGCCAATTTGTATACCAAAGTTTCTGCTTTCATAGCACGTCGACGCTTCTTCTCGTCAGCGTCTACTTCCCACTTCTTTTGCAGTTCTTTCCAACTGGCATCAAGCTCACGTGCCTTGCGAGCCTCGTCTGCATTACGAAACTTGACCCGGCCTTTTTTACGACCGTTGAGACTGAGACTGGGGTGATGCAAGTGCATGCTCATTGTGTATCCTTCAAAGGGCGCTCGGGGCGATTGTTACAAAACTCACAGGTAGGATCGTCACACTTGGGATCAATCCACTCATTGGCCAATCGATCGTAGTAGGCATCATACTCCTTTGAATATGCAGTGTCTTTTTCGTTGTTGTTCATTTGCGTAGTAGTTCCATTGTATATTCAACATCGCGCATGTGTGCCACCGGCTTGAGCCAGCCGTGCCCAATGCATTCTTGAATTAAACTACGGTAATTTTTTGGGCATCGTTGACTGATTTCAAAACTGGCCCTAGGCACTAATCGAATGCCGTCGGGCGAGAATGTGAAATCTGGGTCATTTTGACGCAGAGTTTTGTGGGGTCGACCCTGGGAAATCTTAATCATGCTTTATTATAGCAGATCATGGATTTTGTGTCAAGTAGTACTTTTTACTTAAACAGGATCAAGGCCATGCACCCGGCTTGCAGTATGAAACCAAAGCCAATTGTGATGATGTTCAACATGTCTCTCAAGACCACAGCCCGAAGGAACAGCAGAACTAGTCCGCCCCAGAGAAACAGGATAATGTCCAGACCAGGAGTCTTGTCACTAAGCCCAGTCATTAAGGCCAGGAAACTGGGCAGGGTTGCACAATGCAACACAATGGCCGCTAACCAGCCCAAGGTATCTGCTGAAAGAGTTGCCAGGCTATTGGTAACATAGTCACGAATAGCAACAATTGTCATGGGAAACTTGAAAGGCATTATCTTTCTCCGTAGAAGATGTGACGACCAATTTGGTCAATTTTGGGCAGTTTCCAGCCAGGACTAACATAGTCTGCGTGGTAGTACAGTGCGTTCTTTAAGCCTGGTAATCTAAAGTTTTCTAACAAGACCTTTTTGGCCACCAGTTCGGATTCAGCCCACAAGGGCGGATACACTGGTCGAGTCTTGTGGGTGGTTTCACACACCCAACTGAATTGACAAATTACCTTTTCGTAGAATACGTTTTTCTGATAGATCACCCCGCACACACTGTCACCAAATTTTCCGTGGGCCACACGATTCATGGTAACCTGGGCCACTGCTACCTTGCCTTCAAAAGGCTCTGATGCGGCTTCCCAGTAGATGTTGCGAGTCAAGCATTCTAACTGCTTGATCTTTTCTGTGGTGCTGACATAGCCAGCTGGCATGGATTCCACGCCCAAACGAAGTTCGTCGAGTTTGTGATTGCTCACGGCAATTACCGCCAAGGCAACAATCCAAAGTCCTAGGATTCGGAAGGCTCTCGAACTCCAGATTGCAAGTTGATCGCTGATGTGGTTTACTTGTGCTTTCATGGTAGTTTTACTTACTCGATGGTTACAGAACCGGGCAAAGACCGGGCCAAAAAGGTGCCGTTTTGGAGTAAACGGCGCAGTTTACTCAGATATTCGGCACACAGGAATTGGTTCCATCTTGTGCAGGTTTCTAGCACGAATTGCTCGATATTGTTTGAGCTTTTTCTTTTCAGGACCGGTGGCGTACAGCTCAAGTTCTGAGTATGTGTCTTGGTCCATGGCCAGTTCCAGTTCAGGATAGGTCATGCCCAGTTGTCCCTCGTCAGTACGTCCATCATCCCAGAGTCCGTCTGTGGGCTCTGCATCAATGATCTCTTGTGGCAGGCCAAATTCACGGCCCATGTCCCAAACAGCAGTTTTCATGCAGTCGCCAATGGGCGAAATATCCACGCCGCCATCACCATACTTGGTAAAGAAGCCCACTCCAAAGTCTTCTACTCGATTGCCTGTGCCAACCACAATGCCACTGTGGCTTTGTGCAATTTGGTACAAGGTCATCATGCGCAATCTAGCACGTGAGTTGGCAAATGCTAGAGTTATAGAATCGCTGTCCCGGCAAACAGGCTCCAGCTTCTTTTCAAATGCAGTGAACACTGGGGTCAGGTCCATGCTCATGTGTGTGACGTTTTTGTAGCGTTCCAGCAACCAGGCTGCTTGCATTGAGCTACGATTGTCCAGCTTCCGGTTCTGGCGAATAGGCATCTGAACCACAATGGTATCAAGTCCTGTTTCTGCACAAAGTGCGCTGACCACAGAACTGTCAATACCGCCCGAGATGCCCACAACTAGTGTAGAGATCTTGTTTTTTGTTGCGTATTGTCGAATCCACTTTGTGATGTGTCGGATGCGTTTTTTAGATGTCATCTGATCTCCGGTTTGGGCATTGATTTAAGTTTCTTCCACACGTCTGCTTTTTCTCGACACTTCTGTTCCAACTTGCGATAGCGGTCTCCCAGCTTCTTCAAGTCGTCCCATTCTTTTTCCAGTTCCACGTTGGGTTGCATCCAGTTCATGCGTTCTTCCATGACCTGCATCCACCGGACCAGGCTCTTGCCATTGATGTCAATGTCAGCATTATCACCTTTAAGGGAGACTTGTCCACCTTGGTTAACTTCCATTGCTGGGTTATGATAAATTCCACCCACAGCACTTTGGTTCCAATTTACACTGCTGGTGCCTGATGTGGTCCAAACTGTATTTGAGTGATTTACCCCAGTACTACCAATGCCAATTGTATATGACGGAGTAGTAGTATCTCCTATTGTTACAGTTGACGTTGTCAGCTTGGAAAAATCTACGGTGGCCAATGGTGGAATAGCGCCATAGTTGTAATCTGAGAATCCTCCCAGGGTCGATCCACTGGAAAAATCTATTTTGTCTGTTGTGTTGAGTGTGTCAAGTAATTCGCTGAGACTTTCTTCTGTAGTAGCCATGTGCCATCCTTTTGGTCTATCCATTCCACTGTGTCGCCTACTTTCCAATCGATTTCAGCACACAATTCGTTACCCAAATCCAAGAGTAGTTCTCCTGGATTATCTGGGTCTTCAACTACGTTTAACGTACGGCTCTTTTTGTTTGTCATGTTGTTTTAGACTTTGGTACCATGCCGTGGCTCGAGCCAACTTTTCTTGTAGCAGTTGTTCTCTTTGTGCAGGCGTCATTATGACTGGCCATTCAGTTTGTAGTTGACTATCTTTTACAATCATTTAGCGGCAGTAGCCAAGGCTTCTTTTTCTGTAGTGATTTCTTTGCGGCGCTCTTTGATGCCTTTGCTCATTTCTTGCAGAGCTTTTCTAGCACGGGCGGCAGCTGCCTTGACACCTTTTTCAGTGAACTTGGCATTCTCGGCCAGGTAGGTTTCGTAAGCGGCTACGATCTGTTCGTGTTGTGTCATGTGTTTCTCCTTGTGTTGACAATAGTAATTATACAGTGACGCAAGGCGTTTGTCAATAAAATGCCAGGTTTTTGGCACTCTTGCTAGTCAAAGTAAATGTGTCTTTTTAACCAAGTATCCCAGACTGTGACGGAGTCAAGACTGTGCGTCCAGGTCACACGGAATTGTTCAAACGCACGTTGGTCATGCAACATCATTCTATTGCCGGAGACGTTGGCATGCTCAATTCGATTTTGTTTGATCCAGGCTCGGAACAGTTGTTCTGCCTGATTGTTGTTTCGCAGGAACACAATAAACAGTGGCTCCACTGCGCGATAATTTGTTATGGTCATTAATGGAACGTAGCGTCTTTGGGAACTTCTACAGATGCTACATCTTTATTTAACATGGACAACATGGCACCAAACTTTTCATCCAGTTCGATCATTTCGTTGTCATGCGCTGATGCTTTGTCATCGTCAACTCCCAACAATCTCATCATGGCACCCATGTGTGCATGTTTGATACCATTGTCATATAGCACAGCCATAACATCCAGCATGATCGTTTTGATACGCTCGTGTAAAACTTCATCTTGTTCTAACATAGTATTAATTATTGTCTTGAGCAAAAAGCCATAGAAAAGCGGCCCGAAAGCCGCCTTTTTGGCACTCCAGCCTGCTTATGCTTGTTCAGCAGTCTTGGCAGTGGTCTTGGGTGCAGAGGCTTTCACAGCCTTGACCTTGACCTCGCCTTTCTTGGCCACCTTGCTCTTCTCGGCCAACTTGTTGGCTACAGCGTAACTGGCGTCACCTGTGTAGCCTTGCGTGTCTTGCAAGAACTGCAGAGCTTGCAGTTTGGTCATGGGCGAGGGCAGTTCAACCAAGTTAATGGCGGTGCAGCCTGCCTTGTTTAGGATCTTGATGCGAGCTACCAGGTCGTTTGCAAAACGAGCCTTAGTAGTACCATCGGAGTTAGTAGCGGTACCAGCCACGGTAAAAAGTTTATCTGCGGACATAAAATTGCCTTTCAAAGTTGCCTATCAAGTTTTAAAAAATGTTGTGCCTTATTGCTCAACATACCTAAATTATAACAAAAGATGTGATATTGGTCAACCACTTTTTGCATAATTTTTGGTTCGATTTGCCCGTTTTATCGGGCGAGTTCTTTGCTTTGGTCCTGGATGGTCTGGACGCCTTTGTCAAACATTCGAGCAATGCCCGAAAATCCAACAGCACTGACCACCAAGCCTAAAATGAATCCAATTATGAGTTTGCTCATGATGTGTCCTTAGATAATGCTCACACGGTTGAGTTGGGTTGAGCCGTCTCTGTGAGCTTTAACGGTTCCCCGGATAGTGTGTTTTGCACCCTTGGCCAGTTCTTGGCGGTGTGCAAAAAACACAGCACAGTTGTCTGTGGTAATAGCAGTTGCATACCAGGTGTTCCATTGTTGACTGTAGTTGCTTTTGACAACCTCAATTGCCAGTTGAACCTTGTCACCAGGTTGACCAATCACGGCACCCGAAGTTTGGCGCACTCGTTCCTGCGTAGCCTGACGTTCTAGGGCACGAGCATGACTTGCGGGCAGGCATGCTACCACAGCTAATTCCAACTTGTGCTTTACAGTATCAAATTCATCTTCCACAGCAATGACCTTGCTGGTTGAAGAGTCAAAATCTGTCAGCTTGCCTTTGAGCGCACGGAAGGTAATGTCGTTTTGCAGGAACTTGCGGCACTCCTGACCCTGTGCAATATCTTCCACAGTGAGCACAGCAGGATTGGCAAGAATATCTGCCATGATGTCGCGGTTGCGGCGTTTGACAACAGTATTGCTCTGAGTACTTTCGTCATACACCATTACAGACTCTTTCACATAAGAGCCGTTCATGCGTTGTGCCGCCACTGCCGCACCCCACACATTGTCCATAGAGTGCTTGACCCCTGCGGGCTTGGCACGGGGTTGCCAAGTGCGTCGAGGCTGATAGGGTTCCTCATCATAGTCATCCATCTGACCCAGGCGTTTGACTTCAAGAGCAGTCATGTTTGATACGTCTACAAATCCAGGCATCATGATCTCCTTAGCAGTAAAATGGTGTGTCAAAATTCAGTGCAGAGTAAACACACTCGCGCACGTCAGTGTCCATGGCCTCGCCAAATTCTTTTTGTTCAGAAAGTTGGTGCAGAGCACGATAGGTCTGGGGCCAGGTCAATCGGTTTTCACGGGCAGTGACAACAACGGCATGGACTGCGGCGTTGCCAAGTTCAGTGAACATGCCGTAATCTCTTACAGCACCAGTCAGATTGTATTCAATTTCAATGCTCATCTTGGACTCCTTTTTACTCTCTATGCCACTATTATAGCAAAATGGGAATTATTGGTCAACCGTTTTTGCATCTTCAACCACTTGATCTGCAAGGGCGTCAGCTAAAAGTACTAATTTCTTGTAGAAACGGGCATCACTCTCGTATGTATTGCCGCAATACCATGCACCATCCTGCATGACGTAGTACCACTCGCCGCCACAGTTGTCAACCTGTTCAAAGAACTCCGCAAAGGTATGAGCCACTTTCCACTCAGTGCCCTCTTCGCCGCGATCGCGACCATAAAAGGTGCACCAGTTTTCAGTCTGTGCTTTGAATGCTTCTACTTCATCAGCAGGCAGTTCAAACTGACTGAACGCATGCTTCTCGCCAAGTTCAGGGCGCAGGCTACTCAAATCGCCCAGTGCAACCAAATGATTGGCTTTGGAGGAATCATAGTGTTCTTGCAGGATGGTACCATTGTGCTCAAGATAGCCGTCCCAATGACAATAGACTGACTTGGCAACAGAACCGTGCATGACTGCAATGCGACTGCGTGTACCCATTTTGAACTCCTTTTTAGTTTCTATACAAGTATTATAGCAAAAAGGGAAATTCCGGTCAACCAGAATTTGGCATAAATAATCACAGCAAAAGTAGTACTTGAGTGTTACTTTTTGGATTAGTGCAAAAGTATTAATTTTTTATATAAATACTCAAAATAATTGGAGAGTCCCCTTATGTCAACAAAAACCATCCGCTGGGTACTTGCCCACGAACCACTAGACATTTTCTTGAGAGCAGCCGAAAAATTTGCTGATTATGTGTATCAGGTGTCTAACGGTGAGCTTGCAGTGGAAATTTTATCACTCGGCGAGTATTCAGAAAAATACAACAACGGCGTGACTGTGTCCTACCAAGACCTTATTAAGTATTTAAACGAAGGTAAGTTAGAAATGACCCAGATGTACACACACTCGCTAGGCGGTCATTCATCATGGTTTCGTGCATTAGATTTGCCGTTTTTGTTTACCGACGATGACCATGCCAGTAGAGTGCTTGATGGTCCAATCGGGCAAAAAATAATGAGTACATTGCAGAACAAGCCTGGTACCAAAAACATCAAAGGATTGTCATTTACCTATTCGGGTGGATTTACAGTGATCAGTGCCAATCGTGCTATTCGCAGTGTAGAAGATTTGCAAGGGATGAAAGTCCGTGTACCACATAGCCCAGTAATTCAAGACTACTTCAAGGCGCTGGGAATGGAACCAGTCATGATGGAACTGAGTGAGATTCCTGCTGCCCTAACCTCAAACAAAATTGATGCGTCCGAAATAACATACAGACGTTTGTATGCCGCCAATGCTCAGGACCAGACTGACAGTATTCTTCATTCCAATCACAATATATTCTTGACCAGTATACTTGTGAATCAAGAATTCTGGGCTGGTCTTGACGCAGACCTACAACAAGTGATTGAACAGGCAGCATTGCTGGCCGCACAACACGAACGTGTGGATGCCATTGAAGATGACCATGTGCATAGACAGTTGTGCCTTGATGATGGCATTACAGTGAGTGATCCAGACGAAGAAATTCAAAAGCAATTTCGTGATCGTGCTGTGATGATCTATGACAAATACACATCGATGTTTGGTCAAACATTCATAGACAAAATCAAATCAGCATGATCTAGTTCTTGGTAAACACATACACGCCTTCCCACTTTTGTCGGCCGGCTGTTTTGTGATTGCCTACACCAGGTCTTGTGTTCAGCATCATGCGTATGACCTTTTGATATCGAAATCCCAGTTTTTCAGCTAGGGCAATCCATCTATCAACCACTTGGTATTCTTGTTTGCCGCCAGTTTTGTAGTCGGCAATGTTGGTAGCAAATACACCATCTGCGTTGAGTCCTTGATGTATGCGTTGCATGGTGGGTGCGACATACAGTTCAAACCAGTCATCAAGTGTGGCACATCGCACCATGCATTGCGTGGGCTCGTCTGAGTACTTTTCCAAGTTGAAATAAGGCGGACTTGAAAATGCAAGATCAATGTCCTGAGGTTGGAAGTTTTCACTCACATCACAACACAAGGTGGCACTGCGCCCAAATGCTGTGTCAATCAGTTGAGCCAGGTATTGCAAATTTTGAAATGTTTCTGTGTTGGGATCCACACCCACATAGTCATAACCCCGGCGACTGGCAGTGATGCCCAGCAGTCGTCCACCATACCCTGCCGAGTAATCATACACTCTGCCCCACATAACAGGACACAGGTACTCTACCAGGGCTCGAGCATTTTGCGGCTTGAAGTTTTGTATGTTTTCACCTGTGACCAATTCCAGGCTTCGGCGTAGAGCAGTGGGATGAACCAGTCGATTGCCAGTTCTAAATTCAAAGCAGATTCTAATGGCACGTTCCAGTTTGGCATCGTTGTAGAATCTATCTCGCAGGCTGTTTGATCCACGACCCTTGGGTTCCGCAGTCATCATGTTGGGAAATAA
>Ga0315903_10011539_pt1 | contig 10395 bp, 6 predicted proteins | sample LakEriMetagenome_7_FD_203524 | JGI IMG/M metagenome (GOLD analysis project Ga0315903, IMG submission 203524) | Freshwater fungal communities from buoy surface, Lake Erie, Ohio, United States - Buoy 2 MA119 | ecosystem: Environmental > Aquatic > Freshwater > Lake | place: USA: Lake Erie, Ohio... | reverse complement strand
TCCTCAGATCATTAAATCAAATTTTTAATTAGCGAATCCGGAAATTCGCCAACACGCAAATCATGACATTTAGAGAATTAGGATTGAACGACACTATACTTAACGTCCTTCAAAAAGAAAATTACCATACCCCAACTCCAATACAGTCACAAACTATACCCCACGCTTTAGCCGGTAAAGATGTATTGGGAATTGCCCAGACAGGCACAGGGAAAACTGCTGCTTTTTCATTACCCATTATACAAAAACTACAGGGAAAAGCGCCAAGCAAGGGATATAAACATATTAGTTGTCTTATCCTCACACCTACTAGAGAGCTCGCTCAACAGATCTATGATAATATTGAGATTTATGCAAAAGGATCTCATATAAAACATGATGTGATCTTCGGGGGTGTATCTCAGGTGAATCAAACTTTATCTCTTAAAAACGGAACAGATATTTTAATCGCTACACCAGGTAGATTATTAGACCTCATGAATCAAGGCTATATCTATCTCGATTATCTTGAGTTTTTTGTACTAGATGAAGCCGATCGTATGCTGGATATGGGATTCATACATGATGTTCGAAAACTATTGAAGATCATTCCAACTGAACGACAAACATTGTTCTTCTCTGCAACGATGCCGGATCAAATTGCAAAGCTGGCAGATAATATGCTGTATAATCCTGTTCGGGTTGAAGTAACACCAGTGGCTTCCACTGCCGAACGCATTGAACAACATCTGTATTTTGTTCCAAAGCAAGAAAAACATAATCTTCTAGTAAAGTTGCTTTTAGAACGGAAAAACCAGCGTTGTCTGATTTTCACCAGAACTAAACATGGTGCAGATAAAATTACTAAGGCATTAAAAAAATCAAATATCCATTCTTCCGCTATTCATGGCGATAAGTCACAAACATCTCGACAATCAGCTTTACAAAATTTCAAAACCGGAAAGCTAAAAGTATTGGTCGCAACAGATATCGCCTCACGCGGTATTGATGTAGAAGAACTGGAATCCGTGATTAACTATGATCTGCCAGACACCCCGGAAACCTATGTACACCGCATCGGCAGAACAGGTCGTGCAGGGGCTGAGGGGTTGGCTATTTCTTTTTGTGATAAACATTTAGAAATGAGACAACTAAAAGATATTCAGAAACTGATTGGCAAACAGATCCCTGTTCAGCAGCATGAGTTCATGGGTAAGCCAGAAATTGAACAGGCTGATGCTGCCGTACGTCAACCCCAACCAAAACCTAGACCGCAAAACAGAAACATAAAGCCAAGAAATATCCATAAACCCATTGTAAAAAAAGCAACTACAGAAGCATCTTCGTAAATTGAATGCATGAAATCATTATTCATAGCATTAAACCTGATCTTTTTTACCGGCATATTGGCGACTGCTCAAAAATCAACAACAATTTTTGTTGTTCGACATGCAGAAAAGGACTTAAGCAATCCCTCCAATACTGATCCATCTTTAAGTGGCGATGGTTTACAAAGATCATTTGATCTGAGACAGGCCATGCAAAAAGAAAAAATTACCGCTGTTTTCAGTACGAACTTCAAGCGCACTATCCAAACGGCAAGTCCACTATCTCAATTGATCAATAAAGAGATCATTATTTACGACCCAACCAAAAATACTGAACTCGTAAATAAAATTCTGGAAAACTATCAAGGGAAAAAAGTATTGGTAGTTGGGCATTCAAATACGATCCTGACTATTGTAAAGGCTTTTGGTGTAGAACCTTCCATCAATCAAGTTCAAGACTCACAATATAATTTGCTTTTTGAAATTACTATGTCTCCCAAAAAAACAAAGCTCACTGAAAGAACTTATGGCCAGTAAAGCATAAAAAAAACCTAGATTTAAAATTGTAAATCATCAATATGCAGCACAGGATATTCCGCATTTGTATTCTATTTTTTATTGTAGTATTCACATGTCAAAATGCATCAGCTCAAAAAAAAGCTATTATCGCTTATTTCTCAGGTAATGCACAAGGACTCGATAGCTTTAAAGTTGATCAATTCACTCATCTGATCTATTGCTTCGGGCACGTTAAAGACAATAAGCTTCATATCAGCAGAGAAAGAGATAGCTTACTCATTCAAAAAATGGTAAGCCTGAAAAAGAAAAATAAAGACCTCAAAGTTCTGCTCTCATTAGGCGGCTGGGGAGGATGTGCTCCTTGCTCGGATGCCTTTAGCACTGAAGAAGGCCGACTAACTTTCGCCCGATCTGTGAAAGAACTATGTGAATATTTTGGAACGGATGGTATTGACCTTGACTGGGAATATCCGGCGATTTCGGGATATCCCGGTCACAGTTTTAAACCAGAGGATAAACCCAATTTTACGGCACTGGTGAAAGAGCTGAAAACAACATTAGGGAAGAAGAGAATCGTAACTTTTGCAGCAGGAGGATTTGATAAATTCTTGAATGAATCCATAGACTGGAAAGAAGTAATGCCCTATGTGGAATATGTAAACTTAATGACTTATGATCTTACCAGTGGATTTTCTGTTGTTACCGGCCATCATACCCCATTATTTAGTAATCCATCGCAGAAACAATCAACAGATAATTGCGTACAATGGCTAATTAATAATGGAGTAAAGCGATCAAAACTGATAATTGGTGCCGCATTCTATACCCGTATCTGGCAAAATGTAGAAGCAATCAACAATGGCCTATATCAATCGGGTAAATTTAAAGGAGCCATGCCCTATAGCAGATTTATTAATGAATTTATAGCCGAAAAAGGATACCAGGTCTATTGGGATGAAGTATCTAGAGCCCCATATGCTTACAATGCCAAAGAAAAATTATTTGCCACATTCGATGATAAACGATCCATTTTTGAAAAATCTCTTTACGTAAAAAAACATAAATTAGGGGGTATCATGTTCTGGCATCTCGGAGAAGACAAAGCCAATGATGGATTACTACAAACAATAAATACAGTTTTAAAAAAATAGTTAATGAAAAGATTAATGTTTTTGCTTGTTTTGATCAGCATGATTACGTCATGTACGTTAAAATCTTCTAAAGACGACTTACTTACCGAAGCAGAAGTAAAAGCTGTAATTGACAAATTTGATGAAGGCTGGCGCTTTAAAAAAAGTGAACTGGTGGACTCTGTGCTGTCAGAACAATATGTTTATTATACTCAGTCTGGAAAAGCATTTGATAGGAGTGGCATAGTGACTACAGCTGGTTCAAATGTATATCTGCTTCAAAATATGGAAAGAGAGAATCTCACTATGCAGATCGAAGGAAATACAGCTGTTGTCAATACAATTTGGAAAGGGAAAGGTATTTACCATGGAGAAGCATTTGATGATAGACAACGATGCAGTATCACCATAGTAAAACATGATGGACAAGTTAAAATATTGGCAGAGCACTGCACACCAATAAAGTAAGCCTGCTTTTTATCAAAATGCTACATGAAACGATGCCGATTAACATAAAATAATACATAGTAAACGATTACAAAATCAAATAGCGTTTAAATTTTGCACTCATTAGGTATCAAATCTTAACTCCCCATATCAACCTGTTTAATTATGAGAAATCTAATCACATTTGCTATCTTACTTTGCTTGGCTTTACAAGCTATAGCACAAGAAAAAAGACTAATACGTCCGGAAGATCTATTTCGCATGAAGTCTATTTCCAGCCCTAAACTTTCACCTGATGGGCAATGGATCATGTATAGCCTCTCTAAAGCCGATTCTGCTAAAGATCGTTATGAAAGTAAATTATACATGATGAGTACTGATGGTAAAGAGACCATACAGCTTACCGATGAACGCTCCGCAGGTTCACCAGCTTGGAGCCCCGATAATGCATACATCTCTTTTTTATCAAAAAGTAAGGTGGAAGCAGAACCTTCTCAACTGTTTCTGATGAATAGAAAAGGTGGTGAACCCATGCAACTAACACATATCAAAGGTGAGATCTTTCGTTATAAATGGTTTGAAGATGGCAAACGTATCTTACTTGAAATTCGTGACCCCAACACAGCTGACACAGCAAAAACGAAAATTAGAAAACCATATGAAATCGATCGCTTCCATTTCAAAGATGATGCAGATGGATATTTAGACAATCGAAAAGTGCATCTCTATGTTTTTGATCTCCATACAAAAAAATTAGATACGCTTACTAGAGGTGAGAAAAACGAAACGAATGCAACCATCACGAGAGATGGACAATTTATAGCGTATGTAAGTAATGTAACATTAGATCCGGACAGGAATGCCAATACAGATATTTTCTTAATGAATGTTATATCCAGAAAAACAGAACAAATAACCCATTACCCTGGTTCGGATAATAATCCGGAATTTAGTCCAGATGGAACGCATCTATCGTTTAATCGTTCAACAGGACAAGGGAATTTTACAATGTATGAATTATCAGAGCTACATCTTTATTCCATTTCATCAAAATCCATTACTAATATTTCTTCTTCATTAGACCGATCTATAGAAGAAACATCATGGTCGCCAGATAGTAAATTCATTTATGCACTTATTGAAAATGATCGAAAACAAAATATCATCTCCTTCGATCTACAAAACAATAAAACAACTTGGATCACTGATCAAACTGGAGTTTACGCATCATTGGAAATTGGTGAAAAAGGTGAGATGCTTGCCCTTTACTCTGATATGCATACTCCAAGAGAGATATATTTCAATAAAGGAAATGGATTTAAGAGACTAACGAATATATCAGACGAATTTCGTTCACCATTGAAGCCAATCTATGTAAAAGGAATTGAAGCTATTTCATCAGATAAGAACAAAGTGTCTGGAATACTATATCTCCCCGATAGCACAGCCCGTAATCTACCTTTGATACTTTTTATTCATGGAGGTCCGGTTGCACAAGATGACTATTCATTTGATATGAGCAGGCAGATATTAGCTGGTGCTGGTTTCGCCGTTGCAGCAGTAAACTACAGAGGTAGTAGTGGCAGAGGAAAAGAATATACTAAATCGATTTATGGAGATTGGGGGAATAAAGAGGTGAAAGACATTATCGCTATTGCCAATCAGCTTATAAAAGATGGAGTTGTGGATGCCAATAAATTGGGTATAGGTGGTTGGAGTTATGGTGGTATCCTTACCAACTATACCATTGCAACGGATACTCGTTTTAAAGCTGCAGTTAGTGGAGCAGGGAGCTCCTTTCAACTTTCATTGTATGGAACTGATCAATACATCACTCAATATGAAGAAGAGTTAGGTAAGCCTTGGAAGAATCCGAAAAAATGGATGGATCTTTCTTATCCATTCTTTAAGGTTGAGCAGATCAAAACGCCTACTTTATTCATGGCTAGTGAAGATGATTTTAATGTGCCGGTTGTTGGTGCGGAACAAATGTATCAGGCATTCAAGTCAACAGGTATCCCAACTGAATTAATTATCTATCCTAATCAACATCATGGTATAAGGGTGCCAAGCTATATTATACACAGACATTACAAGCATATTAACTGGTTCAATAAATATTTGAAATAACTATTGCCATCAGTTAACATCAGTACCCATTAAAGAATGAATATGAAATGGGCATTTATGAATATTCCTTTGGGTATCAAAAGGTGATTGATTGTAGTAAAAATTAGGAGAAACAACAGAATTAGACATCTCTTGATGAAACACATCTGTTACTGAGCTCGACATAGGCGGAACGATCCAGGTCCAATCGGCCTGGACGTCTCGTCCTTCTTTTTTCTCATTCCGCATAAATTTCATGAACTGATCGGAAGCAGTATGATGATCTACAATGGTAACGCCTGCTTTTACAAATGAATGATGAACAGCTTCATTCAGTATAACTAAGGCTCTGTCTTTCCAAAAATGGTTTTGCTTGTTATTCTTAATATCGAGTGCATCAGCAAGTGCCGGTAAAATATTATAACGATTTTTATCCGCTAAATTTCTTGACGCTATTTCGGTAACCATATACCATCCATTGAATGGTGATGCCGGATAAAGGATTCCTCCAATCTCTAATACCATATCAGAAATGATTGGCGCTGCATACCAACGTAGATTCATTTGCTCGATCATTGAAAAATCAGGATGAGTAAGATGTACTTCCTGAATTTTCTCTTTAGGAAGTTCAAATACTTTAGGAGTATTTCCCTCTATTTGAATAACTAATGGCAATACATCAAAAGCCCCTTTACTCCCTTTCCAGCCATACTTCTGGCAGATCTTCGTAAATGCAACATTCTTGGGATCTCCAATAATTTGTTGAACAGATTCTTCATATCCCGCGTACCCGATGAGTTGATGATTCCATATCCTGACCTTGTTGGCCCCAATTATAGGCTTAGGATGAAATATACTAATGGAAGGAAGAATTTTCCCATTATTAGTAGCCATATCAATGTGATCAACTAAAGCCTGATAAACATCATCTGCCTTATCAACAGATCTTTTATCCTGCACGATCAATGATTTCCAAAATAGGCGACCAATACATCTATTACTATTCCTCCAGGCCATTCTGGCCCCGTGTTCGAGCTCCTCAAAAGTATGAATATAGGTCCCACTCAACTCTATCTCGCTATAGACTTCGTGTAATCGTTTTTCCAAAAACGGAAGACTTAATTCCTGATATACTTCCTCAATGAATACCCGGGCTTTCTCTTTTAACCCCACTACCCCAGCCATACTACAAAATTTAATGATGAATTTGATGTTCGCTTGCTATGTCCTACTTTTAACACATGAAGCAGTTGCTTGTTTTGATCAGCCTAATCTTTTTTATACAAACTTCCTATGCACAGGCCGATACAGAATTCTGGTTTGCAGCACCTGATCTTCAACAAGCACATGGGGATAGGCCAATATTCCTGAGACTGGCAGCAACTTCATCTGCAGCGACAGTAACCATCTCCATTCCCGCTAATACTGGATTTACTCCTCTAACCGTACAAATTTCAGCCAATAGCTCTGTTTCTATCGACCTTACGCCATACATAACTGAAATCGAAAATACCGTTAGTTCATCCCCACAAAAAAAGGGAATATACATTTCCTCAACCGCAAGAATAACTTGCTATTATGATATAGCCAGCACCAGCAATGGAGATCTTTTCGCTCTAAAAGGGAATAATGCCTTAGGTACCAAATTCACGATACCTTTTCAAATGGATTTTGCCAATCGACTCCCTCTTGGTCAGTACACCACCGACTTCATCATTGTGGCGACTGAAAATAATACAGTAGTCCAAATCAATTCCACTGCGGCTCTTACAGGACAAGCTTCAGGAAATTTTACCGTTACCCTTCAAAAAGGAGAAACGTATGTATGCTCCATGTTCACAGCAATAGCCTCTCAAAAGCCTGGTGGCACAATCGTTACTTCTAATAAACCTATTGCTATAACCACAAAGGATGATTCCATGTATTATGCCATAGGAGGCTGTCAGGATACCTCAGGTGATCAATTGATTCCGGATAGGTTAGCTGGTAAAGAATTCATTTTGACAAAAGGTTACTTTAATAACAATGGGCCGGACTACTATTATATATACGCTACAGAAGCAAATACCAATATTAAAGTAAATGGAACATCTGTAGCCACACTAGCCACATCAGGTAATTATTATACAGGTAAACTGATTAACATCAATGATTATATTGAAACAGATAAACCTGTTCAGATATTTCAGATATCTGGATTTGGCTGTGAAGTTGGGGGCGCGGTAATTCCATCTATAAAATGTACAGGATCCACTTCAGTAAACGTAACACGTGCATCAGGATCACTAAGTTTCTATGTAAATGTATTATCGCCCGCTAACCTGATCAACGATTTTACACTAAACGGCGCTAAAACACTTATTGATGTAAATGCGTTTCAAGTAGTGCCAAACACCTCTGACAAATGGTATGTAGCCCGAATAAATGTACCGGTTAGTATTGCGGGTACTAATCAAACTGTTCTGATAGAAAATCCAAAAGGCAAATTTCATGTCAGTGTTATTCATGGTGGTCCTTCAAATACTACCCGATTTGGATATTTCTCTGATTTTAGCGTTAATACTATTCAGTTCGCACATGCAAATAATATTAATCAATATTTAAAAGAGTTAGATACGGTTTGCTATAATGCACCACTTAAGCTCTATGGGCTTAGCTTTAACGCTACAAATTTTCAATGGAGCGGACCTAATAATTATAGCAGTACAGATTCTTTTTTATTAATCAATTCGTTTAAACCTGCTGATACCGGTGTATATAAATTAACAGCTACTACTTCGGGGTGCGGTATTGCAGTTGATAGTATCAGATTAATGATAGATAAACCCGTTGCTGATTTTATTTACACTACAAATGGGTGTGCGGGTGATAGTATTGTATTTTCAACAGATGCTAATAAAGCCACCCGATGGCTTTGGGATTTTAAAAATGGAAAGCAACTGGATACCATAAGTGCCACTATTCCTAAGATTCTTTTTAAAGACCCTGTTTCCTATGCTGTTTCGCTAAAAGTAGGATCGAAAAGGGGATGTTTTTCTGATCCCATTGAAAAAAACATAAATCTTTCTGCTATACCAAAGTCAGCATATACTATTCCAGCGGTGACTTGCGTTCAAACAAACCTAACATTTACAGATGCATCATCCATATCTACCGGCTCGATAGTAAAATGGAGATGGAATCTAGATGATGGTAACGGATTTAAAGAATTCCTGAATAATCAATCACAACAAGCAACTTATCCCACTTGGGGCAATAAAAAGGTACAATTGATTACAGAATCACAAACAGGATGTATAAGTGATACTTTTCATCTTACATCATTCACCGTGAATCCATATCCTAAACCAGGATTTATAAGCCCAGAAGTTTGTTTGAACGATGCTAATGCAACATTTATCGATACTACGTCAAGTCCAGATGGCTTTACTAACTTCACTTATAAATGGGATTTTAATACTGGTACAACACCTGTAAATCCGGGTCCAATTTTTTCAACAGCAGCTATAACTCAGAAAAATCCCTCTGTGAAATATAATAAAGCTGCTATCTACCAAGTGAAATTCATCATTGATTCACGGGGGTGTATTGATTCGATTACAAAAACTTTCACTGTTAATGGAGCTAATCCTATACCAAAATTTGATGTGATGGAAACATCAGCACTTTGTAGCAATGACTCTATTCGTATCATTAATCAATCTACAGTGGATTTTGGTGAAGTCAGCAGATTGGAAATTTTCTGGGATTCAAATGACCCAAGCATAAAAACGATTGATGAATCTCCCTATATCGGTAAAACATATGCTTTTTTATATAAGGCATTTCAAAGTCCAACTTCTTCAAATAAGATCATCACACTAAAAGCCTATTCTGGGAATGCTGCATCATGCAGTAAATCTATACAGAAAACCATTACACTACTGGCCAGTCCGAAAGTAACATTCAATACTATGCCAGGAATATGTTTAGATGCTTCGGCTAGGCAAATTACAGAAGCTTTTTACGATATTCGTGTGCCTGGTGATTTTACTTATTCAGGCGCCGGAGTTAATACTACCGGCTTATTCAATCCTGCAGTCGCTGATGTAGGTACACATCCTATAAAATATCTTTTTACAGCAAAAAATACTTGTAAAGATTCAAGTATCCAATCGATTATAGTTTGGCCCAGACCAATTGCAGATTTTATACATAGCACGATCACTTGCGAAAAAAATAATATCGTCTTTACCGAAAAATCAACAGCCGGCGCAGGTACCTTACATAAATGGATATGGGATTTCGGAGATGGTAGTACTGTATTCACTTCTTCGTCAAATAACCCTGTTCAGCATATATATAATAGTGCAGGATCGTATAATATATCTTTATTAGTTAGTACATCCAATGGATGCTTCAGTAAATTAAAAACAGTTACTGCAGTAGTCAACCCTTTACCCAATGTACAATTTGATCTACCTAAAGTTTGTTTACCAGTTGGTAAAGCCATATTTATTAATAAAACGACCATCACGGATAATAGCACCCTATCGTATCTATGGCATTACGGAGATCCTGTAAACCCAAATATAAATACATCCCCAGATGGACTTCACTATTATCAGCAAGTCGGAAACTATTCTGTAAAACTAATTGCCACTAGCAGCTCACTGTGTGTTGACTCACTTACTCAACTGCTACGTGACGTTTTCCCTCAACCAAAAGCTGCATTCACAGCTACAGATTCTGTTTGTCTGGGTGGTGATATCAATTTTACAGATAAAAGTGATCCATTATATGGTACCATAACAGAATGGAATTGGAAAATGGGTAATGGAGCAACTTCACCCAACCAAAACCTCAGTTACCGTTACCCTATTGCCGGGACATACACTACTTCA
>Ga0315903_10011534_pt1 | contig 10397 bp, 6 predicted proteins | sample LakEriMetagenome_7_FD_203524 | JGI IMG/M metagenome (GOLD analysis project Ga0315903, IMG submission 203524) | Freshwater fungal communities from buoy surface, Lake Erie, Ohio, United States - Buoy 2 MA119 | ecosystem: Environmental > Aquatic > Freshwater > Lake | place: USA: Lake Erie, Ohio... | reverse complement strand
CCTTTGTGAATTATGCAAATGTTAAGAGAAACTTACGGATTCGGCAACAAATAGAGATTCAAGTATTTCGCCTTTGTTGCGCTGAGTTCGCATTGGACGGCAAATCGCTTTTTTGCACCTTCTTGATAGGCTTGGTGTTCGGCAATATCCAGCGCGGCCATGGCTCGCATGGCATCTGCAAATCCTTGGGCAGAATATTCGGCTATCACACCAGATTTGTCTTCCGAAAGGTTCTGCCAAGGGGTATTGGGACCCACTATAATAGGCACCCCAGCCGACAGCGCTTCGGCCATCGCATGACCAAAATTTTCAGAGATGCTGGTATTGATGGACACATCGGCTTTACCCAAGAATTCTGTAATTTCTTCTAGGGATTTCTCACCCATGTATTCCACTTCGTGCTGTTTGGAAATTGACTTGATTTTTTCTTCAAATTGCTGTCGGTAGGTCTCACTCTGGCAGCCACCAATAAAATACCCTATGGTGGGAATTTCAAGTAGTTGCAAGGCTTCCAGCAACAACATGGGATTCTTCTCTGGGCTAATCCGTCCCACAAATATCCAATGCAGTTCGTTGGGCTGTTTTTGTCGTTTTGTCTGTTTCGTTGCCCCGCCCAAATTCCGCGGCACGTTAGGCATTTGGAGAATCTTTGCCTGATTCACAAACAACTTGATCTCATTCGTTTCTTGGTCGTTCGTGCTATGAAAAACCACATTTTTATAGGCACTAAGGGCTTTCAGCACAAATGAAACTCCGGCCTTCATCGCGCCTTTTTGTTTGAGCGCTTGGGGGGTGAGCATTCCCCGCGGTGAAACCACAATTTTGGCTTTTTTGTATCGCTGCGCAGCGAGTAGTGGTAATATGGAAAATTTCGGACTCCAGAGTCCTTGCGTGTGGATGATATCCGGTTGCACCGTTTGATAGATTCGCATCCACTGCTTCCAGCCCAATTGTTTGGGGTGCCAATATTGCGCTTGGGCCTTCCCCACTGTGACCCATGTTTCCTGGGGCACATCCAGCGGTTGCTGTTCGCCATAATCGAACACGCCACAGACCACATAAAACTCGAGATGGGGTTCATCGCCCAATAGGTCCACCAAATTCTCAATGCTGGTAATCGGTCCACCCGCTTTGTGGGCAGGTCTATACCAATCAATGGCAATCAATACTCGCGTAGACTTCCTCATTGCAGTCTCAAAAGTATGGCCCAAAGGCAGCATTTCACAAATGAGTTTCGTGCATCAACCAATTTTCTATGCAAATTAACCATTTGTCACACCTAAATAGGCTTAAATGTTTGTGTAGCCGACCGCACAGCAATAAATTTGCGTTAACGGCGTCCAAGTTGGATTCGATGGAATGAAAAAAATATTAAATAAACTTTCTGCTAAAGCAAAATGGAGTATTCTTTGCCTAATACTCGGCGTTTCCATTGCTACTTCGATCAACGGTTGGGTTCAGCGGGAGTTCGAAAATGAGGTTTTAGATGCCATCATAGAAAAAATCAACCCGTCCAAAACCCTCAAAGAAGAGGAACTCATTGAAAAAACCATTCACACCGCATATTTCCTACAGGAACGAAGAACAGCGGTATCGGGTCAACACAATTTCCAATCCTTAAAAACCAAATTGTTCACGAGCTCATTGGAGAGTTTTTACATTGGCACCGGTGCTTGTGGTTATTATAGCATTTTTGCCACGCGTTTACTAAAACGACAAGGTTTTCAACCAAAAATTGTCCAGCAGCGCGTAAACGGCGTTTGGGGTGCTCACATCACATTGGTTGTGCCACTCAAGAACGGTCGTTTGGGCTTGGTAGATCCATTGTTCGATCATGTTTTCAAGGACACTTCCGGACATATTGCAGACATCAAATCCGTAGAAAAGCATTGGAAAATGTACGAATCAACAGTGAGTCCGCAATATGATAAAAAATACAACTATCAAGAAGGATATCGCCACACCAACTGGGACAAACTGGGTTTTATAACCAAAAGCAGTTACCACATCGGCAGTTTTGTTATTGGCAAAGCAGCGATGGATTTGGTATCTCTAAGGACCTATTTCATCGATCCTTACGAAATTGTGTTTTACCTGTCTGTAATGATTTCGTTACTCTGTATTTTGGCCCTTTGGCACCTCAGAAAAGAACGCTTTTAGGTATCGCTTATTCCATGTCTGGATCATCGCCAGGCACATACTTTTCGGTGGCCGGGGCAGGCGCTTTTTCCACTTTCACTTTCGGTACATTTTGATCCATTGGGTTGATTTCGCCGCCTATCCAAAAAACGATGATCAAGTGCAATACCAATATCCCAATGTGACTGTAAAGCCAAACTTTGGCAACTTTAAAATTGCTCTTTCCCTTACTATTTTTATTGATGCTTAATAAATACAACCAAGCCAAAGCGACCAGATTGTAACCCACGGATTGATACAACAAATCCGTTTTCATTTTGGACATGGATTGAAGCATCAAAATTCCATAAACAGCAAACAAAACAATCTTGATGAGTTTCAATCGTCTTCGCAGTTTTTCAGACTTACTATCGCCCGTTTTGCTGGAGCTACGAATTTTCTTTCTAACCTTCGTTCTCCGCGATCGGGTTCTTGCTCCGTTGGATTCCGGCACAATTTCACTATTTCCGTTTGGCGATGCAGAATTTCCGTTAGACATGTATGATTTTGATTCACTGCGAAGATGTGGAATAAATCGCAAACTAACAATCATCGCGACAATCGGAGGCGAAGTCCCACGAACAGCGTGATCGGCAGACCCAAGGAATAGATGATTATGTGAGCTGTGGCATCAAAGTGCCTGCAGAAATCCATTGTTGCAACTGCGACAAATCACGCTCATGCACGAAGTAAGGCGGAAGCACTTGAATGCTCAATAAATAAAGCGCAGTCTTGGCTTCGAGTGCTTCTTTTGATCGACTGAGGAATACGCGATTCAACCAATTTCTTTCTTTGGTTTGCCAGCGAACAACGGCCATGATATCGATGGGCATCACCACCCCTTTATCGTAGAGTTTCCGCAATGCGCTGGTGTTGCGCTGCCAATTCGCATTTTTGTTGGCTTCGAAGAACATCGGTGTGAGGCCAAGCTTGTGAAAAATCCACGGGAGTTTCCTAACCATTTCAAATGCCCAATTTTCATTGAGCGACAAATAGATGTTTCCGGCATTTTGTAATTCCAGATTTTCCAATTTCTCTAGATCCTTGTGATCTTGTATTCTGATGAGTTGTTGGTTGAGCGAGGTTTCAGAAAATTCGCGAAAAGGGGTTGCGTTGAGGTGCTTAATTTCTGTAAAGGGGGATTTGCCATCCTTTTCAAGTCCATTTTCGAATGTTGTTGACGCTTTGGAAGGCGCATTTCCATGATCCGCATGGATCACATAGAGCGCAGCGGGGTTCAAAACAAATGCGTACCTACCCCCTGTATTTGTTGATTTTTTCGGCTGTTGCTGTGAGCCCGTAACATTCAAGAATCAAAAGTACAATCCACTCAAAGCACCGCCCTTTTGTCACCGATTTTTTAGACAATTCAGCCGGCTTAGGGCCTTGTCACAGAAAATCAATACAGAATTGTTACTTGATATTATGAAGGATTTCGTGGGTGATCTAAGTTTAAAATGGGTAATCACTAAAACAATAACTGAGCATGCATCTGTTTCAAATGCTCAAAAAAAGCAGTTCTAAAGATATCGGGGAACACAGTTTCTGATAGAACTTTTGTTGCATGGGGAAGTAGGTTTATCGTAACAAACAAATTTTCCCGTTCGGTAATATATCTTTTAAATTGATTGCAACCTCCTAGTTTATTCCCTATCGGTAATAAACCTTAAATTCGAATCTTGGACCTTTTTTGATTTTCTACCGTCTTTCCCGGGTTCATAAACTAGTCTATGAACAAATTTTCGTTCGAGATATCAATTTTTTCCTTTTTAGGATCACTCATCTATTTGCCTAGCCCCCAGGTTTTGGATTTGATCCGATTTGATCCCCTGATCCTCCCCTGACCGCCGCAACCACCAAAATTCCTTAAAACAAAAGACCCCTTGATTTTCAAGGGGTCTTTTGTTGTTTTTGCGGACTGGACGGGACTCGAACCCGCGACCTCCGCCGTGACAGGGCGGCATTCTAACCAGCTGAACTACCAATCCGTTCTCTTCTTTGGGCTGCTTTTACACCTTGCGATGTTCAGTTTCCCTCAAAAGGATTGCAAAAATAATGCGTTTTTTGCCAATAGGCAAGTAAGATTTGCAAAAAATGCCAAAGAATTTTTCTCCCCCTTCCCAATATCTATATTCGCTGTCTGAAATTTCCAACCCAAAACACCATGGTCCGCAACCCACTCAAATCACTTACACCGTTCATTGTCAGCACATTCGCCCTGCTGCTCACACCCCATATCGCCCACGCACAGTTCCCCGAAATCCACTCCTATCACACCGATCCCGGCGGCCACGAAAGAAACAGAAACATCGATGTCACCCACATGAAAGTGGAAGTCAAGTTCGATGTTTACAAGAAATCCGTCATGGGCAAAGTCACCCACACATTCATCGCCCTGCAAAATCAGATCGATACCATCTTCTTCGACGCCCCCGGAATACAGATCATTTCAGCCACCATCGATGGCAAAGCACTATCGCACACCACCCTGCCCGAAGGCGTTGTGGTTCAATGCGGCCTCGACGTACCCATCGCCATGCCCATCGCAAGGAACAAAAAACCCAAAACGCAACACCAAATCGTCTTTGAATACATCGCCTACCCCAAAAAAGGCATTTATTTCAGTGGTTTTACGGCGGCGAACGGACAGCCCCTGCTAGGAAACATCGATGAAAGCGACATGATTCGCAAGCAAATTTGGACGCAAGGCCAGGGCATCGACAACCGCCACTGGATCCCGATGATCGATGATCGCAGCGATAAATACATCACCGAAACCGTGGTCACCCATGATTCAAAGCATCAAGTACTCTCAAACGGCACTTTGAAATCAAAAAAGGTGAACAAAGATGGCACCACCACCTGGCATTATGCGCTCAACCAACCCCACGCCGGATACCTATTGATGCTCGGCATTGGCAATTACGCCGTGAAAAACAGCAAAACCGCTTTGGGCACACCGATGCAATTTTGGTACTACCCAGAACACCCCGAAAAAGTAGAGCCCACCTCTAGATACAGCGAGCAAATCATTGATTTCTTGGCCACCGAAACCGGCATCCCCTACCCCTGGATCAACTACTCGCAAGTAATGGTGCAAGACTTTTTGTATGGCGCCATGGAAAACACCTCAGCAACCACGTTTGGCGATTTCTTTTGGGTAGATAGAAGGGGCTTCCAAGACCGCAATTACGTGGTTGTGAACGCCCATGAAGCCACCCACCAGTGGTTTGGGGATTTCATCACCGGAAGACACGACGGTGAGCAATGGCTTCAGGAGAGTTTTGCCACCTACTACCCCGGTCTTTTTGTGGGCAGCGTATACGGAAACGACGAACTCGATTGGTATTTCAGGGATCAAATGAACGGTGCCGTGGCGGCAGGCAAAGCCAACAGTTTACCGGTTCGACACAGCGCGGCAGGATCTTCGAGGCATTACCCCAAAGGCGCTTCGGTACTTCATATGTTGAGGCATATATTGGGCGAAGACAACTTCCGCAGGAGCATCAACCACTATCTGCAAAAACACGCGTTTGCCACTGTAGAAACTTGGGATCTGCAGAAAGCCATCATGGATGAAACCGGGATAAATATGGATTGGTTTTTTGATCAGTGGATTCACCGCGGCGGGGAGCCAATTTATTCGTTTGCTTGGAACGCACACCAAAACGTAAGCGCTGAAAACAAAGCCGTTGTGGAGACCTCACCTGCCTACACCATCCAAATCAACATCGATCAAAAACAAAAGCAAGACGCGGTTGTGGGACTGTTTAAAATGCCCATCGATATTGATGTATTGTATTACGATGGCAGTTCAGAGAAGCGCACCGTTTGGGTGGATCAAGCCCACCATACATTCACTTGGAAATCTTTCAAAGCACCTGCCACAGTGGTTTTCGACGCCGGCAGTCACGTATTAAAATCTGTGGAAACGCAAAAAACGCAAACAGAATGGCTGTGGCAGTTGAGTCATGCCAACAACATGCTAGATCGCTACGATGCGCTTGTGGCACTTCGCAGTGATCTCATCCCCAATAGTTCGGGGTTAGCGGATGCCGAAAAAATCAACGCAAAAGCAACCGCACTTCGCCAGGCATGGGAAAAAGAAACTTTCCGCGAAATCCAAGTTGAAATTGCTTCGCAATGGTGCTCGCTGCTCAATAAATCAACAAACAGCAGCTTGCTTTCAGGCGATATGGCAATGTATTCAAAGTTCGCAAATAGCGTCCATGCGCCAGTGCGTCGAGTTTTGTATGATAGGCTTCCGCTACAACCCACTTTTAGAGAACTTTTCCTCCAAGGCCTCAAAGATTCCAGTTACAACAACGTAGAATTTGTGGTGGATCGCCTTTGGAATTCAACGCCCCTTTCAAACGATCAAACCGCAGTGGGCATTTCCCGCGCCGAAATCTTGGAAGCCATCAAAGGTGAGCAAGGCCACCTGCATAACCTCAAAATCAAATACCTGGAATGTGCCTATCAGCATGCGCAGCAAAAATCGGCAAACGGCGAATCAAAATCAGCAGAAAATGACCCCCAAATATATATCAATCTCCTGAGAGACATGGCCGGACCCTACTACGAATTTCGCACCCGTACCCAAGCCATGAGCGCACTCAAACGATTGAACCATTTGGATTCGGAACTCGCTCACAATCTGTTCGATGCAGTGCTCAACTTCAACACCCGCTTGTCTCAACCCGCCACCGAATTGATCAATCATTTCAAACAAAATAGCCAATATAAACAACTGCTATTAACGGCCCTTTTGTCGAACTCCCAAGGACTCAACTGGACTAAAAGTTACACACCTGCAGACCAAGCCCGATTGTTGAGAGTGATCAAATAATGTCAGAACCCCATGAAACATGGGTTATTTTTGGGTAAATCCTTTGATGTTTGCCTTTAAATTCATTATTTAGCATCTTAATCGAATTGTGTTTGCTTAAAAACCATCCATGAACCACAAAAATTCCCGAATGCGCACAAGATATTCCTCCATTTTCGGCATCTTTCTTTTTGCCATCGCTGCCATCGTAAGCAGTTGTAAGGTAAAGTTTGAAGAACCCAAAAAACTCTTCGATCAAGGCTATTACCGTCAATCAGCCGTGTTGTTTGAAGAATTTTCAAAGAGCACCAAAGACAAAAAACTCAAAGAAGAAGCCATTTTCTTGGCCGCGGAAGCCTATCGCCTTTCGGATGAGTACGACAAATCGGCCCGTTTGTACGACAAGGTCTTGAAAAAAGACCCCAAGAACACCAAAGCCCTTTTGATGCGTGCCAACATGCTGAAAAAGATGGAATTGTATCGCGAAGCATTGGACGCCTACGACATGTACTTGGCAGAGGTTCCCGGTGATACAATGGCCGAATACCGCAAGCAAGGTTGTGAATTGGCATTGATGTGGACCCCTGATAGCTCTCAATATGAAGTGGAGAATTTTAAGGTGGCCAACACCAAATCAAACGATTGGGCCCCAATGATTGCCGGCAAAAAAGACGATGTATTGTTCTTCGTTTCGGATCGTGAAGGCGGAAACAGCAAGCGTTTGTACGAGGGAACCATGGAAACTTGGACCGATATCTGGTCAGTTGAAAAAACCGGAAAAAAGGGCAAAGAGAAGTGGGGCAAGCCTTTGTACAAAGACAAAACCGATAAAATCAGTACAAAAGCCAACGATGGCCCGATGACTTTCGACAGTCGTTTCAGTACCATGTACGTAACACAATGTGGACACCGCGACAAAGACAAATCTACCAAATGTGCCATTTATGAATTGAAAAAAGTAGGTCCAGAATGGGTAATGGGTGATGCCTTGGATTTCTGTAAAGAAGATACTGCGCACACATACGGACACCCCGCTTTGAGTCCCGACGGCAAAACATTGTACTTCTCATCCAACCGCGAAGGTGGTTTGGGTGGTTTTGATATTTGGGCTGTGAACTACAGCAAACGTTCTAAATCTTGGGGCAACCCCATCAACTTGGGTCCGGACATCAACACCAAAGGCAACGAGTACTATCCATACTTCAACAAGCACGACAGCAAATTGTACTTCTCTTCAGACGGATGGCCTTCATTGGGTGGTTTGGATATCAACAACGCTGAACCCACCGATGAAATTGGTGTTTGGAGAGAGCGTGAAAACTTGCGTGAGCCCATCAACTCGGGTGGAGATGATTTCGGTATCACTTTCTTGGAAGGCGACGCAACAAAAGGTTTCTTCTCTTCCAACCGCGGTGACCGCAAAAACAACGACGATATCTACTCGTTCGATATCACACCTATCATCATTACCATTCGTGGTACCATCACCGATTGTAATACCAAGAAGCCTTTGCCAGGTGCTACCATCGTGTTGAGCAACGACCGCGATACCAGCAAAATGGTATTGAAGGCCGATGATCAAGGGGTTTACACCGCCAAATTGCGTGAAAAAACCAACTATGAGATTTTCGCCAAGTACCCAGAGAAATACTACTTCGAAGCAGAACCTGAAAGCAGAACCACTTATGGTATCCGCTTGAGCACTGAATTGGTGCAGGATTTCTGTTTGGAAAACCCATTGGAGAAGGTAATTACATTGCCCATCTTCTACGATTTGGACAAAGCCTTTATCCGCCCAGATGCAGCGCGCATCTTGGATACTTTCGCACAAACCGTATTGATGCGTTACCCCAAACTGATTGTGGAATTGGGATCACACACAGATTGTCGTTCTAGCTACGATTACAACGTGAAGTTGGCTCAACGTCGTGCCGACAGCGCCCGTACTTACTTAATGAAAACTTGGAAGATCGATTCTGCGCGCATTGTGGCTCGTGGTTATGGCGAAATGCAGTTGATCAACGATTGTAAGTGTGAGGGCGGAAAAGTAACAGGCTTCACGCCATTCATCCAGAACAAGACCAAGAAAATGGTGGTTGAAAAAGATGCTACTGGTAATGTGACAAGATCTTACTATGAGCGTTACAAGCCGTCTGAAATCAAATTCATCAATGATACGGCGTATGTAGCGTGTGATGAATCACAGCACCAGCAAAACCGTAGAACAACCGTTCGTTTTGGATTTGAAGGACAGATTTCACGTGCGGTGGTTAACCAAGACGTAGACATCAACAACACCAACATCGGTAAGCAGGAAAAAGACAGTGCGGCGGCTGCGAAGAAAGCGGCTGAAGCCCCTGTTGCAGGATCTGGTTTGGATATTTCTTATGCGGTTCGTGCCAAGTTGGGCAACAACGCCGGTAAGCCAACCATTAGCATGATGGTATTGGACAAAGAGCCCACTGCGTTTGCTTTTGATTACAACGGCAAATTCACTGCGATTCCTTTGGAAGTAGCTGCTTCATGGTTCAAATCAAAATTGATCAGCAAGAAAGACTTCTTGGAAGGTGAGAAATTGAAAGTGGGTAAAGTGAAGTTGCCAAGCAACAAGTTCATGATCAGCAAATTGGAGATCAACGGATTTGTGGTAAACAACGTAACATTCCAAATCACCGATAAGGTAGATCAGCCTACATTGGGTAAGAGTTTCTTCAAGGTGTTCAAGACGGAGTCTTACATCACGGATACGGAGTACATCTTGATTCCGAAGAAGGCGCCTAAGAAGCCAAAACCCGTTCGCGCTCCCAAGCCCACTCCCGGCAAGAAACCTGCAGAAGGCGAAGCCGTAGAGGGTGATGCAGCTGCACCCGCCACTGATGGTGCTGCCCCAGCGGAGGAAAAGAAAAAGTAATAATCCCTGAATCATTCAGTCATAATAAAGAAAGGGCGAGATAAATATTTCGCCCTTTCTTTATTTGGTAAAAGCGTAAACAGTCCCAGTTGATTTTATTTCATCAATCAGATTTCGAATGAATTCATGGACTTTTTTCCACTATAAAGCCCAAAAGTAAAAATATTTTCCACTATAGGCTCATAAATCAAAAATATTTTCCACTATAAACGGACATGCCAAAAAGTGGAAACCCAATTTATTCTAGATGAAGCTATCAATCCGAATATCAATTACAAAATCGATTCTCGAACGCGAATCAATTTCTGCATCAGCCCTTCAAACTGATCCATGGGAAGCATATTGGCACCATCGCTCTTGGCAACGGCAGGATTTGGATGCGTTTCAATGAACAAACCATCGCAACCCACAGCAATTGCGGCTTTGGCAATCGTTTCAATCAACTCGGGTTTGCCGCCCGTAACCCCAGAGCTCTGGTTG
>Ga0315903_10011531_pt1 | contig 10398 bp, 16 predicted proteins | sample LakEriMetagenome_7_FD_203524 | JGI IMG/M metagenome (GOLD analysis project Ga0315903, IMG submission 203524) | Freshwater fungal communities from buoy surface, Lake Erie, Ohio, United States - Buoy 2 MA119 | ecosystem: Environmental > Aquatic > Freshwater > Lake | place: USA: Lake Erie, Ohio... | reverse complement strand
GCTGGTCTATCGCTGGCGAAAAACAGGTGAGCGAATGGCTCGTGCGAAAAACTTGATCGAAGACGTGCAGCAGTCGCTTTCGGCAGAGTCGCAGCTTGCCGCCGACGCCGAACTGGCGAGGCTGCGGTCGGAACTGGCGTCGTACCGAAAAAGGTACACAGCCGCTCTGGCGCAGATAGACCGTGAGCGAGAGCGATCTGATGCTCTCGTCTCGCTTCAGGGGATCAAGCCGGTGAAGCGGGCCTTGACCAAAACTGTCAAGGCGAAGAAGCACGCGGCGACGATGTCGCTGCTCATCAGCGACGTGCACTGCGAAGAGACAGTGCGGCCTGAGACGGTCAACAACGCAAACGCCTACGACCTCGACGTATGCGATGCCCGACTAGGCGAGTTGCAGCGGCGATTTCTCGCCATGCTTGAGCACGAGCGAGGGCTGGCCCGCATCGACCGCGTCGTTCTATGGTTTGGCGGGGACATGATTTCGGGCATGATCCATCCCGAACTGGCAGAGGAAAACTCACTGCACCCGCTTGCGGCAATTCGCTGGATCGGCGAACGGCTGCGCGGGTTCATCGACTCTGTTTCCGACAACGCTAACGAAGTGATCGTGGCGACCTCGTGCGGCAATCACGGCAGGACGACTGAAAAGCTACGCACCAACGAAGCCGACACGTCCTACGAACAGCACCTCTACCTCACGATGCGTGCGGCCGAGTCTCGCAAGAACGTCCGCTGGCACGTTGGCGAAGGGCATCTCAACTACCTCGGCTTGGATGAATTCAGGGTGAGGTTCTGTCATGGTCATGCAGTGAAATTCCAAGGCGGAATCGGGGGCGTGCATGTGCCACTCAAGAAGGCGATTGCAGCATGGGACACCACGCAGCGCGCCGACTTGACGTGCATCGGACATTGGCACCAGTTCAGCGTCGGTCGTAACTACGTGACGAACGGGAGCGTGATCGGCCCGTCTGCATACAGCGTGCGGATCAAGGCTGAGGGCGGCGAGCATCCGTGCCAAGCTGCCTTCGTGATCGACCACGAGCGAAACGAAATGACCAAGGCGTATCGAATCTTCTGCGACCGTGATCTACGAAAGGCAAAGGCATGACCGCGACTCTTGAATCCGCGAACGACACACTCCGCGACGCCGTCGCCCGACGCATGGCGGCGACTGATCCGAACGACCCGAAGCTCGTGGGCTACAAGATCGACAACGGCGATCCCGAGCCGGGCGAGGTGCCGGGTTGGACGCGGCTGCGGGGCGACTCGCTGATGCAGAGCGACGTGCATCCGACGAGCCAGGCGTTCTTCGACCTCTGCGATGCCTTGAAAGAAATGCACCGCCGTAAGAGTCGAGACTACGGCTGCCCCAGCGGCGAAGACCCACTCGCCAACATTCGCAACGGGGCGCGGTTCGTGGGCATCCCTAGTTGGAAAGGTGCGATGGTCAGGCTCAGCGACAAGGTGACGCGGCTGGCTGCGTACAACGCGACAGGGCGGCTTGAAAACGAGAGCCTTGAGGACAACCTGTTTGACCTCGCCAGCTACTCGCTGCTGGCTCTGCTGCTGCATCGGGAGGAGCGTGGCGAATGATTCGCGAGGCAAACTTGCCAAGGCCGACAGTCAAGGAGCTTTTTCGATTACTGAAAGAGTCCAAGGCAATTCCAGAATCTGATCCAACTAGTGCGAACCTAAAAGGCCAGGTTCGTCGCAGAACTAGGCTGTTGCGTGCAATGGGCGAAATTATTGCGCTGCACTACCAGTTCCACTGCCTAGATGTTCGCTCAGTTGAAGAGGAATTTAGGAAGCACTCTCGATTCATTCGGAAGGCGTTGGATGCTAAGCATGCCTGAGCCGCTGTCTGACGCCTACCTAGCCCAGTGCGAGTGGGATGCCCGCAAGTTTCAGGGGGCTTATACCGGCACGGCTGGAACCCTTGCGGCCCACGTCATGCGGCTGCTCGCGGAGTTGAGCCGCGTGAAGGGGAAGCTCGCGGTCACGATTGCACAGCGTGACGAGCGGCCGTGCCTGAGCCACATTCGCGGAGATTGAGCCGGGCGGCGGGTTGAGCGGCGTAGGTTTCTCCCTTTCCCTGCGCCGCTCCCCGCTTGCTCGGCTTATGCTGCCGGCGGCTTGCCAATATCGGGCAGGTAATCGAGGTTGCTTTCCCGCCCTGTGATCTCCTCGTCGTAATAGTGGGTTTCGGCCATTTCTTCCGAGGAATGACCTAGCTGCTTCTTGGCTGAGATACCGGCCCTCTTCAGATAACTCGCCGTGCTCTTCCGGATCGCGTGAAATGGCTTATACGGCACGCCAGCGCAGCGGCACAGCACCCTCAGGCTGGCGTAGCAGGAAAGCATTTCGCGATCGTCCAGCCAGCCCCATACGCGGGCCTCTGGCGGGCCTTTCTGGTTAGCCAGCATCTCGGACAGGGCCGGCGAGATCGGACGTGTAATCGTCTCCCTGTGGCCTTTGCGGGTCGCTGCCAGGAACGTCAGGGTGTGCCGCTCGAGGTCCACCTCTGACCAACGGATCTGCAGGATTGCCCCGATCCGCTCGCCGGTCTGGAACATGGCCTGTATTTTCGTGGTCCAGTACCAGGCCGCCGGCCTGCCTGCCACAAGCCCCTTCCTGTGCCGGGCCGCGCTGACCAGCTTGGCGAGCTCTTCGGCCCTGTAAGCCTTCGGGACGGGCTTCGGCACCCTCGGCCGGGCGTAATCTGGAAACTCGATTAGTTCGCCGTCTGAACGCTTCCAGCGTTTTTTGGCCAGCCACGTCCACATGCTCCGCAGATGGGCGCTGTCTTTCGCAAGGCTGGCAGGAGAAATCAGCTTGAACGGGCTGTGCTGGTGGGTTTGCCGCCACCGTAGGAATTTTGCCGCCGTCAGGTCGTCTAGGTCGTCCACGGTCGGCTCGTGGCCGAGAAAGTCCCGGAACCTGTCCAGAGTCGATTCGTACATCTTCACCGACCGATCCGACAGGTTCTTGAGCGGGGCAATGCGGTCAATCAGCAAGTCTCTCAGCGTCATCGTTTGTCTCCCTTTTTGTGCTAAGGGCGACGATTCTAGCGGCGGGTGTACGCCTGTCCAAGAATCGCGTACATTACTGCACGGCGTTCTGACCTACACCCCATCCGCTAGAACAATCGCCCGGTTTCACCGGCTTCGGTAGTGTACAGCGTTTCGAGTACGATGAACAGAAAGGGCGGCGGTTTGACCCGACTTGCTACGTCGGTAGAATCGCCCGAATGCTTGTGGCACTGAAAGAACCAAAACGCACGCTCTGCACCTGCCGCGAGGCGGCCGAGATCCTCGGCTGCACCATGGGCAGGGTGCGCCAGATGTGCCGGCCACCAGAAAACGGCGGAGAACCGCTGCTCTGGTCGAGCAAGTTCAACGACCGCGCCTTGGTGCTCGACCTCGATGAGGTGAAGCGGGTGGCCAAGGCCCGCCAAAAGGCACGGGATGCCGGTATTGCCCCCGGCCCCAAGCCCGGCGGTTTTCAGCCTGACACCTAGTTTCCCGCCGGGAATTAGCCACACAAGGAAATCCGCTCAAGCCCCTTGACGTAACCTACCGATGTCGGTAGTATGCTGCCCGACGTGAGCAAGGGAGCTCGCAGGACGCCAGCCAGAAGGAAGGACGCCAATGCTTCACGACGCAGTTAGGGCGATGCTGGTGGTGGCCGTTCTGGCCGTGGGCTGCTCGCTCCTAGTCGAGACACGCCAGCGGCTCGCCATGCTCGAGATCGCCACGCGGATCGCTGCCGCCCAGCCGTACGCCGCAACCGCTTATCAGGTCCAGCCCGTCCAGCAGCCGGAGCCTGGCCGCCTGCGTCAGCTTGGCCGCGCAACGCTCGACCTTGCCGACGCCGCACTCGGAATCGTCCGTTGACACAACCTACCGACGTAGATACCGGGCTCCCGAAGTCGGTATGTTCGACAACCGGCCGGCACGGTTGGCCGCCTGGAAAGCTTGTACACCACCTCTTGCCCCCTTTGTGAACGGAATTACACTGCCGCACCCAAGGAAGGAGATCCCCCAGATGAGCCCCCACGAAAAAGAGTATCTCGGTGCAGTTGCCGGAATGGCCGAGACCTACGGCGGTCGCACGATCTACCGCGACGGAAAGCTGACCACAACCTACGCCATCGGCGACCGTATCAAGTGGTTGGAGAACGGCGAGACGCTGTCTGGCGTCGTGGTCGAGGTGCTCACTGAAGACACCTACCACGTTCGCCGCCATGTGCCCGATCACGGCAGCCTGCACTACGCGGTCACCGAGGAGCAGACGGTGCCGTTCTGACGAACAAGGAACGCCTGCCGGCAGGAGGCCAGCGGGCGGAAAGGAGCCGGTGGAACCGGCAAGCCACGGAAGGGATGACCGCCCGCCGAGCATGACGCAGAGCGGGATTTCACAACGGAACGAAACGAAAGGGACTCGACATGGTTCAGATTCGCAAGGCCCGCCGCAGTGCCACCAAACTGCGGCTGCTTCTTCCTGGCCCCAGCGGCAGCGGAAAGACGTGGGGCGCTCTCTCAATCGCCAAGGGAATCGGTGGCCGCACAGTCGTCATCGACACGGAGGAGGGGTCGTCCGACATGTACGACCATCTTCACGAGTTCGATGTTGTTGACTTGAAGCCGCCTTTTACGCCCGAGCGGTACGTCGAGTGCATCACGGCGTGCGAAGAGGCAGGCTACGACATCATCATTGTCGATTCCATCACGCACGAATGGAACGGCAAGGGTGGCTGCCTTGAGCTTGTGGACGAGATCGCACGAGCGAAGTTCAAGGGCAATACGTGGTCGGCCTATTCTGAGATCACGCCCCGCCACCGGGCTTTCATCGACGCCATGCTGCGGTCGCGGTGCCACATCATCGCCACTGCCAGAGCCAAAACGGAGACGGCTCAAGTTGACGAGGGCGGGCGGAAGCGTGTCGTGAAGCTGGGCATGGCTGCGGAGACGCGGCAGGGTGTTGAGTTCGAGTTCGACATCGTTCTCGACCTTGTTCACGACGGCCACTTCGCCACCGTCAGCAAGGACAGGACCGGGATCTTCGGCGGCGACCCGAAGCCCATCACCGTCGAGACGGGCAAGCGTCTCGCTCAGTGGCTGGCCGGCGGGCAGGCGTTGCCCTCGCCCGACGAGACGCTCATCGCGTCGGTGACGCAGACCATCGACTCGGCTGGCAACGCGGAGTTTCTCGACCGCGTCGCCGCTCGCATCGACGCCCTGGTCGATGCCGGCCGGATCACGAGCGTGCAGCAGCGGGAGTTGACTGCCCGCATCGACTTGAAGCGTGAGCAGTTGGTGCCGGCAGAGCCGGCGGCTGCGAACTGACGGACGGAACCAACTTCAAAAACGAAGGGACAGAAGAGATGGACTTCACATTCAACGACGAACCGACCCAGACCGTGAACATCGAGCGGGACATCGTGCCCGCTGGCGTTCACACGATGACCATTCGGCACGCCGAAGAGGGGCCGAACCAGTACAAGACCTCAGACGAGAACCCTCAGGGGCTCTGCCTGAAGCTGCGGCTGGCGACGACCACGGGCGACTACCGCTTCGTCTTCGATGACATCCCCGCGCACCTCGGCTGGCGGGCCAAGCAACTGGCCGACGCTCTCGGCGTGGCTGCCAACGGCGCGACGGTGAGCCTTGATCCGGCGACGCTCGAAGGTCGTGAACTCACCGTCGAGGTGAGCCACTACACGAGCAAGGCCGGCAAGACCTCGGCCGTGGTGAAGAAGTACGTGAAGGCCAGCGGAACGCCGAAGCCGGCGACGCAGGCCAAGCCCCGCCCCCAGGCTGCGAAGGTCGCGGCCGGCATGTCCGATGACCACATCCCGTTCTAGAGGTGAAGCATGGACGCTGACGACTTCGAGCCGGATGAGGACCGCATGCAGCAGGCACGCCGCTGGAATGCCTACCTCGATGAGATTGACCGCGAGATCGCAGAGGAACAGCGATCGGAGGTGATCGAAGAGCGGAAGCGTGAGGCTGCAGCCCGCGAGCGGTGGAGGAATCTACCGCCCGTGCGGCTGCGGGGTGGCACCAACGGACCACGAACGGAACAAGAGGAAGCCCTGCTCGACAGGCTCGGCTACTGAAATTTGCGACCGGCCCGCGATGGCCGCAGCGGCTTGCATCGGAGCCGCATTCGCCGTGCAGCCGGCAGACACGCAGATCACCGGCAGCCAGAGCCGCAGCCTCCATTGCGGTGATCGGGCCGGATGCCGCACGACACGCGGCCAATACACACGGACGAACGCAAGGCATAGGAGTGCCACGCATGCCGACAGACCTTGAAGACTTGCCGCTTTTTCGCCGCACCGACCCGGTGACAAGCCGGCTCGCTGCCGTTGACGCCAAGAAGTTTCGCGGCGAGCACCACCGGCAGATCCTCGAGGCGCTCGAGGCGGCTCCAGGCGGTGCGTCTGCCATCGCGGCTCGGTGCGGGCTGGTGCCGCATCAGGTTGGCAAGCGGCTGCACGAACTCGCCAAGGCAGGGCTCATTGTGGAGACGGGGCGGCTGGCGGAGAGCGCTAGCGGGCGGCGGGAACGGCAATGGCAAATCGCGACTGCTTCTCGCTGAAGTGGGTCTTATTGGAGTAGCTACGGATGGCTAAGTCATCTCGAAAAACGAAGTACGCCATTGAGATCAATGGCATTCACTTCGCAAGCGGTGAGTCTCTCAAGAGGCATCTGAGAGAAGTCATAGACGCCTACCTTTGGCATGGCTGTCCAGATGATGTGTCGATGAACGACGACCACGCTTCTTTTTTCATTGAGCTTGTGAGGCTAAGAGATCCGCATCGCATCCCAGACGGGCAGTACATCAAAGACGTTTTGCGAACGACTCGCGAAGGGCAAGTCGGACGGCACGTCTGCTTTGTCTACGGCAATGGCCAGCGCGACATGATCGGGTGGGTGGGGCTTTGTTCTGCTGGAAAAAACCTGCGTCAGGCAGCTAACGACGCCCTTCGGCAAGCAGTCTCCAGGCAGGCGGCGCGCGTCTACTCGCTGGCCTTTGACGGCACCCACGTAGACATGGTCCGCGACACTGGCGAGTTTGTCATTCGCGGCGGCAACAAGATTTGCAGATGCCCAAAGAGCGGCGCGCGACTTAGCGCGACAGGAGAGTTTGCCGACGACGTTGGCGTCGTCCACCACGACGGCATGCCGTACGCGGAAATCAGGGAAACGTGGATGGCTGAGCACGGCCACTCGCACGAATCGCTGCCACTGGTTGAGCGACAGGAGGGCGGCTGGAGCCTCGCCCCAGGCGACGTTCGTGATTCATGGGAAGCCTTTCACGCCATGCACGCAGACCTCGTAGTGGTCTCGAAGAAGTGGCACGACCAGCATCACGCTTCTGAACGAAAGAAATCAAAGGAGACACCTAATGTCATCGCCCCGACGCCTGCGAACGGCTGAGCCGCCGCTATCGCCGATTGCCGTTCCGCAGATGCTGCGAGACATCCCGCGATGGATCTGCTGGGATTACATGGATTACGGCGACGGCAAGAAGCCCCGCAAGGTGCCAATTTCTCCCAATGGCGATTACGGCATCAATTACAACGACCCGTCCGCGTGGCGTTCGTTCGATGACGTTATGCAGGAGTCGGGCCGGCGCGGCGGACTTGGCGTTGGGTTTGTCTTTAGCGAGGAAGACAACATAGTCGGTGTCGATCTCGACAATGCCTATGACGAACAGGCATGGCTCAAGCCGTGGGCGAGAGAGATTGCCAAGGTTTTTGCCGGCGCTTTTTGCGAGCAGACTCCGTCGGGGCTTGGCCTGCATTTCATTGGGCTGTCTGGAAAGATCAACGGCCGGACACGAGTTGAGGTTCAAGGAGGCGACGGCGGCATTGAACGATACAGCGAGAACCGCTGGTTCACATTTACCGGAATACCTGTTTGCGAAGGCGAAGTCGTCGACATCCGCCAAGGAATGTCATGGCTTGAAGACAACTACTTTGGCGGCCCAGTTCAGCAGCGCGCCGAAGCAACCACATTTCCTGTCGATGTCGACCTGGACATCGAGCTCGCCCGCGTCTGCCTAGAACACATCGGCAGAAACCGCGTCAGCATAGGAGATGACTGGCGTGCGGTCGGGTACGCATGCAAGGGCACTTCCGAATCACTCATGGAGGACTGGATTCGTTGGTCCGCACAGTGGCCGGAGTTCAGCCGCGAGGAATGCCTTGACCGTTGGTCGCGTTTTGACTCGCGAAGCGGAGTCGGAACGCTGGTTTACATGGCCGCCAGCGATAGCGGCGTGTCATCAAAGTTTCTGCGCGACGAATCGCAGCGACGCCTTGGAAGGCTTCCGGATAAGGCTTCCGAGGCTGACAGCCCGACTCCAACGCTATTGGACGCGATCGAGGCCTGGCGTCAGCAGGAAGCGACTCCTGCTCTGCCAACTGGCATCCCGTCACTCGACAAGCTTTTCGACGGCGGGCTGCCGTTGGGGCAGATGACGGCCCTGGCTGCGGCTCCTGGCGTCGGCAAATCGGCACTGGCCCTGCACCTGGTCGTCGAGTGCCTGATTAAGAACGAAAACCTCGTCGCGTCGTGGTGTCTTGGAGAGATGACGAGGGCGGCGCTGGCGGCCCGGGCGATCACGAACTTCGACGGGAAAGGCTGCGGGCTGACGCTTCAAGACGTGATCCATAAAAAGCCGCCCGCCGACGAAATTGCCACCACCATGGGCAAATTAATCGGCAGCCGCCTCAAGATCATCGAGGCCCCGCTGATGATCGACCGGATCGAGCAGGCGGTAGCCAAAGACAAGCCACAACTCATCGTCGTGGACTACATCCAGCTGGTGCAATCGAGCCGGCATTTCCAGGACTCAACCGGCGAGATCGTGGACTGCCTGCGGAAGCTCAGGCAGATCACCACGGCCCACAACATGGCCACGATCATCGTCACCAATGTGGCCAAGGGCGTGGACCACACGACCGAGATCGGCAACATCGGGAAGGGCAGCAACCAGATCGACTTCGACGTGGACAACTTCCTCTTCGGGCACCGTGCCGGCGAGACCGGGGCCGATGGTGAACTCCGCATCGAATGGCTCTGCAAGAAGCTCCGGCAGGGCCAGATGTCGGACGTGTCGCTCTGGTTTCACGGGAAGTACCAGCGGTTTATCGACGAGTCTGAGCCGACGGTAGGCCCGATTGAGGACTTCGCTCAGTTCGCCCCTCAGCCAGCATCTGGCACTGACTGGAGTGCCTTCTGATGCCGCACCCCAGCGATGGCAAGCCGGCCAAGCGCAAGGCCGAGCTACGGGTCCGCATGCGGGCCATGCTCGAGGACGGCTCCCTAGCCTCCCTTCGCAGTGAAGGCCGCCTGGTGGCTCTCTACGTGCTCCAGGTGGCCGACTGGACATCCTGCCAAGCCCGGTTCTCGATCCGCAGGGCCGCAGAGACCATGCGAGTGAGGCCAAACACCGTGCACCGTGGCATCAAGCAGATGATCGAAGCCGGGGTTTTGGAAGACCTAGGGAAGGCTGGCCGTGGTTTTTACCTCGTCAAAAAGCGCCCACCGCTCGTGGACAGCGCGCCCACCGCTCGTGGACAGGAGCGCACACCGCTCGTGGACAGCGCGCACACGAGTGGTGGGCGCACTGTCCACGACTCGTGTGCGCGGCGCACACCGCTCGTGGGCGCTTTGTCCACAGGTCGTGGACAAGACTCAGTCTTATCCAGTGGTTCTCCAGTGAGAACCAGTGAGATATCCAGTGAGGCCACTGGCATGGCCGGTACGGAACCGGCCAGCCAGCGGCCAGGAAAGCGTGATTGTGATTCGCCCGCCGCCAGTTGACGGCGGGGTTACCACTTGAACATGAGGTGAACCTATGAGCACGGAAGCTGAAGACAAGGTTTTGACCAAGCGGCAGCAAGAGATCCTCTCCTACATCCAGGAGCAGAGCCGGCGTTACGGGCCGACAATCCGAGAGATCGCGTCGGCCATGCAGATCGCGTCGCCGAACGGCGTGGTCTGCCACCTGCGGGCGTTGGAAAAGAAAGGTCGCATCCGCAGGCTGCCCGGCATCTCGCGTGGAATCGAGGTGCTGCAGTGAGCACCGACAACCCCGAACCGACGCCGGCCCCGAAGACTTTGGCCCTCATGTGTGCAGTCCACTCGTGGGCTGACGACGTGGACGACGACTCACGAAAACTTTTGGAGTGGTCGCATGAAGTGATCGAAGCACTCTGCGGCCGGCTGGAACGCCAGGCGTTGCACCTCGAGCGAGCGGAGGCCGGACTGTGACATTTCGTGACCTGGCTTTGATCTCTGTTGGCCATATCGTTCTCGCCTTGACGTTCGTTCTTGGCGTTTTGGTTGGTTTGTCTCTTAAACGAAAGGACTCGACACATGA
>Ga0315903_10011526_pt1 | contig 10400 bp, 9 predicted proteins | sample LakEriMetagenome_7_FD_203524 | JGI IMG/M metagenome (GOLD analysis project Ga0315903, IMG submission 203524) | Freshwater fungal communities from buoy surface, Lake Erie, Ohio, United States - Buoy 2 MA119 | ecosystem: Environmental > Aquatic > Freshwater > Lake | place: USA: Lake Erie, Ohio... | reverse complement strand
GTCTGCCAAGCGCCTCGGCTCGCGCCACCGAGAACCTGAGCCATCGCGATCTGCTGCAAGCCACGGTCGGCATCCAGCGTCGACAATGTTCCAACCTGCTCCAGCGCCAAAGAGAATTCGCCATGGTTGAGCAATTCGTCTCTTCGCAGTGATTGAGCTTGCGACTGGGCGTATGCCTCTGCCGCCAACGCTGCGCTGCATACCACAAACAGCCAAGCTGAGAGCGCTGAGATCGAGCCCGAGCAGGGCGTTATTCGATCGAGTCGTGAAGCCAAAAGAACCGTAGCCAAGGGAACGGTGGCCGGTCTCAAACACGTTCTCTTTCTCGCGCCTGCATCACAGCCAGCTTGCAGCTTCGCCATGTCTGTACTCCTCTTGGGCTGAAAACCTGATTCCCCTTGCGGGAATGGATTTTTCGCCAGCACCATACACCCTGCCCGCTTGAATTTTATCCATTGGCCGATGAACAAACAGCTTGATCGAGGGCCAAAAACAAAAAAGCCCGGCAATTTCGCCGGGCTGGTTGCGAGTCGGGTCGGGGATGAGAGCCAAACGCAGCTGGTTTCAAGCCAGCCGTACTCGGGGTCAATCGGTCGAAGTCAGCTTCCGAAGTACCCAGAGGCAGGAAGAGTGCCAGCGCCGGACGGCGATTGGCTCCCGGGAAACTGATTTCCCGGCAAGGAACTGCCGGGGTGGTTAAGTTGATTCTCGCCGGATTGGTAGCGGTGAAAGTCGGTCGGAACAGAAGACGCGTGCGGTGGAGCCGCGACTTCAGCGTTTTGGTCGCACCCACCAGGGCAGGAAGCGGGATGAAAATACCTTCCCTTGCGTCCGACATGCCCCAAGTGCTGGCATCCGGCGCGATTGGCTCCCGTACCGCAGTCGCTGCAACCACACCCTTGACCACAATTGCCCCAGCCCCACTGAGAGCAGCCGAAGGAGGAACGACCATAGGCTTTCCCGCCCCCTTCGCAAGCTCCACCGGCGTGAGCACCGTGACCCAAGCGGGAGAACAGATGGCCGCCTTGGTTGCCGCCGGAGTGGGCAAAGCCCCCGAAAGGACCGCAGCCGCAAGCGCCCTGCGAACCGCAAGCTCCGCCACAGCCGCGGCCGCAGAGGGAGCAGTTTTCAGTGCAATAACCGGCCCACAGGGCCTCCGCCTGACTCTGATTGTACTCTCGCCCACAATTCGGTCCGCCGTAAGGCCCTGGCCAAAAATGGCGATGCCCACCCTCTGGTGCCGAACCACAGCCGCAATCTTGACCGCTGGCCATTCCGGTCGCGACCAAGACCAGTATCAACCCCATTCCTCCGCACAACTGCGATTTCATCGGTACGTCCCTCTCCTCCGCAAAATTTGATTTGGCAGCAGCCATCCCCAACGCGACCGGCTCAATGCGACCTTCCCCGTCCAATCTGCAAAGCAAGACGAGCAGTTGCAGTTGGCACAGGCACGTCAACGGGAATCGTCTGAAAAGACGTAATGACTGCTCCGAAACCGGGCAAAACGACTTTCCCGGCGCCAAACCGGTGAAGGTTCTTTCTGTCGGATAAAACGGTTCCGCGAGGCAAAGAGTGCGGAATGAGCGGGTTGATTCCAGACTAGCGAATGGTCGCTCCGCGTTACCCGCAAGTCTGGCAAATCTTCACAGCTTCCCCTATCCTGAGTGACATTGAGCTTCCACGCTTCCCAAGGACCACGTCCCATGCGAACAAGTCATTTCAGGCTTCCCGGCGAATCGACTCGGCAACGCATCCGGTTGGTTCATCGCCCTTTCCAACACGCTGGCCTCGTAATTGGGATGTTGGCGTGCGGCTTGCTCGCCGGTTGCGGAACGGCTCCCTCGGCGCCGCAGGCTACTGAAACGCCTGCGGCCAAACAGGAACGGCTCGTCAATGAAGCCTTTGCCGTTCAGGATCAGGCGACCAAATTGCTGCTTGGCATTAAAGACCAGCAGTCGGCCGAAGCGGCTTATAACGGATTGGACCAGCTCAAGTCCCAAGTCGTGAAATTAGTCGACGAAATCCGGAAGACGGGAGAATTAACGCCAGAAATCAAAGCCAAAATCACCGCGGAGATTTCGCGGCGAAAGTCCGAACTACAGCAGCAGGTTTCGGAGTTCACGTCGCGGCTGCTGACGAATCCCCAGCTGTTACAGTCGCTACAGCCAGTCCTGTCCAAGGTAAATGAGTTTCGGCAGGTTCTTGACGGTTTTCTGAAGTGAAAAGAAATCAACGGTTTTGCCGGCCGGCAGAGGAACCCGTTTTCCTTGCCCAGCCGTTGTAACCGAGCCCTGTTTGCCGGCATTTAGCCTGCTCGACGGACGGAGGGGCAACGGCATCCCCAGCCGGCCTGTATGAATCATCACCCCGGGTTCCAAGGCCCCGGTACTCTTTCTCTTTTCCCCCGCAGCCAACTGAATGACCGACCGCCAAGCCATCTTCCAGCACCGATTCGACAATGGGCTGACCTTGGTCGCTCAGTCGATGCCCTGGTTGGAATCGGCGGCCTTCTCTTTTGCAATTCCCGCCGGGTGCAGTCGCGAGCCAGCCCGACAGCGGGGCTTGGCAAATTTCTGCTGTGAAATGGTCTTTCGCGGAGGTGGCGAATACGACAATCGGGGACTGGTTGAGAAACTGGAAAGCCTTGGCTGTGACTACTTCTCCAGCACTTCGATTTACCACAGCTTTTTCGGGGGCGCGATGCCGGCGACAGGACTGTTGGAAGCGCTCGGCGTCTACGCCGATGTGCTCCGCCGTCCGCAACTGCCGGAAGATCAACTCGAAGATGGCCGAATGACCTGCCTGCAGGAAATCCACAGTTTGGAGGATGACCTCTCCAGCCGCGTCATGCTCGAACTGCGGCGAAGGTTTTACGGCGATCCCTTGGGACGGCATGCCGAAGGAGTCATCGAACACGTCAATCAGATTGCTCTCGCCGACATCCGAAGTTTCTATGCATCCTGCTACCAACCAAGGGATGCCGTGATTGCCGTCGCCGGCAAACTGGAATGGCCGCGGTTGCTCGACCGTGTCACCGCGCTCTTCTCCGATTGGACGGGGCGGCCGGTGAGCGATCCCCCGACCGTTCCCCCCGAGCATGGTGTTTGCCACATTCCGTTCTCCAGCCATCAAACGCATATCGGAATCGCCTGGCCCTGTGTTCCCTACAATCACCCCGAATATTATCTCGCCCGCGGAGCTGTCGGAGTGTTAAGCGATGGCATGAGTTCCCGGCTGTTCCGCGAAGTCCGCGATCGTCGCGGTCTCTGCTATACCGTATCAGCCAATCTCCACTCACTGCGGACTGAGGGAAGCGTGGTCTGCTATTGCGGTACGACCACCGACAACGCCCAGCAGTCGCTCGATGTGCTGGTTGAGCAATTTCAACTGCTCTCGCGAGGGATCTCGGAAGAAGAGTTACAACGACTGAAGGTTCAAATCCGCAGCGGCTTGATCATGCAGCAGGAATCGTGTCGCGCCCGTGTCGGGAATCTGGCCGGAGATGTCCTGCATCTTGGCCACGTCCGCACTTTGGATGAGGTCAGCGAGCGGATCAACGGCCTGACGACCGCCGACATCAATGAGTGGTTGCAGGCTCATCCTCCCGGTCCCTTTGACGTGGTCACCCTGGGCGAACAACCTCTGGAGTTGCGCGATGGAATTCCGACAGCATCAGCTCGCTAATGGCCTGACCATTTTGGCGGAATGCAATCCAGATGCCTATTTCGGGGCTTATGGAATCTTCGTCCGCGCCGGTTCACGCGATGAACAGGCGGAGATCGGCGGCGTCAGCCACTTTCTCGAACATATGGTCTTCAAGGGAACCCCGACGCGGTCGGCGGAGCAGGTCAACCTGGAACTCGACGAACTGGGCAGCAGCAGCAATGCGCGGACCGGAGAGGAGAGCACGATCTACCACGCGGCCGTCTTGCCCGAATTTCAAACGGCCCTGATTGAGCTGCTGACGGACCTGATGCGACCAGCCTTGCGGCTTGAGGACTTTGAAACGGAAAAGAAAGTCATCATCGAAGAGATCATGATGTATCAGGACCAGCCTCCCTACGGCGGTCACGAGCAACTGATGCTTGAGTATTTTGGTGGTCACCCGCTGGGACAAAGCGTGCTGGGCACAGTCGAATCAGTCGGGAATCTGACACCGGAAAGCATGCGGAATTACTTTGCCCAGCGATACAGCCCGGGCAATATGGCGCTGATCGCGGCCGGAAAGGTCGACTTCGAGCGACTGGTAGAAGACGCGGAGCGACTGTGCGGTGCCTGGACGCCTTGCACTGTCCAGCGTCCGGTGGCCCAAGTCACACCGCGCTCAGGCTTTTCCACATTGCACAAACCGAATTCGACACTGCAGTACGTCCTGCAACTCTCGCCCGGACCAGCCACCGAAGATGAGGACCGCTTCGCGATGCGCCTCCTCGCGACCATTCTGGGCGACGATGGTGGAAGTCGGATCTACTGGAAAATGCTCGATTCCGGGTTGGCTGAATCAGCCGGGATTGGGAGCTATGAATATCTCGGGGCCGGACTTGCGATGAGCTACTTCTGCTGCGAACCCAAGTTGGCGCAGGAAAATCTCGAGCTGTTGAATTCGATTCTGGCCGAAGCTCTCGCCGGGGTGACGGCCAAGGAACTCGAACTGGCCAAACAGAAAATTGTGGCTCAAATCCTCCTGGCCAGCGAGCGGACCGAAGCCCGCATGTTCTCTGTCGGCGGCCAATGGCTGAACAATCAAAGCTTCAAGACCCCGGCCGAAATCGCCAATCAGTATCGCTGTGTGACGCTCGACCAGGTCAACGCAGTCGCCAAAAAATACCCGCTCGGCAACTGTCGAACCCTGTCGATCGGTCCCCGAACTGACCTGTCTCCGGGCTAGGCCTTCAGTTTTGGGGCAGAAATACCGTCGCGAACCGAACAAACCGGCCCTGCGCATTCATTTCATTCTGCTGCTGCGCCGAGCCCTCCTCGGGCGGAGTTATAATCAGGAATCATCGTCGCCTTTTGCAGCGATGAGACAGAATCCTGGTGACACTCCCTGCACCATTGCATTCAAGAGACTCCCCTACCCTGCAGACACGGTACTCCATCATGGGACTTCGAGCCAATTTCGATCGCAGCTATCTCTGGCGTTACTGGGTGATCATCCTGATGGGGCTCGGCTCGGCCGCCTGGTTTTTTTACGACGCCACCATTGGCTATCCCAAGAAAGTCAAAATTGCCCAAGCCTGGGAAGGGCTCGCGGACCTCGAGAGCGGCCCGCGCGCAGAACGCTGGCGGGAACTAGCGGCGGAAAAAGGGTGGTCGCAGGAAGTGCCCGTCAAACCGGCGAAGGAAATTGAAGAATCGATCCGGTTTCAGTACATCTACGGCGCAATCGCCTCGCTGGTGGGAGCCGGAATGCTCGGCTATCTTCTGATCGCCCGCAATTCCTGGGTCGAAGAAACGGCGACTGGGCTGACTACCAGTTGGGGGCAAAGCGTGGACTTCACCAACGTTACCAAGCTGAACAAGCGGCGCTGGAAAGACAAGGGCATCGCCCGAGTCGATTACCTCGAAAATGGAAAGAAGAGACAGTTCGTGTTTGATGATTTCAAATACGAGCGAACGGCAATCGGTCAGCTTCTGGAGCGACTGGAAAGCCAACTGCCTGCCGATCGCGTTGTCCAGCCAGAAAGCGCCCAGTCGGAAAGTACCCAGTCGGAAAGCGACTCTGCGGAAGACCCGGAGTCAGAAGATTCCTGAGCAATCGCGACGCTTCCCTGACACGACGCTTCCCTGACACGACGCTTCCCTGACACGACGCTTCCCTGACACGACGCTTCCCTGACACGACGCTTCCCTGACACATGGCGCCATCCCTCCCGCGCCGCAGAACAATTGCCACCAACGCGTGCCTGAGCCAAAAAAGGCCCGCTCCCGGTTCTCAGGAAACCAGGCGCGGGCCATTCAAAGGGAGCGTGTGTTGTGCGGCCACGGTTGGCTGAAGCGCCGAATCGCTATCCATCGCTATCTGGGCGCTGAAGTCTGAGGCTGCCCGGTGGCACCCTTTCAGGCTACCCGCCCCCGCGGTCTGATTTCGCCCGCGGTCTGATTTCGCCTGCGGGCTGATTTGATTGCATCCGGCTGGCTTGAGTATGGACTCGCGACCGAAAGCTTGCCCACTACTGCTGCCAGCGATTGACCTCGCTGCCGGCGCGGGTGGACAAGGCTCGATAGACCTCCAAGTCGATCGTGTCATTCAGCAAGGTCGTGGAGCCATCAGCAAAAGCAAAATTGGCGCCCTGCGGATGATAGCTGCGAAAATCCTCGAAATGACCCTCGCGCGAATTGGGAGTGTGGTCAGCCGAACCGACCACCCGAGCGAACGGCTCGTCGGCTTCTTCCAAGGCTCCCATCCAGGAGAGTGAGCCAAAATCATTCCGTCGCTCGCCAATCATCAAGGTGTTGCTCGAACCGTCGATCACATCCCGCTGCCGAATCAGGCTGTTCCCGAAGAACATCCCATTGCCGCCAAAAGGAGCAGCCTCAATCTCCAGCGATCCAAAGACGCCAGAGTAGTTGCTGCGTCCGGCGAGCAACTCTTCGTCGTGGTCGTGTCCACCATCATGCGCAATCAGATGGTCACCGCCGTCGCCGTGCTCAATGTGATCGTAAAGATTGACCAAGTCCGGAGCTGGGTCGGAAGCACATTGAAAAACCGGAATCAGGGTGCGGAAAAAAGTATTCGCAGTGTGGTAGTCGTGGTCGATAGGCAGGTTCGGATTGATTTGGTCGTAAATGTTGTTGGCCTCGACATGCGAAAGCACATGGTAGCCCCATCCCCAGCCTGGAGTCGCCGGCGCCGTTCCCGCATTCATGGCGGTCCAGCCCGGTGGATAGCGTTTGAACGCACTTTCGTGATTGTGCATCGCCAAGGCAATCTGGCGAATGTTGTTGGAGCATTGGGTGCGGCGAGCCGCCTCCCGCACGGACTGGACGGCCGGCAACAACAAGCCAACCAGAATTCCGATGATGGCAATCACCACCAGCAATTCAACAAGCGTAAAACCATTCTTCTTTGACATGACTCGATTCTCTGGCAAACGTTTTATGAACAATGAGTTATGAATGAGGACGGTACTTTTGCGGCAGGCATCTGGGGCCGGAAGTGACCCGGCGGAAGTGGTGCTCGGCTTAAATGTTCGAAACCGACTTCGCCTCAAACTTGCACTGCTGCCTGACTGGGTGTTTCCCGCACTCGCGGCTGGCACCTCTGAAGAATGGGGCTCAAGCCCAATCTTTTGGTTACAAGACGAGCAACTGGTGGAAGTCGTCGCTGCCGAGGCTCCCAAAACCTCGGACCATCCTGATCGAAATTGGACGCCAACCCCGAGAAGTCAAACCGGAACAAAGCCAAGCCCGTTTCCGCTTGAGCACATCGAGTCGTTGCGGCCATCACCCTCCCTGTCGCGGGTGGTTTAGGCAAAAAGAGGCGGGCCGCGGCAACTGGCAGGCCGCAACTCACGCTGGGGAATTGAGAAAGAAGGCTCAGGCAGCAATTCAACAACAGCCACTGCGCCGGCAAATTCAAAACTTAAAGCAGGAGTAAAGACGTTCCCCGCAAGAAACTGACACAGCTCGCAGTTTGGATCCGCCGCATCTTTTGGGGCCGTATCTTTTGGTGCAGCAGGAACGGTTGAGGTGTCAAGGACGGCAGAGGCCGAAGCCGAGGTGGCCTCCAGACCGCAAGCTTTTTCTAACCAGTGGGAGTGGCTACAGCCGGTTGAGTTACGCTTTGCGGCAACTTGCCCATGGTTTTGGTCCGGCAAATGCCCATGGTCCGGCAAATGCCCATGGTCCGGCAAATGCCCATGGTCCGGCAAATGCCCATGGTCCGGCAAATGCCCATGGTCTAGCGAATGCCCATGGTCTAGCGAATGCCCATGGTCTAGCGAATGCCAGTGAGTCGTCCCAGTCCAACCTGCAAACAGCAGGGCGGACAGCGCGAGAAGAGCGGCAATGGGACGGAAGCGTGGCATCAAAACTCCTTGGTCGCTCCATTATTTAAGCCGGCTTCCCCAGAATCAATAACCGTTTTTTTCTGGTCGCCAAATCCGGCTGAGCGAGAGGCCGCTCCAGAACCGGCAAAATCGTTCGGAAAGTAGCAAGCTGGCGGGAAATCCTCAAACAGCCGACATTTTCCAGCCAAATCGCTTGCTCTGCGCCATTCAGCGGTCATCGTTCCTTGGTGCCGGCTGAACTGCCAGATGCGGACCGGGGCAGGAGCTTCTCCCACGGTCTAATGGGGGTATGGCCGCGTCTGCCCCACAAACTGTTCCAGGAGGGACTCGGCCATGAACCAATCGTTCGGACTCGATTATCTGCCACAACCCGAATCTGTCCCGCTTCCCCCTCCCCGAACAGCCCTGCTGGTTGACGACGACCAACTTCAACTGGAAGTGCTCGAGCACCGGTTGCAGCGACTCGGGTTTCGAGTGACCAAGTTAAATTCGGGCCAGGAGGTTCTGCAAACGGCCAAATGCCTGCAGCCGCATCTGATTCTGCTCGACATTGAACTCCCTGACGCTGACGGGATCGAGCTTTGTCAGGGGCTCAGCGACGATAACCAGACCTGCGAAATTCCCGTGGTTTTGTTGAGCGGGACGGAGCGTCTGGACGTGGTTCGAGCGGCGCGGTCCGCAGGCAGCCGCTTTTTCCTCCGCAAACCTTACGATCCGAACACGCTGGCACTGGTTGTTGACCATGCTGCCCGAAGCCAGACCGACGATTGGAGCTGAAGTCATCGGCGGTTCCCAAGCCTTGGGGAAGCGCCCCTGCCCTGCCCTTCACATTGGTAACTCTCAGTGGGAACAAAGAAGGCCCGGGGGGCGTAGGGGTCCGAAGGGCCGACTTCGGCTGGGGCAATTAAGTCGCGGCGGCCCGTTCTCCTGCTGATACGGAATCAGGGCAGCAGGAGCCAGACGAGGTAGGAGGCGGGGGCGGCAAAGATCAGCGAATCAACGATGTCGAGAATTCCGCCGAGTCCGGCCAGCCAACCGCTGGAGTCTTTGCAATTCGCATCCCGCTTGATCAGGGACTCCGCCAAGTCTCCAAGCATCCCGGCCGCCGCGACCGCAATGCCATAGATGACCACCCACCAAAACGGCTTGAAGAAGGTGTCGTCGGCGACAAACCAGGCGACGAGATAGAACACCAGTGCCGCGCCGACAATGGCCCCCACAAAAGACCCCGCCGCTCCTTCAATCGTCTTGTTGGGGCTGAGCAACGGCGCCAATTTTCTCCGGCCCCAGAGCTTGCCAAACATGTAGGCAAAGGTGTCCGACATCTTGACCGCCACCATCACAGCCAGAACCGCACAAATTCCGCTCCCATTTCGCGCTTCCTCGGGTCCCAAGCCGATCATCAAGCGGTGGGGGACAACCATCCCCACGAGCATCGCCAGATAGGCAAACGAAAAAACCTGCCGCGACAGGCGTTCGACTTCCGAGCCGGGTTGGTCAAACCACCACATCTCATGCGCAGCGGCAGCGACAATCGCGGCGAACAATCCAAACAAAGTCCCTCCAAAAGCGCCCAGTGGCCAGTGCTGCTGCGATTCAGGCCAGAAGATTGGCAGAAACGATCCGGCGCAAAGCAGCAAGCTGCCGCCCGTCGAAACGGCGTAACTCAGACCTTGGACCCCAGCCGTTCGCCACATCCGAACCAACTCGCCCGCGGCCAGAACGGCCGTCAATGTGCTGACGCTGGCCAGCAGCAAGCCGGGCCTGCCCCAGACTTCAGGGCGGCCGAGATAGTGGTCTACCCAAAGCAGGATCACCATGATCGAAATGATGATTGCCGCCGAGATTAACCTGCGTCTCAACACGTTGCTGCCCCGGATTGGTTAAGGCCGCCAAAACGGCGATCGCGCGAGGCGTAATCGGTCAACGCCTGATCAAAGTCCGCCGTTTCAAACTCCGGCCACATGCGGGGCGTGACCCAAAGTTCGGCATAGCTGATCTGCCAGAGCAGGAAATTGCTGATTCGCATCTCACCTGCAGTGCGAATCAGCAAATCGGGGTCAGCCATTCCGCGAGTCTGGAGGTGAGCCGAGACGCAGGGTTCGTCGATGGCATCGACCGCCAATTCGCCCCGGAAGACTTCCGCAGCAATCTCTCGCACGGCATCCACAATTTCGGATCTCCCGCCGTAATTGATCGCCAGGCAGAGGCTCATCCCGGTGTTCTGCGCCAACACGGCTTTGGCCGCCGACAAATCACGCTGCACCTGCTCCGGCAGGCGTTCCAGTTTCCCGATCGTCTCGAGCCGCACGTTGTGCTCCCGCAAAAAGTCGAGCTCATTGCGGAGGTAGATGCTGAGCATCTCCATCAGGAATCCGAGTTCCT
>Ga0315903_10011525_pt1 | contig 10401 bp, 18 predicted proteins | sample LakEriMetagenome_7_FD_203524 | JGI IMG/M metagenome (GOLD analysis project Ga0315903, IMG submission 203524) | Freshwater fungal communities from buoy surface, Lake Erie, Ohio, United States - Buoy 2 MA119 | ecosystem: Environmental > Aquatic > Freshwater > Lake | place: USA: Lake Erie, Ohio... | reverse complement strand
TGACAGGTGGACGAATGTCGAGGAATATTCTGATCCGAACTTCAGTTGACGATTTGTCACAGAGAGAATACTTATCTGCATGAGCCTCATGTCTCCCTCCCACGTTTCCGTCGTCGACTCCCTCTCCCTCCCGGAGGGACTCAGTGCCATTCCCACCTTCGAGGTCGTCGCGGCCTCGTTCTTCGTCGCCGCTCTCTGTGGAGTCACCGCCGCTGTCGCAGCTGCCCGTCTCTCTCTCCCGCGTTGGGTCGCCACCCTCGGCGGCTTCGGGGTCGCATGGCTCGTGTGTGAGTTTATGTTTCCCGTCAATCATCACCTCGCCACCGTGAACTTCTTCGTTCACCGCGCCTATGACGCCGTCTCCCTCGCCACAGCCTACCTCATGTCGCGAGAGCTCGATCGGGCGAAGTAGCTAGTTATGGGAGATGGAGAACGACGACGATTTTCCCGTGGGGAGTCTCATCTCCTCCGAGTCTCCCGACGTGGAGCGACAGATGGGTGTCGTCCTCGCGTGCGTCACCTCCCACTGGGAGTTCAGGCGGATCCTGTGGATCGACGGACGTGTCACTCTCGAGGGCGTCATCTACCTCGGAACCTTCTACGAAGTCGTCTCCTCCCGTCCGCGGTTCAATTGACAACATATTCGATCTTAGTTACAGGTGGTCCAATTATCGGGAATATTTCTTTTCAAAGGCAGAAGGGACGGGATGTGATCCCGTCCCTCACTTCCGTCCCTCCTCTGCAGGGTCACGGTCTCGGTGGATAGACGCCGTTCCAGCAGATGATGTAGTTGAGTCCTAAGGAGGGCTGGCTCACCGACACGGGAGTCGCAGTTGATCCCATGACCGACAGAGTGACAGGTGCGGGAGCCGAACTCGGATCCACAGGAACTCCCACCTTAACGGGTAAGTTCGCCGGAACGAGTGTTACCGTCTCGGCTCCCCACTTCTCTCCGAGGTGGTGGTTGGTCCCGAGTACGGGCGACATCCCTGCACAGACGGGTACGCGGCCACGGAGGTCGGGTAGGGCGAAGTTTGTTCGACCGTCTCCCCCGTATGTGTTACCTAAGATCGAGTAGAGTGCGGCGTACTGCTGTATCGGGAGGATCTGCCCCCAGCAGTAGAACCAGCCGTCTGGCTCGTAGTTGCCCGCGAATAATTTGATTGCTCCTATTAGATCGTCCATACTTGCTTTCTCCTGTCGCCCCCTCGGGCGTCTTGATTGACCTTAAGTATGTGTCATCGTCTCTCGTACGATGGTTGCCGTCCTTAATTGTCTCGAATTAACTCAAAGACAACAGAGGTTGTCCATGCGCGGTCTTTCGGCGTATTATCTCCACCATGACCAATCCGTCCTCCCTCCTGTACGACCTCACGATCGCCTCCCACCACCCCGAGCGTCCCGGGCCCATCGCCCACGCAGTGTGGAGATCGACGGGAATTCCCATGGCGGTCGCCCGTCAGTACATCGACGGGCCCCTGCGGGACACTCCCTTCCTACGGGGCGTCACGTTCATCTTCGCGGAGTCCGTTCGATCGATCGTTCGAGACGCAGGTGGATCTGTCGAGGCTACGGTGTGTCCGTGGAGTCCCGTCCTCTGACCGAATCACTTCCAAAGAGTTTTCAGCGCGAGGTGGACGGGCCACAGGAGGGTCAGGTACGCCACCGACAACCCCTCGAGGACCACGTTCTTCTTTGACGTCTCGAAGAGCCACTTCATGTAGGGAGACTCGTTGTGTCCCATCATCTCTATCGCGGTGATGATCCACGAGAAGAATCCAATGACGAGGTAGACTGCGACAGTGGCTCCGATTACGATGAGTGTCATACCAATATCTATGGTGATTTACTCAAAACGACTCGAACCATCGTATAAAGATAAGCTATTATACTTAAGACATACTTAAGAGAATGGACGAAAGACTCATCAGAAAATACGTCAGGTCTCTCATCTCCGAGATGGGCCACTACGCTCCAGTCAAGGCAAAGACGGCAGCTCAACTTCCCCACATGGTGAAGGGGCACGAGTCGACTTTCGAGGAGTCACTCTCTGTCGCAGTCGACGCATGTCGAGAGCTGGGTGACCTTCCCTTCCTCTACCGCGCCCACCGCACGAAGTCGAAGTCGACGGGCATCGTGGTGGTGAAGGCCGAACCCGGAGGATGGCGTCGAGGGCGAATGGGTCTCACGCTCAAGTTGAACCCTGCATACAATGATTTCATGGAGAAGCTCACTGATTCCCTTGGGTTCACGAACATCGTCTACACGTCCTTCGGCTCCGGCAGGTCGCAGTTCGGCTCTCCCGAGGTCTTCCTTCCCCTCCCACCCTACGAGATCGCTTGGAACCCACAGGTGCGCGACGTCTACGCCGATTTCTTGGATGCAACCAAGTCGGGAGAAGATCCAAGTGAACTCATCGGTGGGTACAGGAAAGGGTGGCCGACCGCCGCCACCGTGGGCACTGAGGTTCTGGTGGACGTCGACAAGTACATGTTGCTCTCTCCCTCAATCATGAGCCACACTCTCTTCTACCGCGACAAGGTGGGAGCTTCGAAACTAGCGAGAGCTGCTACCTACGGCGAACTTGCCGATGCGTTGTCCTCTGTCACTCGTTGAAGGACTTGCTGAAGAGACTCGGGCCTGCCCTGAGAAAGGCTCCTATCACATAGTCCGTCTTGCTCTTCAGCTTCTTCTCGATCATTCTCTCGAGTCGATATCCTAGTTCTATCATCTGGTCGACCGCGGCCTTCTCCCATCCCTGTGCCTTGTAAGCCCTGTCGAGGAACTCGAGTCCCTCTTTGTCATGAACTTCTGCGTCGTCCTCCTTAGTGTCCGTCCTGTTTTCTGGCGGGAGAGGATCGAGCTGAAGCGAGTCGTGAGTCTTTGAAGCCTTCTGCCAAGCGTTTATGGCTGAGTCTGACACAGAGTATCTGTCTGGCATCAGGAGTCCCTTTGGAGAAAGGGCATATCCAATCGCGTAGAGCAGCTTTCCGTGACCCCTACCAGCGGAACGAGTCACTTCCCATGCTCCCCACGCCTTGCCTGACTCAGGTGGTCCTACTGATATGTATCCAACTACAGATCCCATGGCAGCAGCCCTTGCAACATCAAGCTGAGTCATAAGCGATGTCTTCGGAGGAGCTTGCATCCCTGACATGAACTTGGCGACATCGATCAGAACAGCTTCGACTGCATCTGGCTTGAAGAACGACTCTCCGGTGATGACGGCGTATCCCTCTGTTGACACAGATTCTCTCAGCACACTTCTGACATATTCTCTCAAGAGTCTCATGTCACCCCCTCGTCCTCTGAAGCATCGATCTGTATTGATTTGCAAAGAAGTTTCTACCGCCTGACATGAATACGTGTCGCAGGGCGTTAATGTCTCTGTTGACGTCGTCAGATAATTCTTTCAGAGCCGTCTCTCCCTTTGAGATGAGCTTGCTTGTCATGGACTTTTCCCATCCTTGTTCCTCATACGCGTAATCGAGATGTTCCTTTCCAGGAACATCGTGAAGAACTGAGTCGTCCTCTGTGTTCTTTGTCTTGTTGTTGGGAGGGAGAGCATCTAGCTTTAAAGATTTTCTACTTGAACTTGCCCGCTTCCACGCCTGGTCTGCATCAGGAGAGACTTGATTCTTGTCCCTGTCTGGCATCAAGAGACCTGTTGGAGACAGTCCATAACCCATTCCGTAGAGGATCTTTCCGAGACCTGGTGCCGCAGCGTGTGTCACTTCGTAGGCTCCGTACGCCTCGCCTTTTTCCGGTCTCGTGAAAACGCCATAGCCTACGATTGAGTCAAATATGTTGTCCTTCAGAAAGTTGAACACGTCGTCTTCGGGCTTCCTTCTAGACATCGCAGAATAGAGGCTGTCGTATTTAAACAAAACAACTTCTATTTCTTCGCCTTGTTTTTTGACAAGTGCGCCAAGTCCTGACTCGTCAGGTGAAGATTCTAGAAGAACCGACCTGATGTATTCTCTCAACAGATTTCTCATGCTTCGTTAAGTATTCTTCTATTATACTGTTAAGAACTGTCATATGCATTGAAGGGAAGACATAGAGCATTTTTGGTCATCGGCACAGACGCACATGACTTGTCGCTTCTCGCCACATACCCTCAGCCTCACGATCACACCGCACTCCACACCCATCGAATCGCACACCTCAGCATCGCTCTCATCGATGCAGAAGACATCCGTGGCAGCCTTCGTGATCATCACAGAGGCGATGAAAACCCCTGCAACGAGGAGGTACCTCATCACAGCACCACGTGAACGAAGAAGTGCAACATCAATGCAATGTACGGCAATGTTCCGCCTCCCCACTCCGTCACAACGCCGAGGATTGGCAACATCGTGAGAGCGAAACCAGTTGCGATGCGAGCATTCTTTCGCCAGTGATCATCTGCCATCTGGTCATCTTTGCCTGCTTTATACTCCTCCTCGAGGCGGCTAACCGGCACCACGATGAGAGTTTCCACGGGATACTTCTCTCCAGGTAGGATCTTCATGAAAATACGTATGGCTGTAGTTCTACATTTAGGAAAAGAAAAACATCGGTACTTTCTGTGCTAATATTTAGGTCATGGGAAAAATCTTCACACTCTTGGCTTCAGCTCTCTTCCTCTCGGCATCTCCCGCAGTTGCCAACGATATTCCTCTAAAGAACTGGTCCGTTGGTTTAGGTGGAGGACCCACCATCGGTGGTGGATTCATGGGGAGGTATGAATGGGAGAGTGGATGGGGTGTGCAGGCTGCAGCCCTTCCCTATTACACAGCAGATTCAGCGTTCATGGTGGAAGGTCTCTCCGCAACCTACACACTCGACAGAAACAAGCACGGATCGGTGTATCTATCACTCGGTGGTGTGGGATGGCACAGATTGCAAACAGAATACATCTGGCCGGTGGTGGAAGGTAAAGTGGATGCGAACGGAAACCCACTTCCTATGCCCATTGTGGATCCCACAAAGGTTCGCACTTGGAGCCACGGTTTCGCAACAGGACCAGGTCTCGGATTCAGGTTCAACTTCTTCGAGAACTACGTGTTCTCTTTCGATCTTCCCGCCGCCCTCGTATTCGAGGTGAAGGGCAGCAGGGTGATGTTCGATTCCTTCCGTCCGTGGCCTAATGTGGCCTTAATGTATAACTTCTAGTCAATCATCATCTCGAGAATCATCGAGTGTGAAAGTGAGAGGTGCATGATCCGAAATGAGTTCCCTGCATCCCGTGAAGGATCCCCTGCAGGTACTCCGCACCACATCGATCCTCTCCGCCTTCCTCTGCATCTCCCGGGTTGCAATAGGATCGTAAATCACGTGATCGTAAGGTGATGCGTAGTTCTTCTCACCCAAGGTTGTGGGCGTGGTTCCGGAATCCGCGAAAGTGTAACCAATGTTTGAGAAGGATGTAAAAGATTTTGCTCGCCCACTACGGTTGAAATCTCCCACGAGGATGTAATCTCCCTCTCGATCGTTCTTCCGCAACTGTTCCATCAACCTAGAGAGTGCCGTTATCTCTCGATCACGAGCCGAGAGGGAGGATCCGTAAACAGTGTGAGTGATCACGAGGCAGAAATCTACGTGAGATCCTCGGAGGCAGGCAACTGCAGGCTCTCGGAGCCACACATCAGTGGGATCTGGTACGACAGAGAACCTGCCGATGGAAACTTTCCCTCTCCGTGCTAGCACACTGTACCTCTCATAGTAACCATCCTTTCCCACCCTCCCCGACAGTGAGGCATCCCAACCGGGTAAGTGTTCCAGCAACTCCACCAGGCCGGTTTCATTCATCACCTCCTGAAGGGCAACGGCATCGAAGTTGGCTTCGATCACCCGAGCCATGCTCTCGTAATCCTTCCGACCGTGACCTAACCTCTTCACATTCCACGTTCCCACTCGTATGGCAGGTGCGTGTTCCGTTGCGTGCGTGTGAGGTGTGAACGTGAGAGTGAGTGAGAGGAGTGCGGTTGCAAGCAGTTTCATGGTTAGTAACTATTATACGCGGAGTGTTTGAGAATTGGCCACGTAGATGTTACTTATCTCATGCGCCCGTTATTCTCATTGATCCTCATGACATTCCTCACGGTGCAATCTCCTGCTTCAGGCGCAGTTTGCATCGGGCACAACTGTGAACTGTTGCGGAGTGTGGTGGAACGTTCAGGTGTACCTCTCGAGGAGGTTCTTAGAAACATCCAGGGAAACATAATCGATCCTATCGTGAATTCTCAGGGTAACATGGCCGCATGGGAGGGGGGCTCCCTCGATGTAACTCCTCGAGGATCAGGTGGTGGAGTGAAGGTAACACTGCGGGGTGGAACATCCTTCAACTGGATCACCACAAACGGACAGATTCTCAACACCCGATTCAACAACACGTTTCCAACAGGAATCGCTCGAATAGGTGGTTCCATTGAGCTGCCCATCACACCCACTACCGACGGTATCATCAACCTCGGATTATGGCATGGTGATCCATCCTATGGAACTGGCTTGATGATCGGTAACAACGAAGAAACTGCGGTGAGGTTGGGTGGTGGAATCCGCACTCGTTTATACGAGGGAACCTCTGCAAGCATCTTCATTTCCAGCGGAATGGTTGTTGGATTTAGAAAGTTCTCCACCGAGTATGATGATGGAAAAACGATGTACATCAGAACCGGGGCAGGAAGCATCGGCTGGAATGGCATTGAGAAGTACTCTGATTCCGTTGTGTACGCATCACTTCCTGCCACTCTAGGCGGTACCTTGCGGTTGTGGGATCTCACGTTCTCTGCTGAGGGAGGTGGTGTTGCATCCTATCAGATGGGTGAGTATTACGTGGAAAAGTTCGGCCCAGCAGGCCCCTTCTTCGGTACATCAGGATACTACAACACAGGATTATCTGCTAACGGTTCTCTTGAAGGTGCACAGCTGTGGCCACTCGTGAGGATCGGCCTGGAGTGGAACTTCATTGGTGGCGGAAGCATCATGGGAAACTGGCATCCGAAATTGGGATCCCGTCCCCACCACATTGGAGCTGGCATAGGGTGGCAGTTCCTAAAACAGCCTTTGAATCCGTGAGGAATGAACGTAGTATTTCTCCCCAGATCCTGTGAGAACCCACCACAGGTGTTGGTGTTCGGGATCACGTTGCAGGACTATGCAGGTTCCCTCTAACCAATCTACGCGAACCATCTCACCCTCAGAGAAGTAGTAACGTTCCATGGGTGCTAATTAATCGATCAAATCTTCAGGATGCACTCCAATGCAACAAATAATGTAATTGAGTGCCATCGATGGCTGCAAATTCTCGAGAGGCTTCTCTTTAGCGGTAGGGAATTGCCTCCCCTTCAATGACGATACTACGAATTGGTTAGGGCCTGGTTCCGGTGGAGTGGGTGGCTTCTCCCGCACCATTCCCTCGGTGGGTTTCAGAGGTATGTGATCGAGATCGATGCTCACTGTTTCAGAACCGAAGGTTGCACCCAATTCCCGTCCAGTAAGATTCTCTCCTTCGCCTGTTCCCACCACAACTCTTCCACGCAAATCAGGAAGTGCGAAGGTGGTGCGCCCGTTTCCACCGTATGTGGTGCCTATCACAGTGTAGAGATCGGGGCACTCTCTTATCTTCACGATCCTTCCATCGCAAGGCAACCAACCCATTGGTGGATGGCAACCTGCGAATATCTTTATCGTACCGATAACATCCTTCTCTTTTTTCTTGATTTCTCTGGGATGCTCTGGATTGTGTAGAGAGATGTTGATGTTGATGCCTCCCGGCAGAGCAGGAGCACTACCGGGAGGCTGCCTGTTGTTAGGCGAACTTGAACTGGTCAAGATTCTGATAATCTCTAGCAACCAATCCAAAATAAACATTTTCCCTACATTCTATTATAGGAAAAATGTTGTAAAAGAACAAGTGCGGGATTGATATCAGTTCAGCAACATCGATGCTGCGGCCACGAGCAACGATGCACTTAGAACATCGCTCAACCAGTGGTGATGTGCAAGGATGAGCCAAGCAACTACAAGGCCAAGAAGCACCCATGCTGCAGGACTGTGAACACCAAAGAGTACTGCGCCTGCCACAGCGAGGGTGTGAACGGATGGATAGGCGAACCTTGTGAAGAGGCCTCCAATCTCATCCCAAACGTTCTTGATGGGCAGTCTCTGCCAGATGGGATCCCACCATCGTGAGGATTCAGCTATGTTTGAATCATAGATGTAGGATCGCCCATAGAGAACCTTCATGATGCCACCTAGGAGGAGAACTCCTGCGTACTTGAAGGGAAAACCACCGCCCCAGAAGGGCTGGAGAAGTATCGATGATGCTGCGATCCAGAAGGGAGATCCCACAACGATCGAGTTGATCGTTCGGGTTGCCTCATTCTTCTCTATCAGTTGCTTACCACCACCACGAGAGTGGATGGTCTCATGCACTGCGGCATCGAGGCCCAGAATAGAGAACAGCGGTCCCACCGCGAAGGCGGCTGGCAACAATGTATACCACTTGCCGAGGAAGCTCCAATCCACCTTACTGAGTAGGCTCCAATCAATCTTCGCTAAGATGCTCCAGTCCATAATCAATTCTCCTTGTTACAACCGTTGAACTCCATCTCCGCCTCGAGGCCCTCCCGCTCCGCCATCCACATGGGAAGCTGCTCCGAGAAGTATCTTGCGAGGCTCTTCGTTAAGTTCGTTGATGATTCTTTCACTGCGGCAATGTACCGTTGGGCTCCATCGATCTGTTCATTCACCAACCGCAGTTTCGTTGAGAGCAGAGTGCATGTGAGGGAACGAACGATCTGGGCCCAAGCGGCAGAAACGATCTTCCAGAATTGTTCAAGTAAGTTCATCTATCTTCCTCTCTAACGCGAGGCGGGCGTGGCAGATCCCTCCGCACATCGTACTCCACGGGGCCAACAGGCCCGAAGTAGAAACCGTAGTTCCTCACATCGGTGCATGCAAAATCGAGGCAGAACTCTCCTTGAGATAGCTCACACACGTTTCCACAACCACCGCAGTTGCCGTTATCTCTCGATGCATCCACACAAGTGATACCGCACAGCATGTGTGGGAAATCACACATGATGGGAGGCTTGGGAGGACCATTGTACTCTTGATTCACCGATGAGAACTCATCCTCGGGAGGAGCAGATCCGCATGCCACCGTGAGAAGGAGGAAGAGGGAGATTGATCTCATGAAATAAGTATAACAAATCCACCAAACGAATAACACAGTAAGAAACAATGAACATAAAAATAGTATGATGTTGCCATGCGTTTCCACGTTCTCGGATTACCACACACTGTAACGTCTAAAGAGTTCAATGCTTGTGCCTATACCCAAAAGGTAGTGAAGTTTGGAAAGATGATGACTGAAAGGGGACACACAGTTATTCACTACGGTCACGAGGATTCAGACCTCATCTGCACTGAGCATGTTCCCGTTCTTCGTAACGAAGATTGGAAAATTGCATACGGAACTTATGACTGGCGGGAGAAATTCTTTAAATTCGATACGAATGATCACGCCTACCAAACTTTCTATAAAAATGCAATAGTAGAAGTCGGGAAGCGAAAACAGAAGCACGATTTCATCCTCCCTTTTTGGGGTTCGGGGGTTCGGCCTGTCTGCGATGCGCATCCCGATCTCATCACCGTTGAACCCGGAATCGGTTATGCAGGCGGTCACTGGGCTCGGTGGAAAGTGTTCGAGAGTTATGCTATCTATCACGCCTACTGCGGTATGAACAACGTTGGATATTGTAATCAGGATTGGTATGAAGTTGTGATACCCAACTACTTCGATCTTAATGATTTCGAGTTTCAGGAGGAGAAGGAAGATTACTTCCTCTACCTTGGGCGAGTATTTGATGGCAAGGGCGTGAACGTGGCCATTCAGGCAACACAACTCGCAGGTGTGAAACTCGTGATCGCAGGCCAAAAAGAAGATGGTTACACCTTTCCACCACACGTTGAGTATGTGGGCTATGCAGATACGGAGAAACGGAAGCAGTTGATGAAGGGTGCAAAGGCATCCTTTCTTCCTAGCATGTATGTGGAACCCTTCGGGGGTGTACAGATTGAGAATCTCCTCTCCGGAACTCCCACCATCACAACAGACTGGGGTGCCTTCGCGGAAAATAATTTGCACGGTATAACAGGATATCGTTGCAGAACGATGGGAGATTTCGTGGAGGCGATCAAGAACATTGAAAAGATCGATCCGCGGGCGTGCAGAACCTGGGGCGAGAACTTCTCCCTCGAGAGCGTTGCTCCCATGTACGAGAAGTTTTTCACAGATGTTTTAAATGTTCACACTGGAAATGGCTGGTACTCTGAGACTAACGAGACTTCACTGATGGCTCTCAAGAAAGTCTACCCAGAAAATTTGAAAATCGTTTTAAAAAATGAGGT
>Ga0315903_10011524_pt1 | contig 10402 bp, 9 predicted proteins | sample LakEriMetagenome_7_FD_203524 | JGI IMG/M metagenome (GOLD analysis project Ga0315903, IMG submission 203524) | Freshwater fungal communities from buoy surface, Lake Erie, Ohio, United States - Buoy 2 MA119 | ecosystem: Environmental > Aquatic > Freshwater > Lake | place: USA: Lake Erie, Ohio... | reverse complement strand
CGTCCCAACTCCTGGCGTTTCATACACAGCAGTTCAGACATGTCTTAACCAAGTTCAAACAGGTGGTCTCTTTGGTTTGATCAACTTGTTCTCAGGTGGAGCGTTAATTCAACTCTCTGTCTTTGCACTTGGCATCATGCCTTACATCACCAGCTCGATCATTATTCAACTTCTCACAGTTGTAATTCCACGTTTTGAAACTCTTAAGAAAGAGGGACAATCTGGAACTGCGAAGTTAACTCAGTACACCCGTTATCTAACAATCGGTTTAGCAGTACTTCAATCAACAGGTTTGGTTGCAGTTGCTCGTACACCAGGTCGTTTGATCTCAGGCTGTAACGAAGCGATCATCCCTGATACTTCATGGCAGCGCATCGCAACGATGATCATTGTTATGACAGCCGGAACATCTGTAATCATGTGGCTCGGTGAGCTCATCACTGATCGCGGTATCGGTAACGGTATGTCTATCTTGATCTTTACATCTATCGCAGCGAGCTTCCCTGGACAACTCTGGAGCATCCGCGTTCAAAAGGGTCTCTTCGCATTCCTCGTTGTTCTAGCGGTCGGAATTGCAGTTGTTGCAGCGGTTGTATTCGTTGAGCAAGCACAACGTCGAATTCCAGTGCAGTACGCAAAGCGCATGGTTGGTCGTCAGGCTTACGGCGGAACAAGTACTTATATTCCAATCAAGGTAAACCAGGCTGGCGTTATCCCAGTTATCTTCGCTTCATCACTTCTCTACATCCCATCTTTGATCGTTAACTTCACCAATAGCCAAGCAGGCTGGGCGGTATGGGTTTCTCGCAACCTCGTAAATGGCGACAACGTCTTTTACGTAACTGCTTACTCAGCTTTGATTATCTTCTTCACCTACTTCTATGTAGCGATTACCTTTAATCCAGATGAAGTTGCAGACAATATGAAGAAGTACGGCGGATTTATCCCAGGCATCCGTGCCGGTCGCCCAACTTCTGAATACTTGCAATACGTTCTCTCACGCATCACAGCGCCAGGTTCGCTATATCTAGCTCTCGTTGCGATTATTCCAATCGGTGCATTGATCGTCTTCGGTGCAACTCAGAACTTCCCATTCGGTGGAACTGCGATCCTGATCGTTGTCGGCGTTGGTCTTGATACTGCAAAGCAGATCGAAAGCCAGTTGCAACAGCGTTCATATGAGGGGTTCTTGCGCTAATGCGTTTAATCCTGGTTGGACCACCAGGTGCTGGAAAAGGAACACAAGCTCAATTCCTATCTGCACATTATTCAATTCCGCATATTTCAACTGGCGACATCTTCCGCGCTAATTTGAAGGCTGGAACAGATCTCGGAAACCAAGCGAAAGCGTTTATGGATCGTGGCGAACTCGTTCCTGATTCAGTCACCAACGATATGGTCAAAGATCGTCTAACCCATGACGATGTTGCCAATGGTTTTCTTCTAGATGGCTATCCACGCAATGTTGCTCAGGCTGAAGTACTTCGCGCATTTCTTGCAGAAGCCAAGACGCCTCTGCAAGCAGCGCTAGAACTTGCTATCGCATCCGATGAAATCATTCAGCGTTTATCTTCTCGTCGCACCTGCCGTGGATGCGGTGCATCCAATGAAGCAGGAGCTACCAACTGTTCTTCTTGCAACGGCAACGATCTTTATCAGCGCGAAGACGATAAAGAAGAAGTTATCGCTCGCCGCCTTGAGGTCTATGAAGAGCAGACCGCGCCAATCATCTCTTTCTACCGCTCTGAAGGTTTATTGATCACCATCCCGGCGGTCGGAACAGTTGCTGAAATCACCGAGCATGCGATTACCGCACTCGGTCGCCTATCCTGATAAAAGATTTATATAAAGTACATTCATGGCGATTCAGATAAAAACCCTTGAACAATTAAAGGTGATGCGTCGCGCCGGTTTAGTAGTCGCCGAAATTCACCAAGCGATACGCGCTGCGATTAAGCCAGGAATGACAACTAGCGCACTCGATGCAGTTGCAGCGGCCTGCATCAAGAGAAACGGCGCAACTCCCAATTTTCTTAACTATCACGGCTTTCCCGCAACGATCTGTGTTTCAGTAAATGAAGAAATTGTTCACGGTATCCCTGGGGATCGCCTTATCAACGATGGAGATTTAGTCTCAATCGATTGCGGCGCCATTGTCGATGGTTGGCATGGCGATGCCGCATTCTCTGTCGGAGTCGGCAACGTTGACGTACAAGATCAAAAGCTGATGGATGTCTGCGAAGAGTCAATGTGGCGCGGAATTGCCGCCGGTAAATTAGGTGCACGCCTTACAGATATCAGCGCAGCAATTGAAAAATACATTGATTCGCAAGGTAAGTACGGAATTCTGCAAGAGTACGGTGGCCATGGAATTGGCACCGAAATGCATCAGGAGCCACACGTTTTAAACTTTGGAAAAGGTGGCAATGGCCCCGAGTTAATTGTCGGAATGGCACTTGCAATTGAACCGATGATTACTCGCGGAACGCATAAGACAAAAGTTTTAGGCGATGACTGGACTGTTGTATCGCAAGATAAATCCAGAGGTGCTCACTTTGAACATTCATTCGCACTTCTGCCAGATGGAAAGCCATTTGTTTTAACGGCTACTGACGGGGGACGGGCAAAGTTAGCCTCTCTCGGCGTTGAAGTATCAAGCCTGCTTTCCTGACGCTCATAATCACTTTTTGAGGTGTTTGACCTCACAATTTTGTAGCAAAACGTTATCTAAATCCCTTTACCTGGCTGCCCAGTAGCGCATAACCTTTCTCAAATCCCATCCCTCGTGGGCATACTCTTAAAGGAGAGTCTTGATGTTGAAGAAGAAATTTGCCGGTGCACTTGTTGCATCATTGGCGCTTTCAGCGCTCGCAACTGTTGCTCCAACAGCAACAGCAGCACCAAAGGCAGCAAATATTGCAGTAGCAGGCGATGACTGCGTTAAAGCAGGTCGTGTAGCAAAGGGTCGCGGAGTCGAAGGCTCTGACCTAACATGTTTAGTCGTTACAACTGGATCTCTTAAAGGTCAGTTGAAATGGTGGTACAAAGATGTAACTCCACTTACAAAGCTTGAGTGGGTTGCTTCATCTGGCGTTGGTGGCGGTTACGGCACTACTGCAATTAAATTCGCTGATGCCATGAAGGCAGAAGGCATGCTCAGTGATTACACAGTTGCTTATAAGCCTGGTGGATCTGGCACCGTAGGTCTTGGTTACTTCCTAGACCAAAAGGCTAAAGATCACGCATTTATCACCGGTTTTGCGATGGTCGCGGGTGTTGCGTCTACAAAGTCAAAGCTTGTCCAAGCAGATGCAAAAGCTATTTCTGGTTTGATGCGCGAATATGAAGCGATCGTTGTTCCTACATCTTCTAAGTACAAGACGATCAACCAACTTCTAGAAGATATCGTGGCAAATCCTAAGCTACCTATTGCTGGTGGATCTAAGGGAACTGTCGACCATGTTTTCATGGGTCTACTAGTTGAAAAAGCTGGCGGCAAGGCAACTGAAATGAACTACGTTCCATATGCTGGTGGCGGAGAAGTAACAACTTCCGTACTAAGCGGACAGACAGTTGCTGGCGTTTCAGGAACATCTGAATTCACTTCATTCGTTAAGGCCGGAAAGCTTCGCGTTCTCGCACTTTCTTCACCAAAGCGCTTGAAGTCAATCAAGGGTCAAACCTTGACTGCTCAAGGCATCAACTTCGTATTCGGTAACTGGCGTGGAGTTCTTGCTCCAGCAACACTTACTGAAGCAGAGCGCGTTAACTGGCTCAAGGTCGTTGATGTAACTCGCGCAGGAGATGCCTGGAAGGCAACTTTGGTTGCTCAGGATTGGCAGAACCAGACTGACTACGGCAAGGATTTTGAAGCATTCCTTGCCTCACAAAAGAAGGACGTTACAGCCACACTAGTATCACTAGGTTTGGCATAAGCCCTCTTGAAATCTAAGAAGATTGGGGGAGAGCTCGCTTTTGCGGGCTCTCTCCTAATTCTTGGGTTGGTCGTTCTCTACGACACTTCCAAGATGTTAGTTCCACCGGGATCTGGAACCGTTGGTCCGCAAATCTTTCCTTACCTCGTTAGCGGTTTTGTCATACTCATTTCTCTTGGTTTATTTCTTCAAATTTTCCGCGGAAACCTTGGGGTTCCTGAAGGAACCGAGTTCGGCGAGGTAGTAGAAAAAACAGATTTTAAATCTCTAGCCATGGTCGCTGGCTCAATGTTGACCTACCCACTTTTAATTGAGCGCGCTGGATTTATCATCGCAACCTCTGTCGTCTTCTTCGGCGTCGCCTTCGCCTATGGCGCAAAAAACTTACTTAAAAATTTCGCTATCTCTGTAATTTTCTCTTTCATTGTCTACTTCGCATTTGCGAAAGGACTTAACGTTGGTCTTCCAGCAGGAATTCTGGGGGTCTTCGAATGAGTAGTTTTAACTCACTTATGGAGGGCTTTGCCTCAGCCCTTACCTTAAACAATCTTCTCTTCGGTCTAATCGGAACTATTCTTGGAACGCTAGTTGGTGTTCTTCCCGGTATCGGACCTGCACTTGCTATTGCACTCTTGTTACCAATTACTTACTCAGTTAGCCCAGCATCAGCGCTAATTATGTTCGCCGCTATTTACTACGGTGCGATGTACGGCGGATCTACAACCTCAATTTTATTAAATACTCCCGGTGAATCTGGTTCGGTAATAACGGCACTCGAAGGCCACCAAATGGCAAAGCGCGGGCGGGCTGGTTCTGCACTTGCAACTGCAGCTATTGGTTCATTTATCGCAGGCACAATTGCAACTGCGATCTTGGCATTTACCGCCCCCTCACTTGCCGAATGGGCCTTTAAAGTTACGGCGGCAGATTTCTTTGCGCTGATGTTGATCGCCTTTACAACTGTCGGAACTCTCTTAGGCAACTCAATGTTGCGCGGTATGGCTTCTCTTGGCGTCGGTCTTGTTATTGGGCTAGTTGGTTCTGATCTGCAATCTGGCGCTGTGCGCTTAACATTTGGAAGCCTGCAAGCAATCGATGGAATTGAGACAGTAACCGTTATCGTTTCACTCTTTGCACTTGGTGAGGCTTTGTATATCGCAGGTCGCGCCAAGGCAACTGGTTGGTCGATCATTCCGATGAAGGGCAAGGCGATTATGACTCGCCAGGACTTAAAACGTTCTTGGCGTCCCTGGCTTCGTGGAACTGCGATTGGTTTTCCATTAGGAGTTATTCCAGCCGGTGGTTCTGAAGTTCCAACATTTTTAAGTTATGCGGCCGAAAAATCTCTATCAAAGAATAAAGAAGAATTTGGTCATGGCGCAATTGAAGGCGTTGCTGGCCCAGAGGCTGCAAATAATGCCAACGCGGCTGGAGCGTTAGTTCCACTTCTAGCACTTGGACTTCCAACATCAGCAACTGCTGCGGTAATTCTTGTTGCGCTTCAAACTTACAATATTCAAACTGGTCCAATGTTGTTTTCAACTAACCCAGAAATTGTTTGGACTTTAATCGCATCGCTCTTTATCGGTAACACCCTGCTCTTGTTGCTCAACTTGCCGCTAGTGCGCGTCTGGGCAAAACTTCTCAATATTCCACGTCCTTATCTCTTCTCTGGCATTACCGCCTTCGCGCTTATGGGCGCATACGTTGCCAACAATGCCATCTTTGATCTTTGGATTGCACTGGGCGTAGGTGTAATTGGTTTTGCATTCCGTCGTTTTGGAGTGCCGATTACTCCTCTGATTATTGGCGTAATACTTGGGCCGATGGCTGAGCTTCAAATGCGTCGCTCACTTCAGATTAGCGGTGGAGAATTCAGCGCTCTATATGCAACGTCAATGTCCAAAATTCTCTATGTAATTCTCTTTGTCGTGATTATCGGACCGCTGGTTTGGAACTTTAAGAAGAAGCTTGCTCTAAAAAAGTAAATGGCAACTGAAAAACTCTTGCCTTGGGCACGCCCACTCTTATTGAGTTCTACCCTTACCCAGGCAACGATCTACGTTCTGCGCCCAATGATTACCTATCGGGCGATCGAACTAGATGCCAGTACTTACGAAATTGGCGTCGTTGCCGCGTTCTACGCACTCTTTCCAGTTCTTTTGGCGCTGCAATTCGGTCGACTGGTGGGAAAGATCGGTGAAGGTAAGTTCATAATTGTCGGGACTTTATCTATGGCGCTAACTGCCGTAGCCCTGGTCTTTGCTAACACAGTATTAACTCTTGCGATCGCAACTGCCTTTGCTGGCATTTCTCACCTGGCTTGTATGGTCGGTGGCCAATCAATGGTTGCACTTCGTGCACCTCGTGAAAATTACGATAAGTATTTTGGTTACTACACATTTAGCGCTTCCCTTGGCCATTTGGTTGGACCGCTAGTTGCTGCACTCGTAGCTGGTTCTGATGGAACGCTCCCTAAATCAACATCTAACGCATTTATTTTAGGGTTTGTTTTATGCGTCGTTGCGTTAATGCCGGTTATCAACTGGCGAAAAGAGAAGCCAAGTGTTGAAGCTAAATCTGATGAAGGCACTTACGCCGCTGCAATTGCGTTGCTAAAGAAGCCTGGCATTTTGGCTGCAATCTATGTCTCACTAGCTATTTCATCTGTTGCCGATGTCCTCGTTGTTTTCTTGCCGCTCTTTGGCACAGAAAATAACTTCTCTCCATATGCAATCGGAATAATTCTGGCGATTCGCGCTGGCACAACGATGATCTCTCGCTTCTTCCTCGGCAGATTAAGTGCACGTTTCTCGACCTATCAATTGTTAATGGTTAGCACTGCGATTTCGGTATTTGCGTGTGCAGGAATGGCTTTTGCAAAAACACCGCTAACCCTAGGCGCTATTGTCTTTATCGCAGGATTTTCACTTGGAATTGGCCAACCGTTAACAATGTCCCTAGTTTCACAAAAGACTGCCGCTAATGAGCGAGCGCTAGCCGTCTCCGCGCGCTTAATGGGTAATCGCTTTGGGCAATTTTTAGTTCCAGCCGCCGCAGGCGCACTTGCCGCATCGGCTGGCGCAAGCGGAGTGTTTATTGGGCTATCAGTATTGCTGGCGACCTCGCTCTTTGGTGCAGCAAGCAGGTAACCTTCCACTCATGGAGTGCTCATGAGCCAACAGAACCAAGTTGAGTTCACCCTCTGGTTGCGCGAAAACCAGAAGGCGTTTTTGCGCGCCGCAAAGGTAATTTGTTTTGATACTCAGAACGCTGAAGATGTTCTGCAAGAGGCGTTAGCTGATGTTTACAAGCGTTGGAGCAAGATCCGCAGCCACGAAAATCCTGAAGCGTATTTGATGCGTGTAATGGTCAGTAAGCACGCTGATATGCGCCGCAAATGGTTGCGCCGCCAACAAGAGAAGGAAACTTCCTGGGATTTAGCCGAGAATATTCGTGACCTGGTTGATCAAACTGATGATGTAACCCAACGCTTACTTGTTCAGGCGGCCCTTAAAACTTTGAGCGCTGCACAACGCGCAGTTCTAGTTTTGATTTACGAACACGGAATGGTCCTGCGTGAGGTTGCAGATGTTCTGCAGATTCCAATGGGCACAGCAGCGTCGCACTTGGCGCGCGGCAAGGCAGCGGTGGCCGCATATGTCGAGTTGGTTCCAGAGTTAGAAAAATCAGCAAATAAAGAGTTAACAAATGCTGGTAGTCGCCCAAATGAAATCGAAACGGTAATCGCAGAAGTGGTGGATAACAATGAGTGATGTAGATCCACTAATCAAGCGCGAGATGCAATGGATGGCGCTAGGCGTCCTAGAAAATCGTGATCTAGCCCCGATCATTATCGCTAAGGTGCGCCGCCAAAGAATTCGTCGCGCTCTAATTTCAATTGTCGGTGTATTTGCAGTCGCTGCGACCAGCATTGGTATTTATGAAGTCATTCAAAAACCCGCACCAATAATCGTGGCATCCGATAGTGGAGTTAATGGCACCAATTCAGATAGTCAGCCAGAGATCATTGGCTTGCAATCTGATTACCCAGTTACATGGGAACAAAGCGTTGGTGACCTAGGTGCAATTAGTGGTGCCGGTGGAATTGGTGACACGCTGGGTGGTTTAACCGCAACCGGCCTGAAGATTTCATGGGAACGTTGTGGCAAGGGACAGTGTCCGGTTACTTGGGTTTTGAGCCTGCAGAACAACACTCAAGATTTGATTTCGACTGCGCCATCATTGGGCATCTTCACCAATCACACCCCGATTGTCAGTGACTCGCGGCCAACGACTGTTCTGCCTGGAGGCACTGCGCTCTTGGTCTATACCTTCCCTGAGTTTAAGGATTCCTTAGAGACATCTCCGCGTGAAACGTGGCAGTGGAACTGGTATCTAGCTCAACTCCGATAGGAGTCTGAGCCTAAAAGATTGCTCAACTCCGATAGGAAAGCCAATATTTACCTGCCGTCTGAGCGCATAAATTAGCCCCTATAGTGCGGTGAGCACTATGAAGCCATACCCGTGGCTTCGCCTATCTCTATGGGGGAAATGTGAAAAAGAAACTAATCGCCGGGGCTGCGTCCCTAGCAATGCTCGCGGGGTTGATCACTGCTACTTCAGCAAGTGCTGCAACTATCCGCTTGCCTAAGTCGCCAATGGCTGCTTGTGCAGTTCAAAATGGCATTTATTGCATCGAATCAGTAACTCTTGCAACAGGTTCAGGACAGAAAATTCCTTTGACCTATGTGCCAAGCGGAGCAGAAGTTCCAGCTAAGAAGACACCTACAGATTTCTTCGCACCAGTAGCCAAGGTTGTTAATGGCAAGGTCGAATGGAATGACTGGTGGATGTCACAGTACCAGCGCGATGTTCTTGTCTCAGGCAAGATGGTTGTTCTTGATGGTTCTTCATTAATGGGAACTGCAAATCACCCAGAACAAGGCGCAAAGTACGATCCAGTCAAGAAGACTTTTGATATCAACAAGCCTCTTGATTCTTACTCATACCCACAACAGTGCTGGGATAACGCAACCAAGACATCTACTCAAAAAACTTTTGGTGAATGTTTCAAGGGAAGCACAATCTTCATGCTTGATAACGAAGTTCGCTTTATCTGGTTTAACCAGACTGCAGCAGAAGCAGCCAAGCAACTTATCAACATGACTTCAAAGGGAACTACTTGGGTAGACCTTTCAGATTTGTCAGCTCTACAACAGCGCCCAGTTCGTGGCACTGCTTACGATGCTGCAACCAAGACATTCAAAGAGACTGAAGGAATCATCATTCCTATCTGGGTTACACGCGATGCACTAGTAAACGGTTGGGCTGTTGCGGGTACCCCTGCAGTTGTTCCAGCTGCTGCAGCCGCAACAACTCCGGCAGCCACAACTGATACATCAACTGCTGCTGTTTCAACTTCAACAGAAGTTGCTCCGATGGCACCTGATGCATCAACAATCGTTAACTCACCAGCCGAAGCAGGTCGCGCACTTGTCGGTCGCTGGACACACCCTGATTGGCAAGGTCTAAACCTTGGCTCACTTGGTTATGACGGACTCTATGTTGAAGCACGTACTCCTAACGAGTTCGTATCAAGCATGCTATTCGTCGACGTACTTCCAACACTTACAGGTTCTGACAAGAAGACCAACCTCGCAGGTCAGGTCGGTAACAAGGCATACGCAGTAAGCCTTGATTCAGATATCGTAATTACAGTCAAGGTTCGCATTGGCGAAATGCAGACTGGCGTTACCGTTGCCGTTGGTACAGATATCGTTGTTAAGCAAGAGCCAGGTGGCGAATACAACGCAATTTCAATCACTGGTACTCCTGTAACAGTTCCTCTAGCGAAGAACGTTAAGGATTGCGAAGGCGAAGAAGGCGTATCAAAGGCCAACGTTCGTCAATTCCAGATGATTGCAATGGCAGCCAACGACGACAACTCCGGTTTCGGTGTTGAAGGTACTTCTGGTGGAATGTACGTTGGAACAAACGGTGTCTGCGGACTCTCAACTCCAGTATGGAGCGAAGAGGAAAAGGCATTCACATGGCGCGCAGCTGCTCCTCACTTTGCACCAGATGGTGTGACAGTGAACAAGGGCTTCTACAAGGCGGTAATTCCTACAGCAGATGCTGCACTTCTTTGGGGTATGACTAATCCAAACGATGCTGCTTCTGCTCTAGAAATCTCGCTAACAACAGAAGAGGGCGGAACTGCAGCCTTCCTCAAGAACATCAGCGTGAAGAACGGCCGAATCATCATCGATGTATCTGGCTTTGAATACTCACGTCCAAAGCTCAAGATCGGCATCAAGAAGGGCTACAAGCCTGCTGCCAAGATCTTGAACAAGACAACCATCACATGCGTTAAGGGCAAGGCTGTAAAGAAGATCACTGCAGTTAAGCCAGCATGTCCAGCAGGTTATAAGAAGAAGTAGTTTCGACACTTCTTCCATATAGAT
>Ga0315903_10011523_pt1 | contig 10402 bp, 10 predicted proteins | sample LakEriMetagenome_7_FD_203524 | JGI IMG/M metagenome (GOLD analysis project Ga0315903, IMG submission 203524) | Freshwater fungal communities from buoy surface, Lake Erie, Ohio, United States - Buoy 2 MA119 | ecosystem: Environmental > Aquatic > Freshwater > Lake | place: USA: Lake Erie, Ohio... | reverse complement strand
ATGCGCTCGAGCGCAGACAGTGCGGGCCAGGGCCCGAGGTCAAACGCCCGACGGGCGGCTGCAACTGCCGCGTCCGCATCAGTGAAGGTGGGTTCCGCAACGCGCGCAATCACTTCTTCGGTGGTCGGGGACACCACGTCGATGAGCGCGCCGTTTCCGCGCCGCCAAGCGCCGCCGATGTACTGGGCATCAAGGCCGGGAATGTCGACGTCAAGATAATCGGGATGCGCGGCCATGGGAGGCGACTCCTGCTGCAGGTCAATCGAAGGGTTGCGGGTGGTTGCTCACGGCCCGATGTTCATCGGAAATAGAACGCGGGGGCCGGGCTGCGGTTCGGATTCACCACGACGGTTTCGTCGACTTCCCGATACCACGCGGCCGCGAAGAGCTCCTCTTCCAGCGTATCGAGCTGCTCGGCGAGCGGCGCCTGGGCCCGGGCCGCGACGTACTGCGGCGCACGATCGAACCACAGCTCAGTGATGCAGTCCCAGGCCTGATAGAAGTGCTCGCGCTCCGCGATGCCCGTGGTTGTGAATCCGTCGGACTCGGGCTCGAAGAAACGGCTCATGACATCGAGCGGCGTGCGAAAGTTCATGATCAGACCGCGCAGCCCCGAAAGCTCGGTGAGCCGTGTCGCGTACCGTCCGCTCACATAGGATTTGAACAGCTCCTCCGGAAGATCGGCTCGGCGCTTCGTGAACTGCGTGAGTTTGAAAATCTTGCGCTCTGGTCGGCGTACCGGCACGGCCACATGCTCTGTCACCATGAACTGGAACGGTGAACCGCGATAAAGCCAGGGACCGTCGCCACCCACGGAAGCAACGCGCGCATCGTCCTCCAGTCCGTTCGGGCCCGGCTTGTCACGGGCCGGTGTCTTGGCCGAGAGATAGTGCTCGAGCGAGTCGAACAGCAGCTGGCCCCAGCCGCTCCAGAGATCATCGAACGCCGCAGGTTCGTTTCGCGTGATGCGCGTCGCGAGCGGCCCCAGCGTGGATTCGATCGACGCGTTCGCGCGGACGTTCAGCACATAGCCGCGGATATTGTTCAGGCGGCGGCCGAACGAATTGTGGTAACCAACATGCGCTGCGCGGTACTCATCGTGCGTCAGCGCGTCACCACGGCGAACGAACCCGAATACTTTCAGCATGGCTCGTCCTCAGCGGTAGTAAAAGGCGGGGGCCGGGTCGCGGTTCGGCATGACGATGATGTTCTCGTCTACCTCGACGTACCAGTTGGCATCAAACAGCTCTCGCTCCAGCGCGCCGAGGGACACGTGCATTTCGGCACGACCGCGCGCGGCGACAAAGGCGTCCACGGAATCAAAGAGGAGCTCGAACGCACCATCCCACATCGAGCAGAACTGGCGCCGCATGGCGTACCCTTCGGCGGAGCTCCACCAGGCGGTGTCGGGGTAATAGCCGCGGAAAGCCGCTTCCTGGTCCGGGTCGCGGAAGTTGAGCAGACACCCGTGCAGACCGGGCAGGCGCGCAAGCGTCGGCGCATAAGCGGTGAGCACCTGTCGCTCGAAGTCGAATTCGCGCAGGTTCGCCTTGCGCTTGAAGAACAGCACGAGTTTGGTGAGCTTGCGCTCCGGTCGCTCGACCGGCAACACGATGTGCTCGTTCATGCGCAGGTGATAGGAACGGAATTCGCCGGGGCGGTCTGGCAGCCCGTCGAAGACATGACAGCCGTGGCTGTAGGTCCAGTCGGGATCGATGGAGAGGCCGCCTTCCATTGCGCGGGTCGGCTCCGCCTGCTGCGCCGTGATCCAGGCCTGGTAGCTGTCGAAGATCACGCTGGGAAAGCCGTCCCAAAGATCGAGAAATCCCGCCGGTTCGTGCCGGATGATGTCTTCCGCCAGGGCGCCGAGCCGCGGTCGAAGCGGTTCGTTGGCCCATACATTGACCGTATAACCGCGAATGCCGCGCAGCCGGCGCGACGTTCCGCAGTGATAGCCCACGTGGGCTGCGCGATACTCGTCGTGCGTCAGCCGCGCATTGCGCTTCAAAAATGCGAAGACCTTGAACATATCGTGTTGGCTCCCCCGCGTGCCACCGCACAGCGCCCGGATCGGTATCCGGCGCTGCCCTCGGATACTAACTGCCCGCTATCGACCTGTCAGCGCGCGGCGAAGTGGCGCTCGAGCGTGTCGACGTTCAGGGTGCTGCCGTCATTCTTACCAATCGTGATCGCGGGCCACCGGCCATCAGCGAAGACGAACAGGACGGTGGCCCCCTCCGGCCCTGCGACAAGCGGGCCATAACCCCGATGCGCGAGCCCGATGCGTATGTCGCCGGGGTAGTGCCACTGACTTCCAACCTTCTGCGACCCCTCTAGGATGATTTCGCTGTAGTCGCAGTCGTGGGTGTGCGCTTCGATGTGGCAGTCAGGCGGAAAGTAGACCTTGAATATCGTTGGTGCGCCGGGTTGATCGGGCAGACCGACGCGGTACATCGAGGCCAGTACACCGTTGGGCAGCTTGGCTGGCTCGATCTCATTCCAGGAAGTGGCCACGTGTCCGCGCCGCTCGAGGGTCGCGGTCAGTGTGCTCCAATCGAGTGGTGTTCGTTCTGTTTCAGATTGTTCAGCCGTCATTTCCCATCCCCCGGTTCCAGCCAGCCCCATCATGGCATGAAACCGCGGTTATTGGACGGTACCTGATTGGGGGTCCGGTACCTTTGTCGTGGATGTCCAAGTTATGGTTCCATGCGCGAGAAGCTATTCCTGAGGGGGGAGTAATGAACGCATCTATCGATCACAACTTTGATCCCGTGGCATTGCGCCAAAAATATCGTCTCGAGCGTGACAAGCGACTGCGCGCGGATCACAACGAGCAATACCAGGAGGCCAAAGGCGATTTCAGCCATTACCTCGATGATCCCTATGTCGCGCCGGGATTCGAACGGGAACCTCTTCGCGATGTGATGGACGTGGTGATTATCGGCGGCGGTTTTGGCGGGCTGCTGGCGGGCGCGCGCCTGCGACAGGCCGGTGTTGAGCGCATCCGCATCATCGATAAAGCCGGGGATTTCGGTGGCACCTGGTATTGGAATCGGTATCCCGGCGCGCAATGCGACGTGGAAAGCTACATCTATCTGCCCCTGCTCGAGGAAACAGGATTTATACCGCGCGAAAAGTACACGCGGGCCCCGGAGATTCTCGCGCACTGCCGGGCGATCGGCGAAAAGTTCGACCTGTATCGCGATGCTTGTCTGCAGACCGAGATCACCGCGATCACGTGGGACGACGCGTCACAGCAGTGGGTTATCGAAACACAGCGTGGTGATCACATGCGTGCTCGGTACGTGATCATGTCCAACGGCCCGCTGAATCGCCCCAAGCTGCCGGGTATTCCTGGCATCGCCCGGTTTCGTGGACACACCTTCCACACGAGCCGCTGGGACTACGGCTACACGGGCGGCAGTTCGGCCGGTGGACTTACCGGGCTTGCTGACAAGCGTGTCGGCATCATTGGTACGGGTGCCACCGCGGTGCAGTGTATTCCTTACCTCGGCCAGCACGCGCAGCAGCTGTATGTTTTCCAGCGCACGCCGTCCTCGGTGGATGTGCGCAACAATCGCGACACCGACCCGGTCTGGGCCGGCAGTCTGCCGACGGGCTGGCAGAAGCGCCGCATGGAGAATTTCAATGTGCTGGTGGAGGGTGGGTACCAGGAAGAGGATCTGGTAGCCGACGGTTGGACGGACATTATCCGCAACGTCATGCTCGGTCTTGGTGAGGATGCCTTTGCCGGCACCTCGCAGGCGGAGCTCGCCTCGGCAATCGAGCTGGCGGACTTCGCCAAGATGAACCAGGTTCGGGCGCGGGTTGACAGCATCGTCGCGGACCCGGCGACTGCTCAGGCACTCAAGCCCTGGTATCGGCAGTTCTGCAAACGTCCATGCTTCAGCGACGAGTATCTGCCCACGTTCAACCGGCCCAATGTCAGGCTCGTCGATACCAACGGGCGCGGCGTGGATGAGATCACGGAGCGTGGTGTCATCGTGGATGGCGAGGAGTACGAAGTCGACTGCCTCATCTTCGCAACCGGCTTCGAGGTAGGCACCGGCTATACGCGCCGATCCGGGTTTGATGTGGTTGGGCGGCGGGGCACTCGGCTGTCTGGCAAGTGGGCTGAGGACGTTCGGACGCTGCACGGCGTCATGAGTCATGACTTCCCGAACTGCTTCTTCATGGGGTTGACCCAAGGCACGCTCACCGTGAATTTTCCCCACATGCTGGATGAGCAGGCACAGCACATTACTCACATCGTGGGTGCGGCGCAGGCGCGTCAGGCGCGGGCGGTCGAGCCGACTGCCGCGAGCGAAGCAGCCTGGTGCGAAACTGTTCGCGCGAGCCAGAGCGGTGCCAGCAAATTCCTGGCCGACTGTACGCCCGGCTACTACAACAATGAGGGCGTACCGGAGAAGGGGCACGGGCTGTACGCAAACCAGTATGCTGCGGGCCCGGTGGCATTCTTTGATGTCCTGCGCTCCTGGCGCAGCCAGGGCGAGTTTGCGGGGCTCACGTTTCTCTAAAGTACCGATTGTGATCAGCGAGTGGACGGGAGAGAGGGTATGCAGATCGTAGGGACCGTGCGAGAAATCTGGCGTTTTCCGGTCAAGTCGATGGGCGGCGAGTCCTTAACTGCGGCACAACTGACCGCGGGCGGTCTCGTTGGGGATCGGCACTGGGCTACGCGCAACGACAGCGCGGGTGAAATTCAGGGCGCGAAGAAAATGCCGCTGCTTATGCAGTGCGTTGCGCGCTATCGCGGAACGGTGGGTGCCGATGCGCTGCCACCGGTCGACATCACGTTGCCGGATGGCTCTGCCACGGCAACGGATGATCCGGCGCTCGGTCAGAAACTGTCCGAACTCTTGGAACGTCCGATATCGCTCTGGCCCGTACAACCGGCCACCAACCTGGCTCATTACCGACGCCGGCCTATGGCGCCGCCCGATATGGGTGCGGAAATGGCAGAAATCTTCCAGCGCCTTCCGGATGAGCCGATGCCCGATTTTTCTATCTTCGCCCCCGAACTCTCCCAGTACACCTCGATGCCGGGGGACTACTTCGATGCTTTTCCGTTGCACCTGTTGACCACGGCGTCGCTGGCGGCAATGGCAGCGCGCAATCCGGGCGCGCAGTGGGACGCGCGCCGCTTCCGACCGAATCTGGTGATCGACCCGGGTCCGGGCGCGCAGGGTTTCGTTGAACTGGACTGGGTGGGGAAAACGGTAGTGCTGGGCGATGTGGAAATCGGCTGCGTTGCGCCTGCGCCGCGCTGCGGCATGACCACGCGGGCTCAGCCCGGGCTGACGAGTGACCCCTCGGTGCTGCGCACGATCGTGGCCGATGCGGCGCAGAACCTGGGAGTCTATGGCACTGTCGCGACCGGCGGCGTTGTCCGCGTCGGCGACGTCGTTGGGTTGCGGTAGTCGTTCCGCGTGGGTCAGCGATTGCGCTTGCGGAGGATTACCGCGAGGGTGACGCCCAGAGCCAGCAGACCAAGCCCCGCGAATTCGGGCTCTGGAACGCTGGGCGGAACGGCGAAAGCCAGCGCGGGCAGGGCGGATAGCGTAACGCTCAGGATTAATCGGTTCATGATCGACTCGCCTATTTAAGTGACTACAGAGCAGTTAAAGTGCTCTATGCACGCATTAATGTCAATAACATAAAGACTATAACTGTGCATAAAAATGCTCCACAAACTGCGGATGCGCTAGCTGTGGACTCTCTCTATGCGGGTACGTGCCGGTTTCTGCCATCATCGAAGCCGTTTCGAAGGAGTGAGTTCGGTGATATTCCGGCAACTATTTGACTCTGTTTCATCAACTTACACCTATCTTCTCGCGGATTCTTCATCGGGGGAAGCGGTGCTCGTCGATACCGTGTTCGAGCATCACCTGCGCGACCGAGCGCTTCTCGACGAACTTGGTCTTGCGCTCGTAGCGGTGCTCGATACCCATTGCCACGCAGACCACGTTACCGGGGCGTGGCTCATGCAGCAGGCGACCGGATGTCGTTACGGAGTCTCGCGTCGATACGGACCGGCGCTCGCGTGCGCCGATCTCCCGCTCGATCACGGTGACCGAATCCCGTTCGGCAAACATTCGCTCACCGTGCGCGCGACGCCGGGACATACGGATGGCTGTCTCACCTTTGTCACGGACGATCACACCATGGCGTTCACCGGGGACACGCTGCTCATCCGTGGTGCCGGGCGCTGCGATTTTCAGCAGGGCAATGCGCGGATGCTGTACCGGTCGATCACCGAGCAGATTTTCACCTTGCCTGAGAACTGTCTGATCTATCCCGGTCACGACTACAGCGGACGCACGGTGTCCACGGTGGCAGAAGAGCGGGCGCACAATCCGCGGATCGGCGGACAAGCGACGGAACGGGATTTCGTCGGGTTCATGGAAAACCTTGCTCTGCCTCATCCCAAGCTCATCGCGCATGCGGTGCCCGCCAATCTCGCGTGTGGGCGCCCGGCGGACGGTCAGGTTCCCGTGCTCGCGACCTGGGGGCCCGTGCGGCAGACCTATGCCGGACTGCTTGAGATCGAGCCCGACTGGGTCGCGCAGCACCTCGCGGGTATCTTCGTGCTCGATGTGCGTGAGCGTGAGGAACTGCAGAGTCCCCTCGGCGCGATTCCAGGTGCCAGGCATGTCCCGCTCGACGAGTTACGCGGCCGGGTAGAGGAAATCCCGCGCGACAAGCCGGTGATCGCCGTCTGTCATGCGGGCATGCGGTCGGGCCAGGCGACGGTCATTCTGCGCGCTGCCGGGTTTTCGGAGGTCGCCAATCTGCGCGGCGGCATGCTGCTGTGGTCGGCGCTGGGCTTGCCGGTCGAGCGCGCCTGAGCAAGCGCTTTCCCGCTGCCTGCAACCTCGCGCACAATCGGAGCGACGGTAGACGGGGGGAGAGGGTACATGCGACCGGAACTCTTGGAGCAGATCGCGCGGCAGGAGCAGTTCTTCGCAGCGCTCATTTCGACGCCCGCAGGCGTGGTTTTTGAACAGGACATGCTGGACGAAGTTCCGGTCGAGTGGACGATCCCGGCGGGCGGGGTCTCGGCGCCGGATCGCGTCATTCTTTATCTGCACGGGGGCGGCTATTCCAACGGGCTTGCCAAGTGGGCGCGCCGCGCCACCGCGCGTCTCGCGCTGGGGCTTGGCTGTCGCGTTGCGGCGGCGGACTATCGGCTGGCGCCGCGTTTTCCTTTTCCTGCGGCACATGAGGATGTGCTCGCCGCTTATCGGCATCTCATCGGCCCCGGCGGTTACAGCCCCGCACGCGTAGCGCTCGCGGGCGATTCAGCGGGCGGTGCGCTGGTGGTATCGCTCATGGCGGACGCCCGTGATAACGGTCTTCCGCTGCCCGCGTGCGGCATACTGAATTCGCTATGGGCGGACATCGCGCTCAATACCCCATCGCTCGATGATCCCGTGCGCAACGGCTTCGATATCCGTCGCTCGATGGTGGAGGGACTGTCTGCCACGCTGCTATCCACGGGCGGCGTGGACCCGCGCGATCCGCGTCATTCGCCCGTTTATCGCGACCTGCGCGGACTGTCACCCCTGCTGCTTCAGGCTGCGGGTCGGGACGTCTGTCACGATGACAGCGTGCGTCTCGCCGCCAATGCCCGAGCGGATGGGGTGGAGGTGCGCCTCACGGAATACGCCGATGTCGAGCACATCTGGATCCTGAATGGCACCCACCGCATTCAGTACCCCAACGGTCAGATGCGCTGGGTCGATGTTGGGGTTGAGCCGCCGGAGGCGCAGACCGCTGTCGACGAGATGTGTGACTGGGTACGGCAGCACATGAGTCGCTGAGGTGCCACAGACCCACCGGCTGTTGTGATGGCTGACACCCGCGCGTGGACGATGCTGCTTCGGGCTGGGCTGGGCGCTGGTCTCGCTGTGGGGCTGGTGCTGGAACTGAGCACCCGCGCCATGATCAATGCAACCGCTGCGCCCGCGTTTGTGGTCGCCGTGGGCGCCTCGGCCGCCCTTGTTTTCGCTGTCCCTGACAGCCCTTTTGCGCGTCCCTGGTCCGTGATCGGGGGCAACGTGATCTCCGCGCTCGCGGGATCTCTGGTCGTAACGCTGCTCGGCACGGGCACGTTAGCTGCAATGTTGGCGGTCGCGCTTGCCATCGTAGCCATGCAGATCGGGCGTTGCCTGCATCCTCCAGGCGGTGCGGTTGCGTTGTCCGTTGTGATTGGCGGCCCCGGCATTCACGCCGCAGGGTTCGCCTACGCCTTTGCGACGGTTGGTTTCAACATGGCGCTGCTGACGCTGGCCGGACTCGCCTATAACCGCGGTGCTGACGCGCTCCCCGGGTTTGTGCGCCGGCTGCGCGGCTCAAAGCCAAACATCCAGGAGCACGAATGATGACGACAACAAGCTACGTGCACGGTGTCAGCGCGGTGCCGCTCATTGGCACCACCATCGGTTGCGCGTTTGACGCGACGGTGAACACCTACCCGGATGCGATAGCGCTGATCGTCCGGCATCAGGGCATTCGCTATACGTGGTCAGAGCTGCGGGCCGAGGTGGACGCTGTGGCAGCGGGTCTGATCGCGCGCGGGCTGCGACCGGGAGATCGCGTCGGAATCTGGGCCCCGAACTGCGCGGAGTGGACGGTGATCCAGTTCGCAACGGCGAAAGCCGGACTCATTTTGGTAAACATCAATCCCGCGTATCGCCTTACTGAAGTCGAGTATGCGCTGAACAAGGTGGGCTGCCGCGCGCTGGTGACCGCGGTGCGGCATAAGTCGAGTGCCTACGTTGAGATGCTTGATACGTTGATCAGGGAAGGGCGTCTGCCGAATCTTGAACAGGTGATCACGCTCGGTCCGGAGACTCATCCGGGCTGCACGCCCTATGCTGACCTGCGTGCGGCGGGCGGGGCGGCAGATCACGCGCGCCTGATCGAGCTCAGTGCGACGCTGCAGTTTGATGACCCGATCAATATTCAGTTCACCAGTGGCACCACGGGGTTTCCCAAGGGTGCCACGCTTTCGCACCACAACATTCTCAACAACGGATTCTTCGTGGGTGAAGCGATCGGCCTCGCGCCCGGAGAGCGCCTCTGCATTCCGGTCCCGCTGTATCACTGCTTTGGCATGGTGATGGGCAATCTTGGTTGTCTCACGCATGGCGCAACGATGGTGTATCCGGGCGAAGCGTTTGATCCGGCCGCGGTGCTCGAGACCCTGGCGGCAGAACGTTGCACGGCGCTCTACGGCGTGCCCACCATGTTCATTGCCGTGCTCGCGCATCCGGAGTTTGATCGCTTCGATCTGAGCAGCCTGCGCACGGGCATCATGGCGGGTTCGCCGTGTCCGGTAGAAGTGATGCGCGAAGTGATTGATCGCATGCACATGAGTGAAGTGACCATTGCCTATGGTATGACGGAGACATCGCCGGTCAGCTTTCAGTCGGACCGCTCCGATACCGTGGAGCGACGCGTCAGCACCGTCGGCCGGGTGCAGCCGCATCTCGAGGTCAAGATCGTGGATGCGGAGGGTCGTATCGTGCCGTGCGGCACGTCGGGTGAACTCTGCACCCGCGGCTATTCGGTCATGCTCGGGTATTGGGACGATGCCGAGCGTACCAGAGAGGCGATCGACGCCGCAGGCTGGATGCATACCGGCGATCTGGCCACGCTAGACGCCGAGGGCTATTGCAACATTGTTGGCAGGATCAAGGACATGGTGATACGCGGCGGTGAGAACATCTACCCGCGAGAAATCGAGGAGTTTCTCTACCGCCATCCTGCGATCCAGGATGTTCAGGTAATCGGTGTGCCGGACAACCGCTATGGCGAAGAACTGTGCGCCTGGATTGTCCTGCGCAGTGGTGCCACGCTCGATGAAGAGACCGTGCGCGCGTTTTGCCGCGGCGCGATCGCGCATTACAAGATCCCGCGCTACATCCGCTTTGTCGATGGGTTTCCGACCACCGTGACGGGCAAGGTGCAGAAGTTCGTGATGCGCGAGACGATGATCGCTGAATTGGGGCTCGCGGTCGCGCGGACGGCGTAAGCAGCGGCGTCCGCGTCAGGCTGGTTTGTATTAAGGGAGGAGGAACGAACATGTCTGATCAGGTTTCTGTATTGATTGAGGAAGTGATTGCGTTACGCGCGGAAGTCGAGCGTCTCAAGGCGCGCGAACAGATCCGCCAACAGATCACGCGTTACGGACGTGGCCAGGAGTGGCTCGACGGCTCGCTCATGGACGAGGTCTTTTATCCCGACGCCCATGTTGATTTCGGCTTCTTTGTCGGCGCGTGGAAAGACTACAAGCCGATGCTGATGGAAATCGAAGCAAGCGGTGAGACCACGTTTCATCTCTGCGCCGCGCCGCAGATCGAGTTCGAGAGCGACC
>Ga0315903_10011522_pt1 | contig 10403 bp, 13 predicted proteins | sample LakEriMetagenome_7_FD_203524 | JGI IMG/M metagenome (GOLD analysis project Ga0315903, IMG submission 203524) | Freshwater fungal communities from buoy surface, Lake Erie, Ohio, United States - Buoy 2 MA119 | ecosystem: Environmental > Aquatic > Freshwater > Lake | place: USA: Lake Erie, Ohio... | reverse complement strand
CCCCGGCTAGATTCGCTATATTTGATGCCCCCGCGATCAGGTCACGTGCAACCGTTTCGAGGCGAATCGCAACGGAGGTCAGCAGGTCCGCCGGCTCCATGTCCTCGTAGTTCGGGGGGAGCGTATCGCGCTGCTCTTCTTCGATCATGGGTAGATACTCCTTGGCAGTTCGAAGTGTGGTCCGTCAAGAAACGCCTTCTTCCCTGCTGATTTTTGGCGCGCCACGTAGTCGGAAACCTCGTCCTCTAGGTCGTCCCCCATCTCCCCGAGTAGACGGTCCCAGACGCCGCCCCATCGGATCGGGATCACGAGTTCGCAGCTCGCTGTGCGCATGGCGCGGGCAATGTGAAAATACAGCGGCCAGTCCCACGCGATAGTCCCGGCTACATAGGCGCCCAGGTCAACTGCATGGCCTGTCAGGTGCCTGGAGTTGAGCGTCTTGGAAGCACCAGCGTCCACGAGCTGTTGCTGCCTCGTGAGCGTCCGCAGGCCTTCCAGTACGCTAAAATCTTGGGTTGTGATCTCGATCGCTCGCCTGACAACACTGACCAATTCTGGGTTTACGCCCACAAGTTTGCGCTGCGAGGAAGGGCCTAGTCTGTAGATCTTCATGTTGTTTATTCGCGCCTCACGTCAAACCGCTGCCGGGAGAGCCCGTTTCCCGGTGATCTCCCACGTATCGACGACAGGGGTGTACCCCACTGGCCCGTCAGCAATCTCCACCCAGTAGTCCACCGTGAGTTTCTGCCCGTGCGGGAGGGCTCTCCAGGGCGCCGGGTAGTCCGTGCGCGCGATGCTCACGTAGATCCACCCCAGGGTCGCGCCCGATTGAGCAGCGAGCTCCACGCCGGCCCCGAGAGTCTTGGTGATGTAGTTCCCGTCGGGGCTGAACGCGTGAAACGTGATTGACTCGAACGGGGTTAGGTCGAGCGGCACACCGTCGAGCAGAACTTTGGCTGTGATCCGAGTTGTGTCGCGTGAAGTGGTTTCGATTGGCATCTCTTGTTTTCCCTCAAGCTGACCGGTGCAAGCAGCAGAATTCAGAGCCCGTCACCTCAGTCGCGGCGACCATTGGAGACGAGGCGAGGTTGCGGACGGTGGGGGTATTTTGGCCGACCGATGCGGACTTAAACGATGCGCCGTCGGTGTTGATTAGCCGAACTTGCGCGCCATATTGCAGCGTCAATCCCGTTGTGAACGCAACGTCCTCAACCACCGGTTGACCGCCTACCGCGATCCCGAAATTCGCAAACCCGTGGTGACGCACCCGGACCGGAGAGGAGCCGGTGCCAACGTGTCTGATCGGAATATTGATCTCGACGGCAGAACAGTAATTTACCTCAATGTCCCAGCCTCCGACCGGTGCACGCATCCACAGCCCGTTCGTGCTCGTATTTGCTCCGGTGTAGAGATGACAACCAGAGGTGTACAAAGCCGAATGAGGGAAGCCGGACGAGCGCCCGATGGCGTCAAAACATGAGCGCCCGCTGCCGGCTGAGAGTGACACTAGACAGCCCGGCTCGAACATCGTTTGACCGACACTAAGCCCGCCGTTGAACTGCGATGCTCTGAAATTTAGACCCGGCCTGATCGGGTACGTCGCCGGAACACGCGCCCGTGTGCAAAATCCGCTGCCCGAAAATTGGTCAAGAAACGGGCCTTCAACCGCATCCGCTGAAGATCCGATATACAACCCGGAAGCGATCGCGGCGTTGGCAAATTCCCACGTTTGCCCCGTGGACGCGTTCTGCGTCTGAACGCACCTAGAAAACCTGACGCTACCCGTGCACTTCACAGGCGAGACGTCATTGTCTGGCGCATAAAATTGAAGATTGATAAATCTCAGCTCGCCGGCGCTGTGTGAGGTGTAGATTGAGCAGCCGCCGCGCCCTCCGTCAACGCTCCGTGATTCGAGCAACGATGATCCGCGGGAGATACCTGCTGTGCTGATTCGAGTTGTCGGCTCAACGAATCGGAATGTTGCGCCGGAAGTTACGAACGTAGCCCCAGCCCCGGCATTTCGGAACGGCACCACGTTGACGTAAATCACTGCCCCGATATTCCACATCACGTCACACACGCGACCAGTCGTTACTCCGGCAGAAGATACGACTTCGATCTGCCAACCAGACAGATCGCCAGATGTCACAGTAGGGCTAGCCGAGAGCGTGATCGTTCGGTTGGTCGTGTCGACTGACGATGCTGTGTAGACCGTTCCGTCCTTTGGGGTCGTTCCGACGCCGATGATCTCAAGGACGCCGTGCACTTCCGGAAAATCCCAGAAAGCGTCCTCGGTGTAGAGCGCGCCGTCCGCCTGCGGATGCATGTAGATGCGCACTTTTTTGCCGACGCCTACGCGGCCCCCCATTACCGATCGCGCTTTCGCGTAGGTCGCGAAAGGCGCCCCTTCTGCTCCGGTGCCGGTCGTGTCGTTTCCGGTAACTGGGTTGACGTAGAGCGACATGCTCACGGCCGGATCAAGCAGCGCGCTTTCAGCAAGATCCTCAAACAACGCGCCCACGCGTTCGGCTGTGTTTGCCCCCTCGGCTGTTTCGTTGCGCACGGTCTGTGCTTGCGCGACGAGGCTTGATCTAGTTGCTGGCATAGGTCTCTTAGAACGCGCTCCCGAAGGTGCGGTCGAATGTGGTTCGTCTTCTCGAAACTGGCGGCGCGTTGCTTACGCTTCCGCCGGCCGTTGTGTTTGATGTCTGCGCGCCTGGGGCTGTCGATGTTCCTTCTCCACCAAGAACAGTGCTCGAAGCCGCGGCGCTTGCGACAGAACTGGTCGCCATGCCGCTGACCAGGCCAAAGCTCCCAAGCGGCGCGAATGTGCGATCGAAAGTACGATCAAATGGTCCCGAGAGAACCTCAATGCTCTCAACTGAGACGACCGCGGAAATGAGGCTCGCGGTTGCTTGCGCTCTGACCCTGGTGGCGCTGACGGATGCAGAGGCGACCGGCTCCGTTGTCGCCGTTCCATGGGGAGCTTTGGTGAACTCGACAGGCTCAGGCCGTAGCCCGAACAGTCCGCCGAGCCATCCGCCTAACCACGTCCCAAAGCTCATGTTCCGTCGATATCTGTCACTTCGCGAGCGCCGCTATTGTCAATCGTCCCAACCACTCGATCCTTGGTGTCAGCAAGGTCACGGAAAGCGAAAGCGCCGGCGCCGCTCGGCACCGTTGCGTTTCCGGAAAGGACGGCCGCAAACAATCGCTGCAAAGCAGCAGCGGATAGCCCGTTCTCAATTATCGCGGCCCACGTTGCGGCGGCGTTTTGGGCGGCTGTGGGGACGCTTCCTCCCTCGGTGACGACGGTGGAGGCGGCGGATTGGATGAGAAGGGTTTGGACTCCGGCTGAGTAGGCGACGGGATCACCGCCGGGGCCTCCGACGAGGTTTCCTCCGGCAACTCGGGCGACGTAGTTTCCGGTCGCAAAGGATAGCTGCCAATTCCCCAAAAGTTCGACGGTGAGACCGACTTCAACGCCCGGGCCGAGTTCGATGAGCCCCGATCCTTCTCCGATTTTTGGATACTGGATCCCTTCCGCGCTTGCCTGGGCGGCTTTGATCGCGGTGTAGAGGTCGGCGCAGAGGATGTCCGTCGTGCCGCCATCAACCGCGATCAGTTCCGTCAGGAAGTTGAACGTAAAAGGCGCTGAATAGAAGCTCATGTTTCATCGTCCCTCACTCGTTACACGTCGGACGTGCGAATCGCTGCCACGCTTCCGCCGGCAGAGCTGAATGTCGCTGGGGTTTGGAAGGGTTTGATCGGCGTGACTCCACCGTCGCGCACGATGACCACGAGACTTCGATCCGTGGAGTAGGTCGCGGTGTATGTCTCAGTCGAGCTCGCTGCCACCTTGTCGATGTACGAAATGTAAGCGCCAGCTCCGTTTGAGACGTTCCCCGGTAGCGTGCCTGTGAGCGTAAACGTGGAGGTGGCCCACGATGAGTAGGCCACGCGCTGACGCACTCCGGAGATCAAGATCCGGATCGTTCCTGAGGCTGGGGTGTCGGCCGGAATAGCCTCGTTGACGACAAACGTCCCAGCGCCTGAGCTCTGCGCCCCGTTCGCCGTGAGCTGCTCATAGTCGATACCGTCCGCGCCGTCATTGGGAGCAACGAGCACGCGATCCTCGGTTGAGACCAAGCCCGTGACGCTGAACGTCTGCTGATTCGGTGGCGCTTGCTGGGTGTTGGTGAGGTCCGTGAGCCGGTCAGCTGCAGAAAGGTCAGCGGCTTGGATGCCGATACCATACGCTCCTAGAATGGCCGAGCCGGTATAGGTCCCAAGGAACGTGCTTGGAACGGTGCGCGTTGTGACGGAGCCGTTGACGAGAGCCGTCGCACCAGAAGTGCCGCCCGTGATCGTGACGTTGTCCGAAGGCGCGACGCCAGTGAGCAGCTGGATCCAGTGGGTTCCTGTAGAACCGTCGTCATCAAGAGCGAGCAGGAGTCCTGTGCCAGCCGTTGCGCCCGTGCCCCATGAGAGGATCTCGTCTTCCGCAAACGGTCCGGCGGCCTCTCCGTCATAGGCCCACTGATGGGTGATGCCTCGGAAAAGCTCGCCGTTGATGCCGTGGATCGTTGTCGCGGTCCCGCGCCGCTGGATCCACTTTCCTCGCTCGTAAAGCTGCGCAATGGTGCGAGAGCCGCGATCCCATTGCGAGTAGTACGGCTGTGCTCCGTTGCCGTTGTTCAGGTTGATCGTTTGGTAGCCCTCAGTGTTCGCCACGTCGGTCCACCCAGCGATCGTTCCTGCTGCGGTTTGGTTGTTTAGGTCGGAGACGGTTGAGAGAGCCGCGACATTGTTACCGAGCCCACAGGTGAGCGAAAACTCAGCATAGGTTCCGCCGAGTTCGCGCGCCTGAACGCGCAAGCGCTTGCCGTCGATGTCCGCGCCGCCCGTGCGCACCTTCACCAGGATCCGCATGATTGCGGAACTCGCCACGTCAGCGTTGAGGCCAGTGGTCCAGTAGTTCGTGAGCAGAGTGTTGTTCTGGACGATCTGCGGCCGTGTGCCTCCGACTACAGAACCGAGAACAACGAGACCGGCGTAGATGACGTCCCCGCCGTCTTGCGAGATTGAGCCATCATAGAGATGCTCTGCCGCCGTGTCGTCAATGTTGTAGCCGTTCAGGAGCGTGACAATGTTGTCGGTCGAACGCTCCGACGGGTTCGGTGACGTGATGTCGACTAGATCGTCGCCGCTGGCGCTCGCGTCGTCTGCGAAGTTTTGCAGCGCCCGGTGGAGCTCTAGAACTGTGCAATAAGTGGGGGCCGCTCCACCGTGCGCGTCGCCGATATAGCGAATGTCACCATTGGCCGCGATGCTCCAATCTGATGCGTCAAAAGGCATTTTCTACTGATCCAGTGCTTGTGTTGCGGTGAATGTGATGCCTGAACCAACGGTTCCGACCGTTGTCCAAGGACGATAGAACGGGGCAGCTGAGGCTTTGCGCGCTTCGACGGTGACGGCGCCGGTGTAGCTCGTTGTGAAGCTCACGGCGCCAGCGGTCTCGGTGCCGGTGAAGATCACGGCGCTCGTGTCGTTGCGGACCACCTTAACGATCGAGCCGGTCACTAGCCCGTTGACGGTCACCGTTGCTGGCGCCGTCTGCACGGTCACAACGCCGCCAGCTGTCGAGGTTGAAGCCGTTTGCCCAGCGGCGATCTGCACCGTGATTGCGTGCGTCGCGCTCGCGTTGTGGATCGTAATGGCGCTGGCCTTCGAGAGTCCTGCTAGGTTGTAGGTCCCTGGCGCCGTCGGGGTCAGCGTCACGTCCTGAGTGTTCGAGGCGAACTCGATTTCGATGGCCGAGAAGTCCCCGGCTGCACCAATTGCGATACCTGCCCCATCCCGCACTGTGCCGCCCGTGATATCGGTGGCGGCTACAATCGACAGGAGCCCGCCGCCCGTCCAAGAGCAGTCGGTGTAGGTACCGTGGGCCGCCGTGAACGCCTCGAACCGCTCGAACGCGCACCGCGTTGCCGTTAGTGTTCCTGACGCGCTTCCCCTGAGGAGCCACGACCAGCCGGACGAGGAGCGAAACACGCAATCCGTGAGCGTCGCTGCGCACGTCGCTGACTGGTACACGTCCACCAGTCGATGCACGCCCGAGGCGAGCTGGACGAGTGAGAGTGCCCACGGGAAGTCAGCAATGTCCTCGACGCGGTCCCAAAAACCAACCGTGATCCCCGACTCTGTCCACGTGGTCGCCGTCGAGCCGTTGCCGATCTGGAAACCGATCTTCGGTGTGTAGGAGAGACCGGCACCGCGGTACTTGTAGAGCGCTGCTGGGAAAAGGTTTTTCCAGTTCCAGCCGCCTGAGCTGTTCGTGATAGTGTCGGCGATTTCCGCAACTGAGGTGGTGCCGGTTCCGATTGCTGGGTCGAGCAAACCAACCATGCTCGGTCGGCATGAAAACGAGGCCGACGAGGCTGGCTTGATCACCCACTCGACCGCGACGATATCGGCCCAATCAATGGTACCGCTCACGTAGTCCGGGGTGCGGTCGAGGTCGATGACCCACTCGGCCGACATGACGTCGAGCGCATTTGCGTAGTGCCCGAGCCCGCCATTCGACATGCGTACGGCTGGGTCCGTGATCCCGTTTGCGATTGGGGCAGCGTCGCCACCGTAGAGCTTGAAGCCCGCGTAGTCGCCGCTGCTGTCCACGAAAATTGCCCGGAGCCCTCCATTTGCTAGGTCGTCGAGCGACGCGTCTGAGCCGTAGCTCTCGGTCGTGATCGTGATCGTGAGAAACTGACGAGTTGAGAGATCCACCGTGGACGCGAACGTCAGGCGCCCACCGACGAGCGAGCCCGTCGAAGCGCTCCACATTCCTGCCGTCGTGTAGGTCGCTGTAGCTGGCACACCATCGCCAGCGTTGATGGTTGCAGCCGTAAACGTCCGCTCAGAGCCAGGCCCAACGTAGGGGTGATTGCTCTCAACATTGGAGTGCCTGACTGTGACTGCCATGTGGTTCTCTCAGAGCCTCATCCGCCGCGCGCGCGTCTAACAGCTTCGCGCTCGGCCGCGATCTCAAGTTCAAGCGCCGCGCGCTTAGTGGCTTCAACGTCGCCGCGCTTCATTGCGAGCACTAGCGTTCTCACAAGGGCCGCCAGCTCACCGACGACCAAAAACCAGCCGCTCATTTTGGCCCCTCGCCGAGGCAGGCCATCCGGCGTTTTGCGGCGCGGTCATAGATCGCATCCGTGGAGCAGGGGCCCGCGATGTCCTGCCCGCAGGCCGCGACCTCAAGCGCTGTCCGGGCCTTGTCGAGCGCAATGCACTCGGTTTCCGCCTGGGTGTAAGCAGGGGGCTTGGTCCCTGCCGGGCACCCCTGGAGTAGGAGCGCTAGGGTAGAGGCGACGAGCGGCCTCATTGTTTGGGCCTCAGTGACGATGTGACGCGTCCCAGTTGACCCCGGTACTCAGACGGCGCCGCTTTGAGCAAATGGTGCCAGATAGGCGCCAGGGCGCCGCAAACTGCCCCCGCGACCGCGCTCTCCACGTTGCCCTGGGCGAGACCAGCAAACACTGCCCCGGCGAACACCGTGGGGAGCCCCTGGACTACGTGGGCGACGGGGTGAGCCGGATTGGGCCACAGCGTCAACGGCAACCACAGGGCAGGGAAGCGCGCCCGGATGACGTAAGCCGTGCCCCAGAGGGCAGCAACCAGGACGGCCCAGGGGGCGAGGGGGTGAAGACTGTAAAGTGAACTGTAAATCATGGCGCGTCTGGCCTCGGAATGAAGATCCATGAGAGCGCGAGGGTTGAGTTGATGTCCTCGCCGCCCCCGGTGTTGTTGGTCACGGTGACCTGAAGCTGCCCGGCGTTGTTCGTGCACGCGACGCCCACTTGAGCATCTTCACGGGTGTTGAACTTCGTGCCTACGCCAGTCAGGACACCCGACTTGCGCTTTAGGCTGAGCTGAAAATAGTTGTCCCACTCGTCACCGTTTTCAGCGGTCGAGGTGACGGTGACGGTGACGACGTACCGGCCATCACCCAGGCCGAGTCCGAAGATCGTCCCAGTCGAAGCAGCGTCCGCGATCCCGAGAATATCGGCGACCGCCTGAAAGCCTGCCCCGACTACGGTCCCGCCTTTGCTTGTGAGGCCGTCATCAACCGCGCCGGTGATAGCTATTTCTGTTGCGGCGTTTGGCCCAGGGTAGCCGTCTGCCGTCCACACGTCCGCGTACTCAGGCTCCACCCACGTGTAGAGAGCGCCGGTGACCGAATCGACTGCTTGAACGTAGTAACGCATATCAGTTGCTCACCGTCGCGGTCTCAAGGATCCCGAATTTGCTGCCTATCGGCGACGCCGCCGTGGACTTGCAGCGAGCCTGGTGCTGGTAGAGTTTGCCAGCCGCCAGGACAACACTCGCTGAACCCACCGCGCGAACCGGAGTCTCTGACGTGATGGTTGCTGTTCCCCCGAGGGCTAGACGGTCAGTCACGCAAAACAGCCGCGTCGTGAGTGTGAGAGTGGCGCCATCGGTCACTGAGCCGTAGGCCTCGATGGTCCCCACGATGGCCGCTTCAGGGACGAACGAGCTCACGACGAACCAGCCATCGTCGACGCCAGACCCAACCGCCGGCAGAGCCATCTTGCTAGCTGAACACGCCGCCTCAAGTGAGTTGACGGAGATGAGCACCCTGGTCTCGTCGCTTATTGACGAGTCTTGGGCCGTGAGAACGATCTTCGATCCACCGATGAGTCGAAGCGTTCGCCGGTTGATCTGCTCTTCGCTATCGACCTTGATTACCTTCGAGATGAGCGCCCGAAGCCAGGACTTTTTGGTTGATTCAGCCATCTGTTATCACGTATCCGCCCACTGGGGGCCGTTCTGTTCCTGACCACGATGCCGCGCTGAGCAATGTCGAGCGCCTTTTTGCCGGCACGCTTGAAGAGACAAACCAAAGCGGCGCCCCAACTACGAGTCTCTCGTAGGTCTCCACCACCGCGCCGCGCGTTAGGCGCAGAGTGAAGAAGCCCCGCACTCGCGCGGTGAAGAGAGTTTCCGCCTCGAGCAAAAGTCCAAGCGGATCCTCTGGGGCAATATCGAGCTCCACTCCCAGCCCCGGGACCGTGACGGGCAAATCCGCCATGCTGACCGGCAAAGACCAAGCCTGACCATCAACCCGATACTGGACAGAGCCGATCCCTGTCTGGATCTCGATGAGTCCATCAATCGAGCCGGAGCCTGTGATTGTGACGTCTGGGCCGGTGCCGGTCTTGTCTGCGTCTCCAGCTTCGGTGAACGTGTACGTCGTCTCGTATTCCGCGACAGGGGACGCCGCAAACGTGGCCGAAAAACCGGAAGTGCCGAGCACTACCGTCCCGCCACCTTCAGGCACTAGGAGGCCAGAAGCTCCGTAGGTTTCCCCGCCGTCTGCGCTCCACTGGAAGCGCGGAGCCTTGTTGCCTTGCCCCACCACGAGGACCTCGAGAAGCCCGTCATTGTCCGGGAACCCGATCCAGGTCATCTGCCCGTAGGCCTGCTCTCCGGACAGTGTCCCGTTGATCCGATTTGACTGCGGCTCGTTTAGGAACGGGAACCTGGTTGGGTAGTCGTCGACGAGGATTTCAGCCGTGACCGGGCCGCCTGAAGCATTGACGAGGGTCAGCGCGCCAAGGGTTAGACTCCCCATACGGCGATCAGCATTGCTCCAGCTGCGCCTGCTCCGCCGGCAGCTGCCGCTCCCGCGGTTCCGTAGCCTCCACCTCCACCGCCGCCGGCACCGTAACCGTAACCACCTGTCCCGCCGTTGCCTGGGTTTGTGCCTGTTGCGACCGAGCCATCAGCGGCTTTGATGTCCGTTTCGATGTGACCAGCTCCGCCGCCTCCGCCACTTCCACCTAAACCGCCCGAGGCCGTTCCGCCGGAACCTTGTGCGGTGTTCGCCAGCCCGAAGGCCGCCCATTGATAAGCGAGAGCCCCGCTGCCTCCACTCCCTAGCCCGGTAGAGGTTCCGTCGTTTCCGTTGGTTCCACCTGCGCCTCCGGCCAAATTCGACCCTGACCCCGCTCCTCCGCCTGCGTGCCCGGCGCCGCCAGTGGCGCCCGAAGACACCCCTCCGCGGCCACCTTTTGCCGAACAGACGAGCAAGCCAGACTGAAAACTGGTTGCGACACCGTTTGTGCCGTTGCTCCCAGCCGCCCCAGCGGGGCCGCCAGCGCCGATGGTAATCGTAGCCGTCGCCTCTAGGTCCGCAGCGCTAAACAAAAACCACTGGCCGCCGCCGCCTGATCCACCACCACCGCCCCCATTGGAGCCGCTGCCGCCGGCACCACCACCGCCGCCAGCAATTGGCATAACGGCCACCATCGTGGCGCCCGAAGGCTTGTTCCAAACACCGCTGCTCGTGTGGCGCGTGACTGTTGGCTTTCCTTCTA
>Ga0315903_10011521_pt1 | contig 10403 bp, 17 predicted proteins | sample LakEriMetagenome_7_FD_203524 | JGI IMG/M metagenome (GOLD analysis project Ga0315903, IMG submission 203524) | Freshwater fungal communities from buoy surface, Lake Erie, Ohio, United States - Buoy 2 MA119 | ecosystem: Environmental > Aquatic > Freshwater > Lake | place: USA: Lake Erie, Ohio... | reverse complement strand
GTCAGCAGAATTCTTGGTGAGGCCATGACGCCATACCAAAGGCGAATTTACAGGGATCCACACCAGTCCTATTGGTATGCCGATTTTATTCTCAAACGTAGATTTCCAGCAGGTGAGAAAGCAATTGCGACTGACCCATACTATGCTTGCCTCTATGCCAGACACGTCATCAAGGGCAGATTCCCAGAGGGCGAGGCAGTCATTGCGACTGATCCACGGTGGTCTGTGGAATACTTAAAATCCTTCCCTGATGCCAAACTCGAGTGGGCCATGAATGGCTGGCTAGACTGGACTGACCTATGAATGCGACTACTCTTAGTGGTTACTGAGTATGGGGATAGTTATAGACGTAAATGATGCCATAAAACATTCTAACTATGGAAAAAACCAAAAGTACTGGTGATCAGTACCGTGAGATGGCCCGTCAACTTCCCAACCTGGCCAAAGCCATCGAGCTGCTTAAGCAGCTAGTCCCTGGCAATGACGAGGCTCTTGACCAGATGATGGCCACATACCAGGCCCGTGTTGAACAGGCCAAGAGCAGTGTCAAACGCAAGAAGCTGGTCAAAAAGACCAGCCTGGTATCTGACATCCTTGGTGGTGACCACTTAGGTGAGAAGTCCAAAACAGCAGGTCTGCTAAAGGCCCTGAACAATCAAGGTTGGAGTCCTAAGTTTGAGGACCGCTCTGACGATGATGAGTTCAGATATGAACTGGATGAAGTCGTCACCACTCTCAGCGACAGTTTCGACATCGAAGTCAGCGCTGATGACCTCGTGTACTATTCCTTTATCCGTGACACAGCCTCCAGGTCCCAGTTGGGGGGAGTCCATGGCGTCATCTTGCCAAACGGACAGATCTACGTGGAAGACATCGGATCTGATAAGGTATCCACGGGTAAATACCTTCTTAGGAATGTGGCCGAATTCAAGAGTATGACTGAGGGGTGGTTGGACTATGAGGTGCCCGAAGAGTGACCTATGAATGCTGTCAACAGAATTCTTGGTGAGGCCATCAGGCCACCCACTGAGGCTGAAAAGACTGATCCACAGTGGGCCTACCACTATGCCAAAAATGTCCTCAAGGGCCATTGGCCAGAGGGCGAGCCGGCCATTGCAACTGATCCATACTATGCCTACCGCTATGCTAGATGTGTCCTCAAGGGCAGATTCCCAGAGGGCGAGAAGACCCTTGCAGCTGATCCATGGTCGGCCTACCACTATGCCGAAGATGTCCTCAAGGGCCGATTCCAAGAGGGCGAGGCCGCCATTGCAGCTGATCCAAGTTGGTCTGTGGAATACCTAAAGGCCTTCCCTGACGCCAAACTCGACTGGGCCATGAATGGCTTAATAGACTGGACTGACCTATGAATACCATCAGCAGAATTCTTGGTGAGGCAGAAACACCCTTCTCTCAGCAGTTCAAAGACATGCTGGAGTTGATGAGTCTTGTGTGCTCGCTATCTAACCAGTGGGCAGATTCTGAACTCAAAACTACCTCACAGAACCAGAGGTTTCGCAACTCTCTGACACGGGAGGCCTTAGAGTATGACAAGAAGCACTCAACTGACTTGGCTGAGCGTTCGATCCTCAGACAGGTTGACAGTGGCCGAAGGGTGAATGACGACTTCTGGTCTGATGTGACCAATGACCTGGCCATCAACACACTTGAAGCCATCCAGAATGGGACCATGCAGGCCTATGACAGTGTGGGATCCATTCTAATGGGACAGTCACTTGGGGTTGAACTGAAAGACCCAAGCCCAGATAATCTGCCCATCGTTCAAGCCATCGCCGACGCCATGGACTTTGATGTGGATCACATCTATGGTCTGATAGAATTCTTCGGAATATGAATGCAGTCAGTAAAATCCTTGGTGAGTCTGAGCCAGAATTTTCACCACAGTTTACTCACACGTTGGCCTTGATTGGACGAAAGAAGATGAGCAATCCATGAACACTATAAACAGAATATTGGGTGGTGACCCGTTTGATGAGCGTGACAAAGTCGCTGAACTTTTGGCCAAGCTGAACTCTCCCAACATTGATGGGGACTACTTTGACAACTGGGAAGAAGAACCCCACGTGATTGAAACCCCAGAGGAGTTGGAGCAGGTTGTGGCCAATCTTGGCTTTGATTCGATTAGAGACTATTTCGGCATTGACGCCTTGCCCACAGATTCGTACCCCTTGTGGTGGTTCGTTTTTCAACGTGATACTCTTAATGACAATCAGGTGCAGGAAATTGAAGGTTTCGTGATGTCTAACCCCCTTGTAGTGTCCCGACTGACCTATCCCGATGGCACACGACGTGAACCACATCTGCATAAGAATGCGGATGATTTTCTGGCCTATGTGGAGGCCAACAACGGATAAAAAGCGAACTTGAAGGACATTCGTAGTAAACTAGCCAAGACCGGCGAGTGGAGCATCTACTTCCTCAGATGCTCTGATGGTTCTATCTACACTGGCATTGCCAAAGACGTCCAGAGGCGTCTCCATCAGCATCAACATGGCCGTGGTGCCAAGTACACAGCCAGCAGGTTGCCTGTGATCCTTGAGGCATCGAGGTCCGTTGGCACACAGTCAGAGGCACTGAAGCTGGAGTATGCTGTGAAGCGTCTGAGCCGAGACAACAAGCTTCAGCTTATCAGGCACATAGTTACCATGTGAAGTGTATCGACAGAATCCTAGGTGAGAGTGAGGATGACCCGCTGCAGAAGTTTCTACACTTGTTGCGGACCATCCTGGACTTTGACCTCTATGAGTGTGGCCACTACGCCTTCATCGAGCTGGTGCCTGAAGTCATGCGACAGGCCAGACAGATTGACGGTTTGCTGGGATCTAGGGTCTGGCTTGAGATACAGAGGTATCTTGATTTTATTGAGAGGGCTGCCACATTACGTTTCACCTCCAGGGATACTTTCCTTGAGGACTGGCACCAGGAGATTCACTATGACCTTGCAACCGAGGTCATTCGTGCCATCAAGAGTGGCCAGTTCAACCCTCACAAGGACATGGTTCAAAGCATGCTGGTCGGTGACCCATTCCAAGAGCGGTACAACTTTGACAGTGTGACACCCGCCAATGAGGGCTACCTCCAGCAGATATGTGATCTGTTTTCCGGCCCGTGGGCCACTCCTCAGGACGTGGTCGATGAGATGAAGGACCTATGAATACCACCGACAGAATACTTGGTGAATCCACATCCCAGGCCTTTGATGACTTAATGAAGCTGTCGTCATCCTTAAAGAATGGAGGAATACGGAGTGATGAAATTCTTGACATGGTCAGGGCCTATGAGAGAAATCATGGTTTGTCAGAAGAATTGTACAGGGTATTCCTTGACATCATTGATGCGGCCCAAAACATCGAAGATCATGAAGCCGGGGTGATCCAACACCTCAAGTCCGAGAGATTCCACAGGACACAGATACTCTACGACAGGTACAACGAATATGTTGGGGACCTCTTCTACACAGTCATCCACATGGTGCAAGTTGGAAAAATAAACACGGGTGGCATGTTAGACCAAATACTAAGTGGAGACCCATTCAGTGGCGACATAGACCTTAGCATACCCACCGCTAAGTCCAACCCATACATCGATGCCATTGCCAATACATTTGGCAGAAATCCATCCGAGGTTATGGCCACTGCTGAGTACATTGTTCCAGAGTAGCCCCTGTTCTTAATATAAAGCCATGTCTGACAGCACACACAAAGCACCACGCTCAACCTTCAAGGTTGCGGCTGATGGCAATGAATTTTACATGCCCATGGGCACTGAGAAGATGGTGCATGACAAGTACAAGGAGTGGGTGAAGAGGCGTGCTCTGTCTAGTAAGTCATCCACTCTGGTTAAGCTTTACCCCAAGTCTAAATTCAAATGAAGTGCTGCTGCAAAAACCCAAACTGCCAAACCAGAAAGCAGATGGTGAAGCAATTTCACCAAATCAACAGTCTTACTCAAACCATAGAGGCCCTGAAGAGAACTGTGCTGTATCTGCAGGGTGAGTCGATTGTGGAGATAGAGTCTCCCACACAGGCACAAAAACTGAAGATGGAGAAGCTCCCATGGGACTGGTCCAAGGCACCCGATGAGTCAAACCAGTGAGCTGACATTCCGCATCCTTGTCAAGACAAGGTTCTGTTCCATTACTCGGAATTACTATGTTTGGTGGGGTGGGAAGTTCTATGAATCGAACATCTCACGTGATGATCTGGTACGAAAGGTCATTACAGCATCAAAATGATATTTGTCATTGGCACTGGTTACGTTGGACGTAAGTTCCAAGGGACCCTTAACAGGCTTGGCCTGAATTACACATCACTGTCTCGTGGTAGCTTTGACTACTATGACAGTGGTGTCCTTGAGAATCTGATAAAGGCTTACAAGCCGCACATGATCATCAACGCGGCTGGTTTCACAGGCAAGCCCAACGTGGAAGCCTGTGAGCTACAGAAGGACGAGACTATCAATGGCAACATCATCCTGCCTGTGATTCTGGCCAATGCCTGCCGCAAGCATAACGTGATCCTGGGCCATGTCAGCTCTGGCTGCATCTACAACGGGTATGGTGAACACGGGTGCCAAGAGTTCACTGAGGATGACGAGCCAAACTTCTGCTTCAAGAGCCCACACAGCTCCTTCTACAGTGGAACCAAGGCCCAGGCAGAGGAGCTTCTCCGTGGTATGTCCGATCTACGCCATTACATCTGGCGTCTGCGTATCCCATTTGACGAGTACAGCAGCCCACGGAACTACATTGACAAGATGCTCAGCTATCCCAAGCTTGTCAACACACCTAACAGTCTCTCACACCTGGGTGATTTCACTGAGGCCTGTGTCAAGTGCTTTACCAATGGGGTGGAGTACGGCACCTACAACCTGACCAACCCTGGTTGGTTGTCAGCTGAGGACTTCACTCACATGTGGTGTAAGGTCCATGGCCGTCGTAGCTTTGACTTCTGGCCATCCATCGAGGAGTTCAACAAGGTTGCCAAGACACCCAGATCCAATTGCATCCTGTCCACAGACAAAGCAACCAAGGCTGGTGTGGGCATGCGGCATGTTGAGGAGGCCATGATGCATGCCATTGAGAACCATGGCCGTAGTTAGGCCATGGATATGGCTGTCAAGTGGTTTCTGCTGGCTGTCTTGGCTGTGATCGCAGTCCTGATATGGACTGACGAGGACTAGTCCATCACTTCGTTGATCATTGCAACCACCGTTCTGAGGTGTCGCATGATGTCTTTCGTGTAGTTTACGTTGAAGCCCAGTTCATTGCCGCTCCAACCTCCAGAGTACCCTTTGGTTGGGTTCAACAATGTTGGCAGGTCTTCCTCAGATGGTAGTATCTCAGCTAGCTTGTCCCAAGCTGCATACACTCTCATTGGGCTGTCTAACTCGGTGGACTCCTCGGTTGGCTTAGCCAGTCCAGTCTTTGTGATGTCAATGCCAAGCCCCTGATGTGGGTAGAGGTAGTTGGCGATCAGGTAGTAGATCTCCCTGTAGATGGTGTGGCAGTAGCTTGGCTCAGTGGCAAGCTTAGTGGACCACAAGATTGATTCTGGCCTGACACTGTTCTTCTCCTGTTCAATGCCTTTCACGGCCGACACAATCAAGCTGCCGAGGTACTTGTCTATCTTTGCTTGATCAACTTCGTTCTCGATCAGGCTGAGAAGGTGTTTGTCCAGTGACATATCAGTCAAAAGCGTTCTTTAACATCTTTACAATAACGCTCAACTCACTTCTTATGCTGCCAATCTGTTGAACAACGAAACCCAAAGCACTACCATCAAGTCTGCCTCTGTAGACTGGCTCTGTCAATTCCTTGAAATCCTTTTGCGTGGGCAACACATTGAACAAAGCATCCCAGGCTGTGTACAGCCTCATGGGTGAGTCTAGCTTTCGGTCTGGCTCAGAGACGTTCTTTCCATGGATGTATCGACGGATCAGTGAGTGGATCCGGCTATAGATAGCATGCGTGAGATCCTCATCAGTGGCCAGCTGTGTTGACCACAAAATCTTCTCAGGTTCGATAGACTTCTTGAGCTCATCGATCTGAAAAAGAGTATACTCGATGAGCTCAAGAAAGTATCTGTCAGTTGACCTATTGTCCGTCATGGTTTGACATAGGTAACGCTACCTATGGGTGTAATCAGCGTAAATGTTGTTGGTTCTGATGGCAAAACAACAGCACACTCACCTGGTGACATCACTGTGGGCAGATACTCCACACCAGGGTCTGTGGCAGTCTTGCCTATGTTGATGATAGTGTCACCAGCATAGAACTGATCACCTATGATGTTGTACCAATTGTCAGTCCCAGGTACGACCATGTAAATCTCTGGTTCAGAGTCAGGGTAAGCGACAGTGAAGTCACCTAAGGATGTACCCTCAACACTCACGTCATACACTCCCAATGCAATCGGTGGCACAAGGAAGATCAAGCAATCGTCCTCATTGACAGATGCTATGACAGGTTCACCATTGAAGGTGATCTCCTTGTCGAGCAATCCGGTGCCAGTGATGATAACCGCTGTTGTGGGTGGTCCCCATGTATTTCTAATATCCATGTTCTAACTATCATACACAATGAGTAAAGGGGTCACATCGACCATTGACTCCATAGACGTCGATGGCAAACACACCTTCGTGGTGCTAAACAGGGACCTGTCACCCAGGGAGTTGGTCAGCTTACAGGACTGGCTGAAGTCTGAGGGGTACGTCCGCAATGGGTTTCGTGTCTCTGTGCTCATAAAACATGAGCCACAAAGAGTGTTTACACCTAAAACCCGAAATGGGAAGGTGTGGCTGTTGCCAGCCTATTTTGTGCTGTGGCCAGTTATATCTATAATTGTTGCATTTTTACTGTTCTCTAAATAGACTATGAGTGAAAACACTGATACCAAGAAAACGTCCCAGCCCTACTACTCCCCCAAGTTTTTCAAGGGGTCTGTTGTACGGAAGCTGATCAAGGAATCTGGCCGTCGAGTCTCGCCTGAGTTCCTCCAACTCCTCGACAGGCACATTGAGGCTCGTGTGAAGAAGGCCTGCGAGACCAACATTGGCACCAAGAAGACTCTTGATGCGGGTGTAGCTGGTGCTGTTGGCATCACAGCTGAGTAATCAACCAACCATAACCAAGAATGATAAAGGCCCCTCACGGGGCCTTTATCATGTTCTAACACCCATGAGCAAAATATATGTTTTTGGTAGCTCTGGATTTATTGGAAGAAATCTTTGTAAGGCACTAGAGCAACAGCGTCTACACATAATAGGCATTGATCGGCGAGTACCCACTTCTCCTTCTGACATTGACCCTAACTCGCTTGTCATTTTCCTCGCGTCAGTCTCTCAGCATACTAAAGACACCGACACGGCCATCGAGGACTTGAAGGCCCTGGACAAGGTATTTCAGCTGGCAAAGCGTTCCAAGTCCACCGTCTTTGTGGCGTCCACGTCCTCTGTCTCTGGTGGCAACACTGCCCATGCGTGCTATGCCAAGTGGGCTGAGATCCTGTCTGCCCACTACAAGGGTCAGGTCAGAACCTCATTTCTCAGACTCTACAGTGTCTACGGACCTGGTCAGCATGACAACCTGATCCACCGTGCAATCACAGCTGGAGAGAAGGGCACGACCCTTACTGTGAACAGTGGACACTTCATCCGTGACTGGATCCATGTGGATGACGTCGTTGATTACATCATAACAATGATTAACCTGTGGATGGCACGGCGTAACGTACCACCTGTGGTTCACATTGGCACAGGTCGTGGCTTGCCTGTTGAGACAGCCATTGACATGATTGAGACCATCACTGACAAGAGGATTCAACGTGTGGTTGGACCTCAACTTGTCAATGAGCCGGTGGTCTCTGTCGCTCAGAAGATTCTGCAAGGCTGGATACCCAAGATAAAATTTGAACAGGGTGTTCTAAACACATACCACTCATATTTAGATCATGACAAACAAGGAAGAGATACGGAGGCTGGTTCAGAAATACACGGACAAGGGACTGATGAGGAAGCCGAAGCCACAAACGGCTGTGGATCCTGCTGACACCCACTTTATCCGTGATCTCAAACGTCGTGGTGAGTCTAACAGCAGGATTGCTGACATTCTTCACGTGACAGATGAGGCACTCAAGAAAACCCTTGACGCAATGAATCTATCATGATCGAACAACCATCTGAGCAGCTTAGGTCCTGTATTGTCTACTTGGTCGATACAGGTGACATCGATAATTTTCGCCGTAGCTTGGACCTCCTGTCCAAGTGTGAGTCACTTCAAAAGTATCCCATCATAGCCTTCCATGAGAGCAGCCTCAGTCGAGGTGTCATAGATGAGCTTCGTGAGAAGTATGGCATAAAGTGGGTCGAAATTCAGTTTCAACTTCCAGACCTTGACCCACACATAGTGGCTCAGATTCCTGAGGAGTTCGATGTTCCTGGCTGTGCCAAGTTCTCGATGGGTTACAGGCACATGTGTCGTTTTTTCTCTGGTCCACTTTTCAACATGTTTGCTTTGAGTTACTATGACTACGTGTTGAGGTTGGACACTGACTCATTCTTGCTCGAGCCCATTGGTGATGTGTTCCAGACCATGATAGAGGGCCGATATGCCTATGGCCACAGAAACTATGGCAGCGATGAGTCATGCATGTGGGACGATCCACGATGTTTCAAAGGTTTCTACGAAACCTTTCGTGATGGCGTAGAGTCAATGCAGTTCAACTACACTTTCGATGAGCCAGGAAGAGTCTATTACACCAACTTTGAGGTTCTCAACCTCAATGTCTTTCGCAGTGAGTTGCACATGTCACTGTTTGACAGGCTTGACAGAAGTGGTGGCTTCTACACTGGCAGGTGGGGTGACCACATCTTCAGATACGCTTTCTTAAAGCAGTTCAACTACAAAGTGAAGGGTTTTGACTTCGATTACGGACACGGCAGCCAGACATACAAGAAGGCCCAATGACATTTATCATACCGCCATCACCATTCCTGTTGGACGAGCGCGTCTTCATGTCACTAGGCATCCTCAAGGTTGCCGCTGTGGCAAGACACCTTGGCTACCAGCCAAAGGTGCTTGATCTCTCTGGTGTGCGGAACTATATGGACGTGGTCGATGACATCTTGAGGGTTGCCACACCTCACAGCACATTTGCCATTACATCCACCACGCCACAGTTCCCATCTGTCTTTGAGATCTGTGGCAGGCTCAGAGCCCATGGCCACAAGGTTATTCTTGGTGGACCCCATCCAACGATGGTGATGAGTGCCCACAAGAGAGGTCTTCAGAGAGCCCAGATGCATGCTGATCGCGTTTTGGCCTGTGCTGATACAGTTGTGACCGGTGATGGTGAGTTGGCCTTTAAGAAGGCTTTGGAGATGACAGAGAAGGGTGGTGGCTGGTTGGACGCTGATGATCCCAAGACTGGGTTGTTCATGACCCATGAACAGTTCAATGACAGTCCATGGCCAGCCAGAGATCTTGTTGACGTGGGATCCTATCACTATGAGATCAGCGGCAAGCGTTCACTCTCAGTGATTGGCCAGTTGGGTTGTCCAATGGCCTGTGCCTTCTGCAGTGGCCGTAACTCACCAACTTTTAGACGCATCAGACTCAGAGGTGCCAGCAATGTGGTTGCTGAGATCGAGCACCTTGTCGAGGAGTATGACACTGAGGGCATCATGTTTTATGATGACGAGTTGAACATCAACAATGCCTTCACTGAGCTGATGACCCAACTGATCGAGATGCAGATGAGGTTGGGCAAGGGTCTGGCTTTCCGTGGATTTGTCAAGTCAGAGCTGTTCACTGAGGCGCATGCCAAGCTGATGGCAGAGGCTGGTTTCAAGACACTGCTCTCTGGCTTTGAGAGTGGCTCACCAAGGATCCTCGAGAACATCAACAAGAAAGCCACAGTGGATGACAACACTCGCTGTCTTGATGTGGCCAGAAAGTATGGAATCCACATGAAGGCCCTGATGTCCATCGGCCATGCTGGTGAGACTCAGGAAACTGTGGACGCCACACGCCAGTGGTTGCTGAAGGTACAGCCTGAGGACTTTGACGTGACCATCATCACCGTCCTGCCAGGTTCACCCTACTTTGATGCGTCTGTCAAGGTTCCACACCCACTTGGTGAGTCTCACTGGGTATACACGGCCAAGAATGGCGACAAGCTGTACTCAGTCGACATCGATTACTCCAAGACCATGGACTACTACAAAGGTGTCCCTGGCGAGTATGTCTCCTTTGTCTACACAGACGATCTGACTCCAAAACAGCTGGTGACTCTGCGTGACGAGCTGGAGAATGAGGTGCGGCCAAAGCTTGGACTCAAGCCACTGCAGCTGGTCTCAGCCAAGAACTACGACCACTCGATGGG
>Ga0315903_10011519_pt1 | contig 10405 bp, 8 predicted proteins | sample LakEriMetagenome_7_FD_203524 | JGI IMG/M metagenome (GOLD analysis project Ga0315903, IMG submission 203524) | Freshwater fungal communities from buoy surface, Lake Erie, Ohio, United States - Buoy 2 MA119 | ecosystem: Environmental > Aquatic > Freshwater > Lake | place: USA: Lake Erie, Ohio... | reverse complement strand
CGTTGCTGCGTTTGGTGTGGGCATTGCGGTCTTCGGTGTAACCCGAAGTAGTCAGCATCGCCTTGTATGTATGCGTGGTGTTGCAGTTCCCGCTCAAAACGTCTAGCGGGAAGCTGCTGAAAACGATTGAAGCCATGGCTACCGACCGGGTCAGTTCGCCTCAGCTTTCCCGGTCCCTAGCCGTTTGAGTATGGCGCGGTGGGGGGAGTGAAGCTGGCAGTATGCAGGCATTCGCTAAGAATTATTACTTCATCCATATTCCCAAAGATTTGATTAGAGGTGCCAGCGTACCCAGCACCTATAGTATTTATTGATATGCTACCTGAGAATGTTACGGTTGCAAGCAGGTTCCCGTTAATGAACAACCTCACAGTTGTTCCTTGCCTTGTTAGCTCGTAATGATTGAAAGCTTCAGAAGTTAGGCCGGAAAGGTAGTTGTTGAAGCGATCCCATAGGTAGACATTGCTGTAGACGGTAAGGCTTCCGGTTATTCCATCTTCGTTTAACCTAAATACTTGATTATTGTCCAAAATTGAATCAAACCCAAACAGCGCCTGGTCAAGCGTTATACTGTTAGCACTAAACCAAGTCGCTATCGTAAAGTCTCCAGAAAGCGTGATGGCCGGCGAGAATCTTAAGTAACCATTGACTTCCCCGCGAAGGCTTGCGGTGCCAAACTTTTTAACGTTTGTCCTTGTTACTACTGACCCGATACGCGTAATTGTTCTGGCGTATGAGCTTGAATCAGTAAAGACTGTGCCATTATCAGCCCCATCCATGTGCAGCAATAGAAGAACACTTCTGCCATCACTTCTTGCCCCCGGAGTAAATGTCGTAGCAGGTGTCACCCACTGCACGCCAGGGTTGGACCCAACCCCGTCCGTTCTTGCCCCCGGCGTGAACGTGGTAGCCGGTGTCACCCATGCCACCCCTGGGTTGGGTCCATTGTTCGCTCCGCCTGGCGTGAACGTAGTAGATGGTGTCACCCATGCCACGCCTTCGTTATACCCCTGGCCGTCGCTCCGCGATCCAGGCTCAAACGTGGTGACATTCGTGACCCAGGCAACGCCGGGATTCTCAGCAACGGTGAAGGTTTGCAGCGTCCCGTAATTCATCGTTACGCTCACCAACGACAGCGTCTGCGGTGTCATGTCATAGTCCGCCGTCAGCAGCCAGCTCAGCGATCGGCTCACGCTCTCACGCCTTACAAGCTCCGCTACCGCACCCACTACAGCGGCTTTGGTAACCGCTGCCGCGTACACGTCATTCCCTGCGCCAGCAGTCCCAAGGCTGCTCCAGATGTTGCCCGGTGCCGCAGGGTCAAACCCCCCCGGCGCCGTGATCGTGTTCGCTAGGGCTGGGGTGCTGTTCACCGCTGGGGTCAGGGTTGACAGGTTGGTGGCTGGCACCGCCATGGCGAACCAATCAGCCCCGCTGCCTCCGGCCACCAACCCCGCACCTCCGTCGAGCATGGCGTCACAGCCGGCAACAAGCCCCTGTGCGTCAAACGCATAGGTGATCCCATTGGCGCGGAACTTGCCAATGGTTCCCGATGCCTCAATGAAGATCCCCGCCAGCGGCTCGCTAGGGATATTGCGAAACTCGGTGGTGATGGACTTGCCATTGGCCATCCCCGACAGGATCGCATGCACCACCTTGCCGTAGGTGTAGGCGGCAGCGCTGCTGGCACCATTGACAAACGTCATGCCGGTGTCATTGTCCCCGGCGCCATTAGCGGGCCTGAGGTAGCTGTCTGGGGCGTACTGCATGTCGTATTTGCCCGTGCTGCTAGCTTCGCCTTGGCCAAACTGCAAGGTTACCGATTGAGGTAATGCCTCGCCCCTTGGGTCTGTTTTGTCTAGGCTGCTGTTAGTTGTTATGTCGTTTTGAATGTTGCCTAGCTTGTTATTTTGCTCGTCAACTTCTTTGGGTGGGACTGGAATTTGCCCGCGTCCTATATTAATTACAGTTTCGCTGCCGCTGCAGACTAGCGCATTCATCCGATTAAACAGCGCCATGGTGCTAGCAACCCTGGCGGTATCGTTGAATCTGCTAACTATTTTCATTGTTGCCGAAGCAATCGTTTTACCCGACGACGTTGCCCCCCACGCTTGGTAGACGGTGGTTTTTTGTAGCGTTACATCAGATGCCTTGTTTTGTGTTTTATTAACTACAGTTTTTCTTGCTAAGAAGTTGCCCTGGGCGATGTTGACACCGTTGTAGTTTTCAATAGCAAGCCCGCCCGCAAAGGCAATCAGTGGCTCGTATTCTTCTGTTACTTGCTGTGTTTCTACCGGTCCATCTTCTGTGATCTTGTAAGATTTGGAAACCCTGGTCGCTTTGACTTGCAACGCAAGGGGGGTGTAACCACTATCGCCTTCTCGCTTTGATTTCCATTCAGTTGGATTTACGGCTGCGCTGCAAGTAGTTGTATCCGATGTTTGAAAAGAAAGTACGTCTTGTTTTTGAATCTTGCCGTCCTTGTCCTTGTAGCTAATTGTTCTGTAAAAGCTCTGGTTTACCGACTCAGAAACAAAGCTAACGGAATCTTGGAAAGTTACCTTGGCGTTGCCAACTTTGCGTTGATATTCAATCTCATATTTTTGCACGGGGCTGATGGTCTTTTGATATGTCCAGCCCCTTGCATATCTTGGCCCATTTTGGCTTTGGTCATCGGTGTTCCAAGTAACCGCCTTGCCGTCCGGGTTCTTGGGCTTGTAGTTCGGCGGCGCTTCAACCGCCGTGTAGGTGACCAGTATCTCGTCTGGTGCTGCAGGATCACCGATCGGCTCCATCGTGATCAGATCACCCATTGCCAGCAGTGGTCCCGTACTGGCTGGGGTCAGTACCTGCCGCAACCGCAGCGTGTCGGCAGCATCCATGAAGCCATACAGACCCGCCTCGCCAAGCATCCGGCTGGCCACGTCCAAGTAGCCATCGGATAGGTCGATGCTGTCCACCGCCTTGGCGCCCGTGATGGCAGGGTTGCCGCCCGCCTGGGTGATTCCGCAACGGGTTAGACAGGTGGCCACCACGGTGCTCAGGTGGCAGATGTTTGGAGTGGATCCTGCTGCTGTTGGCTCAATCGGCGTCCATTGCGGGTTTTCGTCGGCGAAGTAAATCTCAGCCTTCACTAGGTCCCACTTCAGGGCCAGCAGGCACCCAACGGTCAGGGTGGTCTGGTTTTCGATCGGGTCGCTCTCGGCCTTGATCACCCGCAAACGCCTGGGGAACCGGGTCAGGGTGCCCCCCGGCAGCCGCACCCCTAGGGTGATCTCGGTGCCCTTAGCGGGTTGAATGAGGCCACTGATCACCACCTCCCCTTGCGTGCGCAGGAGGCCCACTCCAGGTTGCAGTGGATCGTCGGATAGCTGGCCGCTGATCACAGACCCCAGGTTGGTGAATACCTGGGCACGAACATCGATGACCCCGGCAGGCATTAGGCAGCCCTCCGCTTGAGCTTCACGGTCACGATGTAGCGCTCGATCACCGCACCGCCGCTGACAATCTGGTCGCGCTCTAGTCCCATCTCACCCACGGGCCAGAAGTCGGTAGCTCCAGGACGTGCGGCGATAGTGGACGTGAACCACCCCTTTAGCGCAGTCCAGCCGGCAGAATTGGTGACCCCCCGAACGGTCCGCACCTCAGATGCCACCAGGGGGCCCCGTGCCACGAACCCCCCGGTACTGGTGGGCTCCAGTGATGGGCCATCCTCAAAGCCCTCGGGTTGATCAAGTAGCGCCAGGGTGGTGCTCCCCAGGGTAATAGTGCCGTAGGCGGGCAGGAACGCATCACCCCCCAGCCGAGCTTTCTCGTTCTGGCGGAGCACCACCGCCAACTGCTGCGCCGCGTCAATCAGGGTGAAATTGACCTTGACCCATGCCCCAGTCGTTTCGCCCGCTGGCGCCCCGGTGAACCAGCACCCCAGGCCGGTGACACTGCGGCCATGAGCGGAGCAGGTCAGCGCCACGGTGGCCCCTACAGCTCGGCTGGTGATGGTGGGGGATTCCAGGATCTTGGCCGCCTGCCAGGCATCAAAAATGCTGCAGCACGTCACCCACTGCGCTGGCGTGCAAAGCCCCGCCACGGTGAAGCGCCGCGCCGTCAGCCCCTGCTCAGTTTCCGCTTCGGCATAACCAAACGGCTGCGCCTGCAGGTATCGCAGGGTCAAGGTGCTGCCGCCATAGCTAAGCTGGATGCTCACCAGGGCACCCTCAACGAATCCGCTGCATCGTCTGCTGCAGCTTCAACGCGGACCCGTCCCCTCGAACCCCTACCGATACGTTCCATGCTTTGCGCCGCAGCTCAGCCACCTCTTGGCTCAGGTTTCCAACTGCCATGGCCAGATGCGCCATTGCCGGATCGGATCCCACCCGCATCACGCCAGCACCGCCCAGCGCCCCGGTTTCCTTCAGTCGGCTGGTCACGGCAGCAGGGATGACCGTGCCCTTTGATGGCGCCATCCAGAGGCTGTTTGCGGGTCGGTTGATCAGGCTCAGCGCCCCCGATGCCGACAGGAACGACTCCTGCCCCAGGCTCATCCCACTCGGGCCGTCATTGATGCGATAGGTCTGGCCGGCATCCACCGGGCCACCAGTGAAGCGGGCAGGGGGTAAGCCGGCGGCGTCTTTCAATGAGTTATAGAACGACCGGGCCGAGTCAGCGGCGTTGTTCATGTTAGTCGCCATTCCTGCGGTCTGGGTCCTGGCTGAGTTGGCAGCAGAAGAAGTTTCGCTCATAAGTTGATCAAGCTCACCGCCTTGGTCTCGGGCTTTAGAAAATTGATCAACAAAGCCCTTGACTTTTTGGAACGTGCCATCCGCAGCCTGCTCTAGTCCTACGCCAGCAGCTTGCGCTTTAATACCATTACGGGCAGCTTCATCATTAGCGTCGGCAATTTTCCGCGTTATTGGCTCAATTTGAGATACAGTTTGCAGCTTGCTTTGAGCAGTGGTTAAATCAAGCCTGGCGATTTCCAAATTCTTCTCAGCCGTTGCCGTGCCAGCAGCGTCTCCTGCCAACCTGGAACCCTCAACGGCCAATGCGGCTTTTTCTACGTTTATTTTTGCTGCGCTCACTGCCTGTTCTGCTTCTACCCTTGCTTGCTGTTGCTGCAGATTAAGCAGATTAGCCTGTAATTCTTGTTGTTTTAATAATGCTTGATACTTAAAGTTAATGGCTGCAATTTCAATCTCAAAATTCTTACGCCTAACACTTGCAAGTTGCTGCTCACTTGCCCCCATGTTTTGCAATACTTGAAGTTCGTAGTTTTGGCGACTACGGATAATGCCGAACCGTGATTCTTCTAGTCCGACCAGCGCTTGACCCTGGTTGATACCTGCCTGGCTTACTTTTACCTGCCCATCAAGTTGAGTTTTTGCAAGGTTACCGTAAGCCTCTTGAAGTTTTTGTGCATTTTGGACAGCAACTTGATCTTCTAAGTTTTGGCTTCGCTTGTTGCCGAGAATTTCCGCCGCAGTTGCCTCTACTTGTTTTTGCTTTGCATTAATTTGCGCCTGCGTTTGGTCCTGCTTGCCAAGTTCAGTGGTTAATTCCTTATTGTCGCTGAGCAGCTTATCAAGGCCAGGTATTTTTGAAAGCTCGGAAAACCCCCGGAACGGGTCTAGCAGTTTTTGCAATTCTTTGCCGATGGGCGTTGCTAATGCTTTGCTGATGTTTGAGCCTGCTGCCTCCGCTAACTTTGCTGTAATAGATATAGCTTTAGCAAGGTCTGAAAATTGCTGTGATGCGCCAGGAAGTGCTGTATTGACAGTTCCTGCAAGGTTCTTGGTGGCATTGACAAGTTGGTTAAATCCGCTAGCTATTGTTTCTGATGCGATTTCACTCGCTGCTTTCGCTTGACCGGTTTTGGTTATTTGGTTGTCAAGTAGCTTATTGTAGGTTTCAAGATCGTTTAATATGGGCTGCAATGCGGTCTGACCTTCGATATTAAATAAAATTGCCAGTTTGTCAGCGGTCCCCCCGCCTTTTACTTTAATTTCTTCAAGTATGCCGCCCAATCCCTTGGCTTTCAGGTTCGCAAAGTCAAAGCTAATTCCCAGTTGCCTAGCTAGCGACTTGGCCTCTTCCGTTGGTTTAATGATTGAGCTGAGCGCTTGACGCAAGCCGGTAAACGTTTGTGCAATAGGTACTTTTTTTAACGTATCCGCTGCGACTGCAGCATTCAATTCTTGATAAGAAACTCCAGCCGCTGCTGCAAGAGAGGCAAGGTTGCCTATCTGTTCACCGTATTGAGCAACAGTAATAACGCCATCGTTTTGCGTTTGAATGAAACTATCAACAATTGCCGTGGCATCCTTTGCGGTTAGTCCGTAGGCGTTAATAATGCCGGATACTGCTTCAGATACAACCCCAAGCTCAGCAAAGCCCCCCTTTGCGCCCAAGGCCGCTGCGCGTAAGATTTCAACATTTTCCGCAGTAGTGCTAAACCCGCTAGACGCTACATCGTAAGACGCTTTGAGCAATTCAGCTTGACTTACATTATTGTTTAGCTCACTTGAAAGGTCAAGCAAAGCTGAGCTTAATTCTTTAGAATTAACTCCAAGGGTGCGAACCGCTGCACCTGCATTGTCAAGCTCAACAACAGCTTTGCCGACAAATGTAATCGCTTCATAAAGTCCCAGAAAGGCGGTTGCCTGCAGCGCAACACCTTTCACCGCCGCGCCAAAGGTGTTCATCGCCGTAGTGCCACCTGCTAAGGCGCTGTCTACTTGCCGCTGTGTTTGCGCGATTTCCCGCTGTGCAGCCGCAAATTCCTTAGACCCGATGGTTGCTTTCTCAAGGGTCTGGTTCAGCTCATTCAGCCGGCCACGCAGCCCGGTGATCGTCTGGTCACTGCCGGCGAATCCTTGCTTGAACTGCTCCCCCGCCTGCTTGCCTTGCTGGCCGATCTGCCGCGACGCATCAAGGACGCCCTTCACATCGGCGGTGACCCTGACGACCCATTCATTCCCTGCCATATCAGGTCCCCGGCGTTACGACAAACTGGGTGGGGTTGGTCCAGGCAATGGCGTACTGATCGAGCACCCCCAGCCCCTCGCCTGCGGGATCCCCGCCGATCGGCACCGCGCGGCAGCCGGGCAACAGGGCGATGATCCGCTGCGTGAGCGCCTGCAGGGCCGTCATCCCACTAGCCGGTGACCACTCGGACACGTAGAGCCGGAACTGGGGATTGAGGCCCGTCTCACCGGTGACGTAGGTCTCGGTGTTGTAGTCGGGGTTGGCCATGATCACCACCTCCAGGCCCGCTACGGACACCCCCTCGGGCAGGGATTCATTGCGCCGCACCACTGCTATGGCGGGGATGGCGGTGCCACTGCGGGGGGTGTAGGTGCCCAGTGCTGCCGCTACCACGGCATCGGCCGTCAGCAGGTCGTACAGCTCCTGTGCAGTGGTGGGCAGGGTCATGCCGTAGCTTTCCCGGTAACCTGCCACAACCACCGCCTACCCATCATGGAAGCTCGCTCCTGCACCCGCTGTGGCGCCCGATGGCTAGGCGGGCAGTTGTATTGGTCAGGCACCGGCAAGAAAGCCTCAGAGCTTGACCTAGCCGGCCTGGTGTGCAACGCGGTGAGCGATCCCGCATGCATCAACCCAGGCAAGGGCCGCGAAGGTGGCGATACCTGGGCTAAGCGCATGGAGCGGGTCAGCCAGCCAATTAGCGCTGAGCCATAAAGGGCACTAAAAAGCCCCAGCATCGCCGGGGCCTATCAATTCAGTTGTCCGGAATTTCCGGAGCACTGATCAGAGCAGCTCAAGCCCCGGCTTGCCGTAGCCAGCCAGGTTTACCGAATATTTGATCACGGTGCCTGCCTCCTGCGCAGGCTGGTAGCTCTCAAACAGGCCGAACCCGTATTCCACAAGGTTCCCGTTGTGGGGGCCGATCAGGGCGTACCCCACCATTAGTTTCTCGCCCAGGTTCAGCTCTTCGCACAAGCGCATCGCACGCCAAGCAGACGCATTGAAGGCGGTAGCACCGTTCAAGGTCCAGGTCTTATCCTTGGCGGTCGGGATCGGGGTAGCATAGCCGCCCGCCTCCTCGTCGTAGGTGGTGAAGGCCTCCTTGGTGGTGCTGTTTGCCGGCTGGCAGTTGGTCAGCCCCAGCAGCCGAAACGGGGGGTCAGTACCATCTAGCAGCAGCGAGGGGGCCACTACGCCAGCGGCGACAGCGGCAGTAGTAATCGCCGAGCCGGCCAGGGCGTAGGAGAGGGTGTGCGGGCTTGTGGTGGTTACCGATGTCACCACGAACGAACCGTTCAGGCTGGCGAACGGGGCGGGGAGATCTTTGACAACGATCCTCCGGCCTACTGCAATGCCGTGGGCAGCGTCGAAGGTCAGGGTAGCGAGAGAGGTAGTGGCGACGGCATTCGTTACCGCTTTGGTGCCAACGCCAAAAGCGAAGGTATCACCCGTGCCGGCGGTAATCACCTTGGCAGATGCCGGTTGAGTTGTGGTGTCGTTGATGAATTTGCCAGCACCAAGCCCGCCAAGATTGACGCGGGTTAGGTCGATCGCTGACGACTTGATGGGGGTGAAAAAGAACCGGTAGCCAAAGGCCTGCTGCCACTCCAAAGTCATGTTTCTGCCGGCCATGCCGGTGCGTTACCTCTCATGGTGCCGCCACGGCTTAAGCCTCATCAGCGGCTTAGGCTGGAAAGCTGCAGCATGGCCTCCTATCCTCGCGGCGTCAGCCACTGCCCTCACAACAACCATCGCCCGTATCAGGCTCGGGTGTGGTGGGATGGTCGCCGTTGGTCGCTTGGCTATTTCCCGTCAATCCAGGCGGCAGCGCAGGAGGTTGAGGCGTGCTATCAGCAGATTGAACGATGGGCAGCCATGCTCCTGCCGCCGCCCATGCTGGCGTCACAGCATCGGGAGCGTCTGGCACAAGCAAGCTCACCACCCGCTGCGGATCCCCCGCCATCCTGAAGGTGCGCACCTGGCCGGCGGCCGTATCTTCGGCCAGCAGCAACCCCCGCCAGCCGTCCTGATGCTCGACTGGGGCCAGTAGTAGGGCATCGTCTGCCAGCAGGGCCATCGGAGTGGGTGGGGTTATTCCCTCTCCGGCGGTAGCAAGGGCATCGTAGAAGGCCATCGCAAACCCCGGAACCTGCTGGGCTTCGCATAGGGCAAGCATCGCCGCACCAGCTTCTGCAGGCGGGCCCTGCGGTGCATCGCCAGCCGCAATCGGCGGCAAATGCCAGCAAAAGTCCTCCATCGTGAACGGCTCGCTGCGCTTATCGGTGTCCCGGTGTGCGCTGGCGTACCAGGCGTGAAGGTTGGCGATCGGCCGTTCTGCAGCGTGCTGCCGTTCCCTCAGGAATCGGGCGCCTGTTTCGATCGCTTCCCAGACGATCGTTTCGGGGCAGTAGGCGAATCGCTCACAGGAGAAGAATTGATGGTTGGGCCAGAGGTCGTTGACCCTCCAGAAGATTGCGCCCCAGTCGGTTGGGGCAGGTCGGGCTTTCCCAGGTTTTTGGCCATCGCTTGCAAGTCGGGCGCTTCCTGATCTTTGCCCCCGCGTTGCTCTCGCAGCATAAAGTTGTAGATGGCATCTCGCAGCCCTTCGGTCATCTTCAGGGTTTCATCATCGGTCCAGTTGGCGCAGTCAGGATCCACTTCCCCCAGGCGGTAACGGATTGCAGCAGTCACCATCCGCGTGACCCTTGCCTGAAATTTTGCGGTTTGGCACTTGTCAATTTCATGGATCAACCGGTGCTCGCGCTTGCGAATCTTGGTTTCCAGTGGCTCCAGCACCACGGGAATGCCGTTGTGCGCGGACATCACCCGTAGTGCGACAAGATTGGCGGTCGGCTCGGGTAGATTATCCATGTGCTGGATGACCTGAGCCAACCGCTGCAACTGGTCGGTCAACGTGGACTGGTCTTCAATCTCTTCCAGCAGTAAGCGCTCCCCGACCAGCAGAGCATGAAAGACCGGGAATTGCAGGATGCCCGTGGTTGCATCCCCCACGTCCTGGACCTGGATATTTAGCGCGGTGACAAAGGGTAGGGGCACGGTGCCGTTGTGTTTTCCCAGTTTGCCGTAGTGGCTTAGGGTGCGGCTATGGCCTATGATGTGGTGGCCGGGGTCCTCATGGCTGTAACTGAACACTACCAAGAGGCTGACGCCCCGGCACCCATTCGCCACCGCCGACCCCCTTCATGGACCAACCACTTGTAACCGGTGAAATCGCCCCTGGTTACGCAAAGCGAATCCGCCAAGGGTTGCGGCAAGCCCTGCGAAAAGGCACTGTTCTGGGTGGGCTAAGGCCAGCGACCAAACGGCGCAATGCCGCAGCCCACACAAAGGCTTTGCAACAGGTCATGGAGTACCGGGATGTGCTGGAAGCTGGGCATGACAAGAGTCTGTCGGTTTTGGCCCG
>Ga0315903_10011516_pt1 | contig 10407 bp, 8 predicted proteins | sample LakEriMetagenome_7_FD_203524 | JGI IMG/M metagenome (GOLD analysis project Ga0315903, IMG submission 203524) | Freshwater fungal communities from buoy surface, Lake Erie, Ohio, United States - Buoy 2 MA119 | ecosystem: Environmental > Aquatic > Freshwater > Lake | place: USA: Lake Erie, Ohio... | reverse complement strand
AGCTTTGTGCCGATGCCTGTAAAGTGGTAAAGGAAGCAGCAGCATTTATACAAAAAGAAGCAACAGCATTTAATGCTAACCGGGTTGAGGTAAAAAGTTTTAATCAACTGGTTTCCTACGTTGATGAAACAGCCGAGAAAATGCTGGTTGACGGACTTCGATTGTTACTGCCCGGTGCTGGTTTTATAACAGAAGAGTCAACTACAGCATCTGAAACCAAATGGTATACGTGGGTGATTGATCCGCTTGACGGCACTACCAACTTCATTCATGGCTTACCGGTTTACAGCGTTAGCGTAGGCTTACTGCAAAATGGCAAACCGGTGATGGGCATTGTATACGAACCAAATAGAGAAGAACTTTTTTATGCGTGGGAGGATAGCCCCGCCTTTTTAAATAGTCAGGTAATTCGGGTATCACAAACAGCTGAACTTGCGCATTCATTACTAGCAACAGGCTTTCCCTATTATGACTTCGATACCATGCAGCACTACCTAAGCACCTTGGATGAACTGATGAAAACCACTCGCGGTATGCGCAGAATGGGAAGTGCAGCAGTGGATCTGGTTTACGTTGCCTGCGGACGGTTTGACGGTTTTTTTGAATATGGACTTCAACCTTGGGATGTATGCGGTGGAGCATTTATTGTTCAACAGGCCGGTGGCACAATTACCGAATTCAGCGGCAGCAGTAATTTTGTTTTCGGTAAAACTATAGTTGCAGCCAATAGTACATTGCACATCGCGCTTCAGCAATTAATAAGCAAACATTTTATGGCTTAATACGCTATTCCAGTATTTACATCAATCACCTTTATTAATACACGTAAATTATGAAGTTACTCATTATTTCTATGCTATCCTTGATTACAGCAGGTATCACACATGTGGTAGTAGGTACTAAAACAGAAGTAGTCAAATCCTCTTACGCAACGCTGGTCATCAATAACTATGTTTTTGGGAAGGCTGATGTATACATTGTGTATGATAATGGCACAATGAAAGATCTGGCGAAAGAGAAAAATATAGCCATACGTAATTCGGCCTTCAGTTCAAAAAATTTTCCTGTCGTAGCTAATATCATTAGAATGATGGAGGAAGAAGGTTATAGTCTACTATCACACGCAATGGATAGAGATACTGACAATGACATGAAAATAACCTATTTGTTTCAGAAACATTGAATGTAGTCCGGTCAAACTGTATAGTTTCGGTTAGTTGTATATCATACACGAACCATTCAATTAAGAGGTAATACGTTTCTTAACCATGCAGGTATTATAATTCCTAAAGTACAATTAGTGCAAAACAATCACTCACTCACAAGAAGTCGAACAGTAAAGAAAGCAAAATTATAAACGAAATTACGACTAATACGAAGAGAGCAGAGCAATCAATAATACAACACTGGTTGCTGCTAAAAGACTTCCTGCCACTGCACCAATAACACTTCCCTTTTTGTTTTCCATGGTTTTGGTAGAACCTACATTTCCAAGCAAGCTCGATTTTTCCTGCATACCTAAATTGATAATAACAGAAGTGGTATCCTTGCTCACAAGGTATGTCGGATTAACACCAAGACGGAACATCTTCATGTTATCATACTCTTCTTTTGATATATACCGAATATGGTTATCGAGTATCATCAGGTATTCCGATTTTTCAAGCCCTCTGTCTGTCATCATGGATTTCATTTTTCCGTCTTTGAAAAATATGTAAAGCTTGCTGTGTTCCAAATTATAATAAGGTTCTCCGGCTTTCTGATACTCTTCGCTGTGTATAAATTGTTCCTGTTTTTTTAGCTCAGTCGGTAGTTTAACTTTTCTGTCTTTTACACGGTAGTTGTATACTAGTATGGAACCACCTGTTTCCTGAATGGTGTAAATATCGTACGGTTGTATTCCAAGTATTTCACTAACACTCTGAACATTCATATCTGCTTTAAGTTGAATCATTCGTTCAACGCTTGTATAAGGCGGTGCCGCCTGGTATATGGAATTGCACGATGTAAGTGCGAAGAACGCAAACAGAACAAAGAGGATTTGGATTTTTGTAGTTTTCATAATTTGTGAAGGTTTGTCGTATTTCAATTTTATTCGATTTAACGAAGTATCGCATGCAATTTTTAGAACTAACGCATAACTCATTGACAACTAATTTTTTAATTTTATACCGCTGAGCTAAGTCATTCAGTTATTTATTTATCTATCGGTTCATTTTTTTGATTTAACTGCATTCACTGCCTTTCGCACACTCTTATATTTTTTAAGCAATGCCGAGGCCGTTTTCTCATCGGTTTTCAGCTCATCCATAATCATGCGCGTACCTCGGTCAATCAGTTTATTGTTGGTTAATTGCATATCCACCATTCGGTTGCCTTTTACACGCCCTAGTTTTATCATCAATGATGTACTGATCATGTTAAGCACCAGTTTTTGGGCAGTACCTGCCTTCATACGTGTACTTCCGGTAACAAACTCGGGTCCGGTAATGACTTCAATGGCATAGTCAGCTTCGGCAGCTACGGGTGTATTTTTGTTGCATACGATACATCCTGTAAGAATGCCCTTTTTTCGCGCTTCATGCAGCGCACCTGCTACGTAAGGCGTAGTTCCTGATGCGGCTATACCTATAACAATATCTTTTTTTGAAATGGCGTGTGTTTGTAAATCCAGCCATCCTTGTTCTTTGCTGTCTTCGGCAAATTCAACCGCCTTACGAATGGCTGTGTCTCCACCGGCTATCAACCCGATAACCATGCCATGGGGCACACCGTATGTAGGGGGGCATTCGCTGGCATCAACAATACCCAGTCTACCGCTAGTACCGGCACCTATATAAAATAACCGTCCGCCTTTTATCATCCTGTCAAATGCAGCATCTACTAGTTTTTGTATTCGGCTTAGTTGTTTTTTTACAGCACCTGCAACCTTACGGTCTTCCTGGTTTATGCCGGTAAGCAATTGCAGCGTGGTCATTTTCTCCAGATGAGTGTAGTGCGAAACGGCCTCGGTATATTTTATCGCTTTTTGCACCGGCTTCCGCTTGGCCACAGAAGCTTTTGCAGTTGACACCACAGTTTTTTTAATGCCCGATTTCGAAGTAGTACGTTTATTTTTCCTCAACTTTTTATCTGCCATTGCTTTGATGTATTTCATGCAATGTTACACGAACGGCTATTAACTTAAAAAATTAACTTTTTTACAGATGTATGTGATTTAATGACCGCACACTTACCTTTGAGCCCGCATGAATAAAAAATGGCTTCCGTTTGTGTTCGGTATAATGCTGGCAATCGGCATTATTATTGGAATTTATCTCGCACCGGGTGGTATGTCTTCTTCCGGCAACAAAAAGTTATATGAACTTATTCGCTTAATCGATGAGGTGTATGTAGATTCCGTAGATGACCGCAAATTGGAAGAAAAGGCCATACGCGAAATGCTTGCCTCCCTCGATCCGCACTCGGTTTATTTTACACCCGATGAACTGAAAATAGCCAATGAGCAACTGGACGGAAACTTTGAAGGCATAGGTGTGGAATTTACCATACTCAACGATACAGTAATGGTAGTTGCACCCATTGAAGGTGGTCCGTCAAAAGAACTGGGAATTATGGCAGGCGACAGAATTACGCATGTGAACGATACGTTAATTGCCGGGGTGGGCATTACGAACGAACAGGTATTTAAAAAGTTGCGCGGCCCTAAAGCAACCCAAGTTCAGGTTTCAATTTACCGACCAGATGCAGCCCGAAAATTGACGTATACCATAACCCGCAATACCATTGCGGTTAAAAGTGTAGATACCCGGTTTTTACTCAATGATCAAACGGGATACATCAAAGTATCGCGTTTTGCCCTTGAAACAGCCAACGAATTTGCTGAGGCATTAAAGGAATTGAAGGCTACGGGTAAGCTCAGCAGTTTAATTATTGACCTGCGCGGAAATCCGGGTGGCTATCTGGCTGCCGTTATTGAAATGGCGGATCAGCTGCTTGATAACCGCAAACTGATTGTTTATACACAAGGGCGGAATCAGCCACGCATAGAGTATAAAGCTGAAAAAACAGGCCTATTCGAACAAGGTAAATTGGTTGTGTTGATTGACGAAGGTTCAGCTTCAGCTAGCGAAATTTTAGCCGGTGCCGTGCAAGACAATGACAGGGGTTTAGTGGTTGGACGAAGGTCGTTCGGAAAAGGTCTGGTGCAGGAGCCTTTCGAACTGAAAGATGGAAGTGGCCTGAGGCTTACTGTATCTCGCTACTACACACCCTCGGGCAGATGCATACAAAAACCTTACGACAAAGGAGCTGAACAATACGAACACGAGTTGATTGACAGGTTTGATAACGGTGAGCTGGAAAAAGAAAACACAACCAAATCAGCCACCGATACCAGTGTGTACTTAACATTAAAAGGCCGCAAAGTATATGCAGGTGGCGGTATTATGCCCGACTTTTTTGTTCCTATCGATACGTCCTATCGTCATCCGTATATTTCAGCTTTGCTTTCACAAAACTTGATCAACCGTTTCGCTGCGCAGTATGCCGATAAAAATCGTGTAACTCTTAAAAAGTATACTTCCGCTGCCGATTTCGAACGTATGTTTAATGAAGATGTAGTTTCTGAATTGATACAGTTTGCATCGCAAAATGGTGTACAGCCCGTGCAGTGGAATAAAAGTATAGCCCTGTATTTAAACCTGCAGGTAAAGGCTGTAGTTGCTCGACAAATTTGGCGTGATGAAGGTTATTACCGCGTGCAGGCAACCCGCGACCCTATGATGCAAAAAGCTCTGCTCACGCTTCAAAAATATACGCTGTAACACCATGAAGGCAGCCATTATTCTTCATCTCAAACTTCTTTTGCTGGCTCTGCTTTCAGCCGGGTTGCTCATCGTGTCGTGGCAGCCTTTTGCCATGTGGTATCTGGTATTTGCAGGTTTTGTTCCGCTGCTTCTCATTCATCGGCAATTGCTGAATATAAAGCAACAGCCTTGGTTTATTGCGTACCTCTTTTTGGCTTTGCTCTGCTGGAATTTAGGCACCACCTATTGGGTATGGAATGCATCGCCCGAAGGAGCGGTGGCTGCATTTGTTCTCAATACATTATTCATGTGCATGCCCTGGGTACTTTATCAAAAGTACTATAATAGGCTGGGTTCTCGCAGTGCGCAAGGCTTGCTTGTAGTGTCATGGCTTGCATTCGAATACCTGCATTTAAACTGGGAAATATCTTGGCCCTGGCTTACACTTGGAAACGTTTTCAGCAACGCTACGTGGGCCGTACAGTGGTATGAATATACAGGGCATTTAGGCGGAACACTGTGGGTTTTGTGGGCCAATATAAAACTGTTTAGAATGGTCGAAAACTGGAACGAAAATTCCCTTCAGGTTCGTGTACATAATGCATTTCATTTTATGTTTTTCTGGGTATTTGCGCCCGTTTTATTCTCGTGGTTTGTTGGCAACAATTACCGGCAACAAGGTGCCTCGTTTGATGTAGTAGTTGTTCAACCCAATATTGATCCGTACACCGATAAGTTTGGGAGAATGCTGCCCGAAACGCAAACCGCTCACATGCTAAAACTTGCACAGCAAGTGGCCGATTCTTCCGTTGATTTATTTTGTTTTCCTGAAACTGCGCTCGTTGGCGGACTGAGTGAAAAAGACTTATACAGCGAACCGCTTGTCGGGCAGATGCAACGATTCAGGCAAAACTACCCGGCAGCTGCGCTGCTAACCGGTGCGGATACTTACAAGCTTTACGGTGCGATGGAAGACAGACCGCTTACGGCCCGTAAGTACAACGATTTGATTTATTACGACTCGTACAATACAGCGTTGTTCATGTCGGCTACCGGCACTATGGAGTTGTATCATAAATCTAAACTGGTACCCGGTGTCGAAAAAATGCCCTATCCTCAGGTATTCGGTTTTCTTGAAAAAATGGCCATCGATCTGGGTGGTACCAGCGGAAGTTTGGGAAGCGACAGCCAACCACGTGTGTTTGCTTGCAATAAATTTGTAAGTGTTGCACCGGTTATTTGTTACGAATCTGTGTATGGCGAATATGTGAGCGAATACATTCGTAAAGGTGCCAACCTGATATGTATTATAACCAACGATGGATGGTGGGGCAATACACCCGGCTACCGCCAGCATTTTGATTATGCAAAACTACGTGCTATTGAAACCCGAAGATATGTAGTGCGCTCTGCAAACACAGGAATAAGTGGATTTATTGATGACCGCGGTCAAGCAATGCAGCAGAGTGGCTGGTGGCAGCCAGCTGTGCTGAGGCAAAAGGTTCAACTCAACTCTTCGCTTACATTTTATGTCAGGTATGGCGACTATATCGGCACGATTGCGGTAGTGATGCTTTTTCTGAAACTGCTGGCAGCAGCACGTGCACCAAGACAGCAATAACGCTGGACTATAATCGATGGTTATACCATACGGATACGATTGAGGTGCGAGACATTAAGTTAGGATGAACAGTAACACCCCTGAACCACCAATCTTCCAATCCTTCAACCTCCCAACCCATTCATCCACATTTTATCCAACTTGCATAATTTCTGTTTCGCATACCAGGTAGCTGTGCTATTTTCGCAACCGTTCTTATTAATCATACCCTACAATTTATACCCCGCACATGTTTCAACCCCGCAAAACCCACAACGCACTAATATCCGTATTTTATAAAGATGGTCTTGAAGAACTAGCTAGCGCATTGCATGCACAAGGCGTAGCCATATACTCCACCGGAGGCACTCAGGAGTTTATTGAAAAACTGGGTATACCCGTGAACAAAGTAGAAGACCTTACCGGCTATCCAAGCATACTCGGAGGCCGTGTAAAAACATTGCATCCAAAAGTTTTTGGGGGCATACTGGCTCGCAGGCAAAACGAACATGATAGACAGGAAATGATGGAATACCAAATTCCTTACTTCGACCTGGTGGTTGTTGATTTATATCCGTTTGAAGAAACCGTAAAATCAACTACAGACGAATCGGCTATCATCGAAAAAATTGATATTGGCGGTGTTTCGTTGATTCGTGCTGCTGCCAAAAATTACACCGATACGCTCATCGTATGCGATAAAAAAGATTTCAGTGAAGTGGCGCAGATGATTACCCGTCAATCGGGTGAAACAAGCCTGGAACAACGTAGGACATATGCCGGTAAAGCGTTTCACGTTACATCGCATTACGATGGATTGATATTCGGTTATTTTGAACGTGAATCTCCACGTGCGTTTAAAGCCAGTGTATCACCTGCACAGCCATTGCGCTATGGCGAAAATCCACATCAGAAAGGAACTTTTTACGGTGCGCTTAACGAAATGCTGGTGCAGCTGCACGGCAAAGAACTTTCTTACAACAACCTGTTGGATGTAGATGCAGCACTCAATTTGATGGGAGATTTTAAAGAGCCTACGGTGGCCATTATTAAACACAATAACCCCTGCGGTGTGGCTACACGATCTACCCTGGCAGAGGCATACACCGATGCACTGGCCGGAGATCCGGTATCGGCATTTGGCGGTATAATTGTTGCCAATCGACCGGTTGATGAAACTACTGCACACGAAATTGATAAACTATTTATGGAAGTGCTTATTGCACCGGGTTATGAAGAACGTGCGGTAGAGATACTCAAAAGCAAAAAAAACCGCATGTTGCTGGTTCAAAAAGCGCCCATGCCTCAGGGCAAACTGTTTCGCAGCATACTTAATGGAGTAGTGGAACAAGACCGCGACACTGTTATACTGAAACCTGAAGACCTGAAGCAGGTTACCAAAAATGCAGCCACACCCAATCAGCTAGAAGATATGCTATTTGCCGACAGCATTGTAAAACATACCAAATCGAACACCATCGTTTTGGTAAAAAATAAACAACTGGTAGGAATAGGAGCGGGGCAAACGTCAAGAGTGGACGCCTTGAAAAATGCGATTGCCAAGGCCGCTGAGTTTGGCTTCGATCTGCATGGCGCGGTCATGAGCAGCGATGCGTTTTTCCCCTTCCCCGATTGTGTAGAGATAGCACGAAATGCAGGAATAACCTCGGTAGTTCAGCCCGGAGGCTCCGTTAAAGATGACTTAAGCATAGCATATTGCAACGAGCACGATATGGCTATGTATTTCACCGGAATTCGCCATTTCAAACACTAAAAATCGGATATAAAATATTCAGATAATAGTATAATTTGCGACTCGATTGATTGATTAAGCACAACTACTAATAAGCGCATTGTAACACATGGGAATGTTCAGCTTCCTTACGCAGGATTTAGCCATTGACCTTGGCACCGCCAATACACTCATCATTCATAAAGATCAGGTAGTAGTGGATGAACCATCCATTATAGCCATTAACCGCAGAACCGGAAATGTGATAGCTGTGGGTAGTCAGGCACAGCAAATGCACGGTAAAGCACATGAAGATATTAAAACCATCCGTCCTCTGAAAGACGGTGTGATTGCCGACTTTAACGCTGCCGAACACATGATTCGTGGTCTTATAGGTATGATACCTCAGGGTAGCAAACTGGTAAAACCACAGCAGCGTATGGTTATTTGCATTCCATCGGGCATTACTGAAGTAGAAAAACGCGCAGTAAAAGACAGTGCCGAGCGTGCAGGTGCCAAGGAAGTTTACCTCATTCACGAACCTATGGCTGCCGCTATAGGCATAGGCATAGACGTATTCGAGCCTATGGGAAATATGATCATTGATATTGGCGGAGGTACAACTGAAATTGCGGTGATTGCACTGGCCGGTATTGTGTGCGATCAGTCAATTCGAGTAGCAGGTGATGAATTTACCGATGATATTCTCGACTACATGCGCAGGCAGCATAACCTGCTGGTAGGGGAGCGCACGGCCGAGCGCATAAAGATTGAAGTAGGTTCAGCACTTACCGAACTCGATAATCCACCACCCGACTTTGCTGTGAACGGCCGCGACTTAATGACAGGTATACCCAAGCAGATAACAGTTTCGTATAGTGAGATTGCTGCAGCATTGGACAAGTCCATTTCTAAAATTGAAGAAGCAGTACTTCGTGCATTGGAATTAACCCCGCCCGAATTGTCGGCAGATATTTACTCAACAGGTCTTTACCTAACCGGTGGTGGTGCTTTGCTACGTGGGCTCGATAAGCGTATTTCTCAAAAAACACGTTTGCCTGTACACGTAGCTGATGATCCGCTTCGTGCAGTTGTACGCGGAACCGGCATGGCCCTCAAAAACCTGAAAAGCTTCAAGTTTTTAATGACCTGATACGCGGATTCAGTAATACACATTCGGTGATAATTTTCTTTTACGCTTGTGCCTGCTTACACTAATTTGCACACCATACCGCACAGGGCATGCGCAATCTGATCTTTTTTGTTTACAAGTACTACGTATTTCTGATGTTTTTCACATTGGAGATTCTTGCCTTTGTACTTATTTACAGATTTAACAACTATCAAAAGGCCAGCTTTGTCAATTATACTACAGGTGTTACCAGCTCATTCTACAATTGGGTAAGCGATGTCGAATCCTACTTTAAATTACGTACAGTGGCCGATAGCCTGCAGAGTGAAAATGCCCGGTTGCACAATTTGTTGCTAACCTCGTACTATCAAAATAACCTGACTACAAAAACGATTAACGATTCGGTATACAAGCAACAGTATACCTATCTGGCAGCTCGCGTTGTCAATAACTCAGTTACCAAGCGAAATAATTACATAACCATAAACCGCGGCCGCCTGCATGGCGTTATGCCTGAAATGGCCGTCATCAGCGAAAGCGGGATTGTAGGTATCGTACTCAATGTTTCCGACCATTATGCAACGGTGCTTTCATTTTTAAATAACAACTGTAAGATAAGTGCTAAACTAGAGCGTACTCAGGCATTCGGATCATTGGTGTGGGATGGCAAAGAACCACGTTTTGCCCGATTACTGGATGTAAATAAACATGTGCCTATAAAAATAAATGACCTGGTGATTACCAGCAATTATTCAACTATTTTTCCTGAAGGCATTCCAATTGGTCGTATCAGCGATGTTTCTCTTGATGCGGGCGACAACTTTCATACCATTCAGGTGCAGCTCTTCACCGATTTTTCTACCCTGTCAACCGTATATGTAATCAATAACCTGTTGAAAAACGAACAGCAAAACCTGGAGGCTTCACTAAAACCATGATACTCGAGTTTCTGTCATATCTTTTTCGTTTTTCAGTTATTATTCTGCTGCAACTTTTTGTGGTAAACAATATTGAGTTGAGCAGTATGGTCAATCCATATATTTACGTTGTGTTTGTATTGTTACTTCCTGTCAATACCAAGCCGTGGCATACCGTTGTCATTGCTTTTCTCACAGGTGCAGTTATGGATGCGTTC
>Ga0315903_10011515_pt1 | contig 10407 bp, 9 predicted proteins | sample LakEriMetagenome_7_FD_203524 | JGI IMG/M metagenome (GOLD analysis project Ga0315903, IMG submission 203524) | Freshwater fungal communities from buoy surface, Lake Erie, Ohio, United States - Buoy 2 MA119 | ecosystem: Environmental > Aquatic > Freshwater > Lake | place: USA: Lake Erie, Ohio... | reverse complement strand
GGATATTACTATTCTTATCGTTAAGGACAACACAGAGACCTTCCAAACAAAGATCACTGTTAACTAGTTCTAGATCTTTAGAACTAAAGATTTGGGCGGCTACTAGAAAAAAGTAGCCGCCCTTATCTTGACTCTCAGCAAAAAGAAACAAATTTTTACTTATCAAAACTTGGGTTTTACTGTATCTTTTAAGGTCAGTTAAGGTTAGAAAACAAGCAGTACCTAGATATTTTGAAAGAGGTTTTTAGTGGCCAAGGCTGCAGTAGAAACAAAATTTAGCGGTACACCTGGACAAATCCGCCGCCAACGTATTGAAAGATTTGGCGCGATAGCAATTAGTCTTGGTGCGGCATTTTGGATGTTGATAAATCTTATTGAAGCTCCTGACCAGTTTGCACAGTCAGCGATCGCCGGTCTTCGTAACGGCTTGATTTACGCGATGATTGCACTTGGTTACACACTTGTTTATGGAATTATTGAGTTAATTAACTTTGCTCACGGCGACCTTTTCATGCTTAGCGCCGTCTTCTCCTCATTTTTCATTACCTATTGGATTGGCGCAGATGAATCCAATGGCTTTGGCTGGTTTGCCTTTGCCCTCTGCCTGGTTGCAGTTATGGTTTTTGGTGCGGTAGTAAATGTCTTGATCGAACGTTTTGCCTATCGCAAATTACGTAATGCCCCACGACTTTCAACTTTGATTACCGCAGTTGGTATGTCCTTCTTGCTTAACTTCATTGGCTTAAAGTGGAATGGATCAACCCCACGCCAGTGGCCAACAGTTATCCCAAGTGGTGATATCTATCTTGGCGATATTCGAATCAGCATGCTCACTATCTGGCTATTTTTAATTGGATTCCCACTCTTAATTGCCTTGAATTACTTAGTAACTAACACCAAGCAGGGTAAGGCGATGCGCGCTACCTCCCAAGATAAAGATGCATCAACATTGATGGGTATTAATGTGAATAAGACAATCGCATTCACCTTCGCAATTGGTGGGGCGATGGCGGGAGCGGCAGGACTTTTGTATCAGCAATCAATTGGAACGACTAACTACAACCTTGGCTTCCAGCTTGGTCTGATCGCATTCACTGCAGCGGTATTGGGTGGAATTGGCAGCCTTTGGGGCGCAGTAGTTGGTGGATTGATTATCGGATTAATTCAAGGATTAAATGATGGTCTGCCATTCGCTTTTGGCCAGGCATGGTCACAGTCAGTGGTCTTTACAATTCTTATTATTATCTTGGTCTTTAAGCCAGCCGGGCTTTTGGGTAAAGTAACTACGGAAAAGGTCTAAGCCGATGGCAAAAGTTTCAGTAGCCAATAACGTATCTAAATCAAACCGTAATTGGATTCGTGGTTACACCATTGCTGGCATCGCCTTGTTTATTACCTACCAATTTTTGCTTCCATGGGATGGCCTGCCATCTGGTATTTATCAGACGGTAAACCAGTGGATGCCACCATCTGCAGTTAATGAATCACTTGTTTATGTGATTATGGCCTTGGGATTAAATATTGTGGTTGGTTACGCAGGTCTATTAGATCTTGGATATGTAGCATTTTGGGCAATTGGTGGTTACTGCGCAGGTTGGTTTATGTCAGAGTTTTTCTACTTCCTAAATGTTCACTTCTTTGGCTCAGTACCAGCAGGAACCCCTGGAATTCACATTAACTTCTGGATGGTTTTGATTATTGGTGGCTTTGTCTGCGCCCTTTTTGGTGTATTAATTGGTGCACCAACACTTCGCTTAAAGAGTGATTACCTAGCGCTTGTAACTCTTGGCTTTGGCGAGATCATTCCTCAGGTTTTCTTTAATGGTGAGAACTTCTTTGGCTTCAACATATCCAACGGTACAAAGGGAATTGTGGTGGTTGATCCGATTCCAGCTGGATTTAAAAATCTTGGACCATTTGATGCTGGTTGGAAATTACTACTCTTCTTATTCTTAACTGCGATAATGGTCTTTATTTCACTACGTCTGCGTCGTGGTCGATTGGGCAGAGCTTGGCTTGCAGTTCGTGAGGATGAGTTAGCAGCTTCAATGATGGGTGTGCCATTGATGCGCACCAAGCTTGCAGCTTATGCAGTAGGTGCCTTTGCCGGCGGCTTAGGTGGTGTGGCATTTGCTACCCACGTAAATGGTGTTTATGCCGAGCGATTTAACTTTGCAATCTCAATCTTCCTTCTTGCCATGGTGGTGCTAGGCGGAATGGGAAATGTTTGGGGCGTAATTTTGGGAGCATTTGTGCTCTCCTGGATAAATGGAAATGGGTTATCTGCCTTTGGCCGGGTATATAACGACACATTTGGGACCAGGGTTGATTTCACCTCATTTACATTCCTCTTATTCGGAGTTGTATTAATTTTGATGATGCTTTACAAGCGCGAAGGTCTGATACCAGAGTCTCGCATGAAGCTATTAATGAATGAAGATGTGTTAGATGCTGCTGAATCAGATGGCAAAAAGCAGAAGGCAGGTAAGTAATGGCTAATGCATTAGAGGCTAAGAATATTTCAGTTGCATTTGGAGGCTTACTTGCAGTCAATGATGTCAGCTTTAATATTCCAAATAAGTCAATTGTCTCCCTTATTGGTCCAAATGGTGCTGGTAAGACCACCTTCTTTAATGTTTTAACTGGTCTTTATAAGCCATCTGCTGGAAACATTATTTTTGGCGATCGCGATATTACCGATCTACCACCACACAAGATTGCTTCAATTGGAATAGCTAGAACCTTCCAAAATATCCGCCTATTTGGTTTGATGACTGCGCAAGAGAACTTACTTGTTGCAATGCACTCACACTTAAAATCTGGCATCACCTCAACCATCCTTCGCACACCAAAGCAACGCAGAGAAGAGAGTGAAGCTGAGGATAGAGCGCAAGAGATATTAGATTTCGCAGGTGTTGGAAAGTGGACTCATGAGTTTGCTAGAAATCTTTCCTATGGTGATCAGCGCCGACTTGAGGTTGCTAGAGCATTAGCTCTAGAACCAAAGGTTTTATTACTTGATGAGCCAACTGCTGGAATGAATGCCCAGGAGTCACAGGTATTTATTGAGTTCATAAACAAGTTAGTTTCAGAGCGTGATATCGCAGTGATGTTGATTGAGCATGATATGAAGGTTGTTATGTCATTATCTCAACGCATTACAGTTCTTGATCAGGGCGAGAAGATCGCTGAAGGATCCCCAGATGAAATTAAGAACAATCCAAGAGTCATTGAGGCTTATCTTGGCAAACCTAAGGCGGCCCGCAAATGAGTTCAATGTTAGAGGTTAAGAATATCCAGGTTGCCTACGGCAAGATCATTGCTGTTAAAGATGTATCGGTCACTGTTGAAAAGGGTGAGATTGTTACCCTAATTGGTTCAAATGGTGCTGGTAAATCAACCACACTGCGCACCATCTCAGGTTTAATCAAACCAAAATCTGGTGAGATTTTATTTAATGGCCAAAGAATTGATGGCGTGCCAGGTCATGACATCGTGGCGATGGGTATCTGTCACTCACCTGAGGGACGTCGTATTTTCCCTCGTATGACAGTTAAGGAAAATCTTGAGTTAGGTGCTTTCTTACGTAATGACAAAGCAGCTGTTAATGCTGATATGGAGCGAGTATTCGATCTATTCCCAAGATTAAAAGAGCGAATTGATCAACGCGCAGGAACTATGTCAGGTGGTGAGCAACAGATGCTCGCTGTAAGCCGTGCGCTTATGGGAGATCCAAAGTTATTACTACTTGATGAGCCATCAATGGGATTAGCACCAGTATTAGTTGAGTTGATCTTTGAAACAATTGTGAAGATTCGCCAGCAAGGTGTAACTATCTTGTTGATTGAACAAAACGCCACCGCTGCCCTTGAGGTTGCAGATCGTGCCTATGTTCTTGAATCTGGCAAGGTAAAGCTAAGTGGAAGTGCTAAAGAGTTAAGTGCTGATGACAAGGTAACTAAGGCTTACCTCGGTCATTAATTCGCTTTACTAAAAAAACTTACCCTCTAACCCATCACAGTTCCGCTGGTGGTATTTCTTGCCCGCTTTCTTGAAAATGTTCCCAAATTAATTGCTAGCTTTGTATTGATGCAGTTATAAACCACTGGATTTTTGTCATGCTCGGCCCCATTTTCCACCTCAGTAATCAAATGAGCCATGATTAGGCCTGCGCCGGTGGCATTTTTAAATTGATTTCCACTAGTGCCAATTGCAACATAAAAGCCTGGTACATCGGTCTTGTCATAGATTGGAGTCCAATCAGATGAAACATCATAAACACCAACTACACCAACTGGAGATGAGGGGATTTGGGCTGCTGGAAATCTTCTAGCAAATCGATAGGTTTGAGATTCAAAAACCTCAACAGTTCTTGTCATATTTACTTCATCAACCTTGTCTGGTTCAACCCATTCAAGCTCATCACACTCGGGCTCTGTACCGCCAACTAAGGTGATGCCACCTGGGCCAGATCTAACATAGGTGCCAAGATCAAGATCTCCCATGATTGGCCCCTTTAAAATATCTTTTGGCGTTGAGATTTGATGAACCTCAGCACGAAGTGGCTTTAACTCAACAGTGAAATCACCACCGGCTCCTGCCATTTGATTTATTAATGTCGACCAAGGCCCTGCCACATTAACCACAGCATCTGCTGCGATTAACTCATCCCCTGAATCTAAAACCTTTTTATTTTGGTTATCAAAATCTTTTACTCGAACACCTGTAACACGGCCCGTACTTGCATCTTTTTCAATTCCAACTATCGCCTTCTTAAATCTAAAGTTGACCCCTTCGCGTTTTGCAGCTGTTGCAAAATTTTGGGCAGCAAGGAGTGGATCTGAAACATATCCACCATGCTTTGAAAATATTCCACCTATCTCCTGCGTTGCTTCATCCCAAAATGCATCTGATTTAACCGGCTTATTTGGCCAGTAGCGACCTGCATCAATTCCTGGCATATTCTCTTTTAAGCTTTTTGAATCCCAGATTTCATAGGGAACCTTTGCGCGATCAAATAACTTCATGGTGTTCTCATTTGAAAGCACAGGCACATCTAGCATTACATAACCACGATCTTCAAGATGGGCGTAATGCTCCTGGGAGTTTTCAAGTGAGTTCTTAGAGTAATTATTTGTGCCATCAATTAAAGCTTTAAACTCTTTCCATAAGAAGTAGGACTCCCAAGCAAGGGCAACAGCATCAAAGGTTGAGTAATTAAATCTAACTACCGCACTGGATGCACTAGTTGAACCAAGACCTGCACCAGAATTACGATCAACAACAGTTACATCATGGCCTAATCTTTTTAATTGCAAAGATATAGAGGAGCCAATAACTCCTGCGCCAATTACAACGATATGCACAGCAAGTAAGTTACCTTTTAACTGGCAAAAGTCAATCATTACCTCTTGAAGTAATCACTTGAAAAATCTCGCCAAATTGGTCAAGAATTATTCGAGCATTATGGGTAAAAGTGTGTGCGTGATAGATTAGATCTGTGATGGAACAGCCGGGAGCAAAATTCCTTAAGGCCTTATCGGCCGAGAGCCCGCTACAAATTGTTGGCACAATCAATGCAAACCACGCCCTGCTTGCCGAACAGGCAGGTTATAAAGCGATCTATCTATCAGGGGGTGGGGTTGCAGCAGGATCTCTTGGTGTGCCAGATCTTGGCATCACCACATTAGAAGATGTACTAATTGATGTTAGAAGAATTGTTAATGTCACAAAGCTGCCACTCTTAGTAGATATTGATACCGGCTTTGGTCCCTCAGCCTTTAATATTCAAAGAACTATTACCTCACTCATTGCAGCAGGAGCAGCAGCAGCTCACATCGAGGATCAGGTTGGCGCTAAAAGATGTGGCCATCGTCCAAATAAAGAGTTGGTTTCAAAGCAGGAGATGGTGGATCGAATTACTGCAGCGGTTTCTGCAAAGGGTGATAACTCCTTTGTGATTATGGCAAGAACAGATGCAATTGCAGTTGAGGGATTAGATGCAGCAATTGATCGCGCAAAGGCTTATGTTCAGGCAGGGGCCGCCATGGTATTCCCAGAGGCGATTGGTGATTTAGAAACATATAAGAAGTTTGCAGATGCGGTTAAGGTGCCAATTCTTGCAAACATTACTGAGTTTGGTTTGACCCCGATGTTTACAACCAGTGAGTTAAAGAGTGCAAATGTTGCCATGGCGCTCTATCCATTATCTGCCTTTAGAGCGATGAATAAAGCGGCAAGTAATGTTTATCAAACAATTAAACAAAGTGGCACCCAAAAAGAGCTGCTAGATAAGATGCAGACCAGGGATGAGTTATATCAAAGCATTAACTACTATGAGTATGAAAAATCCTTAGATAGATTTAACAAATAGTAATAATGAGTGAGGTTAGAGTTAAAAAATCTGTTGCACTCTCAGGAGTAGTTGCAGGAGATACCGCACTTTCAACTGTTGGACATACTGGAAATGATCTTCACTACCGCGGGTATGAAATCAATGATCTTGCCCAAAATTGTGAGTTTGAAGAGGTTGCCTACCTAATTCTTTATGGATCACTGCCCACAAAAACTCAATTAGCAGATTACAAAAAAGAGTTAGCATCCCTTAGAGATCTTCCATCCCAGGTTAAAACCATCCTAGAAAACCTGCCTAAATCTGCTCATCCAATGGATGTGGTTAGAACTGCAACCTCAGCCCTTGCTAGCTTTTATCCAGAGGATGAAAAACATGATCGCCAGAGCGCATTACTTGCTGCAAATCGGCTAATTGCAGCCTCTCCTTCTGCTCTTTTGTACTGGTATCACTTCTCCCACTTTGGCAAAAAGATCACGCTAAGTACAGATGCTGATGGTGTTGCTGAACACTTCCTGCAATTGTTTTTACAGGACAAACCAAAGCAATCTTGGGTGAAAGCAATGCAAGCATCTTTGATTTTATATGCAGAGCATGAGTTCAACGCCTCAACCTTCACCGCCCGGGTTATTGCAGGTACTGGCTCTGATATTTACTCATCAATAACAGGTGCAATTGGCGCATTACGTGGACCAAAGCATGGTGGTGCTAATGAGGTCGCACTTGAAATTCAACAACGTTATCAAACACCGGATGAGGCAGAGACAGATATTAGAAAGAGATTAGCTATTAAAGAGGTAGTAATCGGTTTTGGCCATCCGGTCTACACAATCGCAGATCCAAGAAATCCAATTATCAAATCAATTGCAAAATCAATCTCAACTGAAAACAATGACTTAAAGTTATTTGATGTGGCGCAGCGGATTGAATCTGTGATGATGAGTGAGAAGAAGATGTTTCCAAATCTTGATTGGTTCTCAGCAGTTGCCTATCAACAGATGGGTATTCCAATTACCTTCTTCACCCCAATCTTTATCTTCGCCCGTCTTACTGGCTGGAGTGGGCATGTGATTGAGCAGCGGGTGGATAATAAGATTATTAGACCAGCAGCTAATTACACAGGTGAGCCAAATAGAGCATTTGTGCCAATAGATGAGCGGGGTTAAGTAAATGAGTTCAAACTTCACAAAATCTAATACCCCATATGATCAAGAGATCATTGATATTGCAGATTATGTTTTAAATTATGAGATTAAATCCCCACTTGCCTATGAAACTGCTTGGCACTGCTTTATCGACACAATTGGTTGCGGATTAGAGGCACTTGAATATGAGGCCTGCACCAAATTACTTGGACCAGTAGTTGCAGGGTTAAAGATTGAAAATGGCGCAAGAGTTCCGGGCACCTCATTTGAGTTAGATCCAGTAACAGCAGCTTTTAATATTGGCGCAGCCATCCGGTGGCTTGATTACAACGACACCTGGCTTGCTGCTGAGTGGGGACATCCATCAGATAATTTAGGGGCAATACTTGCAGTTGCTGATTGGTTAAATCGCAATCCAGGCTTTGGGCCAAAGAGTGATCTAACAATGCGTGATCTATTTACCGCAATGATTAAAGCCCATGAAATACAGGGCTGTATTGCACTTGAAAACTCCTTTAATAAAGTCGGTATTGATCATGTGGTTTTAGTAAAGGTTGCTTCCACTGCAGTTGTTGCGCAGATGATGGGATTAAGTAGGGATCAAATACTTGCAGCTCTTTCACTTGCCTGGGTTGATGGTCAATCACTTAGAACATATCGTCACTTTCCAAATGCTGGATCTAGAAAATCTTGGGCGGCAGGGGATGCCACATCCCGCGCAGTTCGTCTTGCATTAATTGCAAGAGCAGGTGAGATGGGTTATCCAACTGCGTTATCGGCAAAAATCTGGGGCTTTTATGATTCTTCCTTTAGAGGAAATAAATTTGTATTCCAGCGCCCATACACAGAGTATGTAATGGAGAACATCTTGTTTAAGATCTCATACCCAGCAGAGTTTCATGCCCAAACAGCGGTTGAGGCTGCGATGATTTTAAATAAAAAGCTAGCCTTACTTGGAAAAACATCTGATGATATTGCTAGCGTTTCAATTAGAACCCATGAGGCATGTATTCGAATTATTGATAAAAAAGGTGAGCTAAAAAATCCAGCAGATCGTGATCACACCATTCAGTATATGGTTGCAATTCCGCTTATCTTTGGCAGATTAACAGCCCGTGATTATGAGGATGATGTGGCAGCAGATCCAAGAATTGATGCACTCCGTGCCAAGATCACCTGCACAGAGGACGCAGCATTTTCTGCTGATTACCATGATCCACAAAAGCGATCTATTGCTAATGCAATCACAATCACTTTAAGTGATGGCACAGTGCTTGATGAGGTAGTTGTTGAGTATCCAGTAGGGCATAAGAGAAGGCGGGATGAAGGAATTCCACTTCTAAAGCAGAAGTATCAGACAAACTTGGCTCGTATTTTTGATGCCTCCCAAAAGGCAAAGATTCAGGAGCTAACCCTTGATTATGAGAAGTTATCTGTTGCTCGAATTGATGCGGTTATGGATTTGTTTGTGAAAAGGTAAGTGGGTTGTGAGGGACTCGAATCCCCGACCCGGTGATTAAGAGTCGTATAGCAATCTTTCGCTCACGCTCAAGCATTGCTACACAGCCTCACAGAGCCTGCTTACGCATTCTCAGTGAGTCACCGTGCTCTACCAACTTGTCCTTCGGTGTCAGATTAGCAAAGTATTTACGATTCTTATAGGATTCTCCAGAATAGTTTAGTTGTCCACTCTTCGCAGAGGCTGGGCTTAGCCCAACTTCAATCTATGGAGAGTAGATGAATTTGCTTAAGAAATATTGTCGCACAAGTGTTATTGCAGTAATTCTCGCATCCTTATTTAGCGTAAGTGTTGTATCCCAAGTAGCAGCAGATGGAATCACCTGGACTAGCCGCACAGCAGCAGCAGATAACTTTTGGCTCTCAGTTGCATATGGCAATGGTTTATGGGTTGCAGTGAGCTTTTTTGGAACTGTTATGACCAGCCGAGATGGAATCACCTGGACTAGCCGCACATCAGCAGCAGATAACGCATGGTTCTCAGTTGCATATGGCAATGGTCTATGGGTTGCTGTAAGTAATACCGGAACTGGCAATCGAGTTATGACCAGCCCAGATGGAATCACCTGGACCAGCCGCACAGCAGCAGCAGATATCTTTTGGAATTCAGTTGCTTATGGCAATGGTTTATGGGTTGCTGTAAGTCAAATTGGAACTGACGATAATATAACTAATCGAGTTATGACAAGCCCAGATGGAATCACCTGGACTATTCGTGCATCAGCAGCAGATAACATATGGCGCTCAGTTGCATATGGCGATGGTTTATGGGTTGCAGTAAGTCAAACTGGAACTGGCAATCGAGTTATGACCAGCCCAGATGGAATCACCTGGACCAGCCGCACATCAGCAGCAGATAACGCATGGCGCTCAGTTGCATATGGCAATGGTTTATGGGTTGCCGTTAGTGATAACGAAACTGGCAATATAACTAATCGAGTTATGACAAGCCCAGATGGAATCACCTGGACTAGCCGCACAGCAGCAGCAGATAACGTTTGGCTCTCAGTTGCATATGGCAATGGTTTATGGGTTGCAGTGAGTGCTAACGGAACTGGCAATCGAGTTATGACCAGCCCAGATGGAATTACCTGGACTAGTCGCGCATCAGCAGCAGATAACTTTTGGATTTCAGTTGCATATGGCGATGGTTTATGGGTTGCAGTAAGTCAAACTGGAACTGGCAATCAAGTTATGACATCTGGTGTAATCGGTTTAGCCGCACGCACAACAGCCGCAGCAACTGCAGAGGCAGCACGAGTTGCTGCAGCAACTGCAGAGGCAGCACGAGTTGCTGCAGCAACTGCAGAGGCAGCACGAGTTGCTGCAGCAAATGCTTACGCCTATGAAGCGGCAGCGGCAGCAGAAGCAAACAGAACACTTATAATTAAA
>Ga0315903_10011511_pt1 | contig 10410 bp, 7 predicted proteins | sample LakEriMetagenome_7_FD_203524 | JGI IMG/M metagenome (GOLD analysis project Ga0315903, IMG submission 203524) | Freshwater fungal communities from buoy surface, Lake Erie, Ohio, United States - Buoy 2 MA119 | ecosystem: Environmental > Aquatic > Freshwater > Lake | place: USA: Lake Erie, Ohio... | reverse complement strand
TCCTGATCCGGGCATGAATTTCCGGATGGATTTACAACTTCTACGACAGTGCTACCTTCTTGCGATGGGTCGAAGAGATTGCTTACTAATGCACCACTCTGATTTTCGAAGTAAACATTAGAGAAGGCACCGAAATAGTCATTCAAGTTTACAGTCTCACCCAGGCTACACAGATAGATGGTTTGGCTGAGGGGAGTCGCTACAGCGGGTTGAACAAACACGTTGAATGAAGATTGGTCGTCAGAGCAAATAGCAGCGTTGACAAGATAGGTGAAATTGAACGAACCTGATCCCGAAGGCGTATATGAGTTGCCGACGCTTACACCATTCAACTGCCATACTCCGCCGGAAGTAGCATTGCTACTGAGCATGCTATTAAGGTTGAATCCAGCATCTGTTTGGCAGATGGTTGCGGTTCCATTAGCTCCGGCATTCACAGGGGCTTCAACGCTAATGCTGAGTACTGAGCTTCCGGGACTGCAACCGACGTTTGGGTAGTAATATTCATAGTTGCCTGCGGGCTCGCTATCCGGGTCGAATGAACCATCTACAATTTCTCCTGCCGGACTGGTCCACGTGCCACCTGAAAGTGGTGATCCGTTGAGAGAGTTTAGCATGCTCAGATTATTTGCATTCGAACATAGTTGAACGGAAGCACTCAATCCGGAAGGGTTATCTTGCGTAAAGGCAATGGTTAGTGTAGAGGTTTGTGTTGAACAGGGAGCTGCCGAACTAATAGAATAGGTGTAAACACCGTCTTGCATGGTGGAAGGGTTGAATATATCTGCCCCTGGCGGCACAACAGCCCCCGAAGGTCCAAACCAGTTTCCTCCATCATCGGGAGAGTCGATAAGTTGATTCAGCATACTGAACGGGCTGCTCCCCTCACAGACCATTATGGAACCCGATACGCCTGCAGATCGCTGAGTCTGTTCATCCACGAACATGCTGCGAAAGACGGGCTGGCATCCGGGCAAATTATCAATGAGATAGGTGAATAAAGCATCGTTCATTGAAGCGGGATCATAGATTCCTCCGGGTACAATATTTTGATTGGCATCATACCACGTGCCTATTGTGTCAGGTGTTCCTTGCATGAAATCAATCATTTGAAACGGCTCGTAGGTCTCACAGATAACGTAGGTCGTGGTTAGTCCCGTGTTATTAGCTTGTATATAAATGCCTGAAATGATATCACATCCGCCGGAACTAATAATGTAAGTATACCAGCCGCTATCAAGAGTGGAAGCATTAAGAGAGTTCAACGATGCTGCCGGTATAATTAGGTTGTTAGGGGTATACCAGGTGCCCCCCGGAGCGAATGAACCAATTTCCGGAGTCAGATCAAATGGAATAGAGCCTCCGCCGCCTATCGCATAGGCTTCCAAGCAAAGTATTACACGGTGTGCTTCTCCTATTGAATTGGATCCTGCGGAGATTTCGAAATAGTCGTCCTCAATAATTCCGTTCGAATACTCTACAACGATATGATAGACAGAGGGGCATAGATTGGTAATGGAGGTAGGTCCTGTAATAGCAGACGATGTTACAATCGGAATATCCGAAACATCATATAAACGGTAGGAATAGCTCTGCGAGCCGGTGGGTTGAAAGTTAATACTACCCGTGCATTGGCAGGCGTCTGCATCGGAAGGGGTAACAATGAATTGCGCAGAGACCAACTCGCTTAGCAAGCACAAAACAAAAATTATTAGCCTTTCGACGAACTTCACAATTTGGAATATCTAATCAATTTAAGTGAACTCAAAACTAGCAAAGGTCACAGATAAACACGGTTTGATACGTGTTGAGTGTCTACAAAGTTTCCACAAGGAGAGGTCGATAATAAAAAAAACCGCAACAATTGTTGCGGTTTCTTCTGTACACGGGTTACAGTTTAGCTTTGGTTAAGGAAAAACGATAAATGTTCCGTTGAAATATTTTAGCTCTTGAGTGCGGTCGTTCGACATGATTACGCGGTATGAGAAGGTGCTTCCAGAGCTTGCCATTGCCCCATTTGCCAGTTTTCCATCCCATCCCTTCACTCGGCTTGTCGTAGTAAAAATCTTAGTGCCGGCTTGATCGAAAATCGCCATTTCAAAATCAATCTTTCCTTTCTTCAAACCTTGCGGCATAAAGGCACCATCAGCAATTGACCATTGTTTTGGAGCGCTTAAATTGAAATCTGAATTTACACTAATATGTTTTACGGCGCCATCAGAACATCCGGCTTGGTTCTTTGCGTTGAGCACAATCATTTGACGTCCTGTGCTGTGAAGTTTGAAAGTAGCACCGTCTGCAATGGTCTTGGATTCCATGCCGTTGCTCCATTCAAAGATGTTTCCGCCCTCAGTCAGGTTTACTACGCGAACTTCCGGGGAGTTTGGATCAGAGTTAATGAATTCCCATGTGAAATCTGCATCGGGTGCATCTTCAATGGTAATCATATCATTTACTACTGTAGTGTTAATCTGTCCGTTGTCGCTCGTAATAGAGAGGGACACATCATAATTTCCCGCTTTACCAAATTTGTGTTTTGGGTTAACGTCATCGCTAAAATGTCCGTCACCGAAGTTCCACAGGTAGCTTCCCGTTTTAGGACCGTTGGTCGTCTGGAACTCAACCTCTTCTCCGCTGCATGCTTTGCGAACGTTGCAGCCAAATTCGATGATATTATCTGCTATAATGGCGCTTTTTGGATTATCAATAAATTGCTCATTAGCAGCCGATGAAGATTGCATTTCACTATTCTCAGCGAAAGAATCCGACTTACCTTGAGTGAATTGCGCATTAGCTTCAGACTTTTTTCCGTTCGGTTCAACTTCAGAAATGTCCGTTGGAGATGCGGTAAAGCTTACGTTTCCTGCATAGTTATCAAAATGTGATTTTCCTTTCGTTATAGAAAGGATGCCGGTCTCGAATCGATTTTCGGATGACGCTACTTTAGCATAAGATGGCGAATGCTGGTGGCGATACAGAGCTATAGCACCTCCCGCAAGCACGAGTACTGTCGATACAAGAGAAACAATCCACACTGAACTTCCTCCTTTCGCAATTCCCATTTGTCTCTGCAGAGCAACCCAGGAAGCATGCTCATAAGGCATTTCGTGCCCTTCCATTTTCTCTTTTAAGTTCCGCTCAAAAGGCGTAAAATTCTTTTTCATTTAGTCGTATGCAAATTCTTCGTAAGCAATTTTCTCATGTTCTTTTTGGCTTTGGCGTAGTTACTTTTTGAAGTACCAACACTAATGCCCAGCGCCTCAGCAATGTCCTGATGCGTGTAGTCTTCATACACATAGAGATTGAAAACCGTACGATAAGCGGGGGTCAATTGCTGCATAGCATCAATGATCTGCTCCGGCGTAATGTCATAAATCTCATCATTCTCACCTGAATCTTCTGTTTCTTCATCGGTTTCACCACCCCAATTCTCAATATCGTTTTGCTCACCGAGCAAAACCAAGTCGTGTTTGAGTCGACGATAACGATCGATCGAAAGATTCACCATTATTCTTCTCATCCAACCCTCGAAAGTACCTACACCGGTGTATTTGTCAAGGTTGTTGAATACCTTTAAAAACCCTTCTTGTAGAACATCCATTGCCTGGTCTGAGTCCCTTGTGTATCGCATGCAAACGGCTTTCATTTTTCCATAAAACATCTTATGGATCGCTTGCTGCGACCGTCTGTCTCCTTTGAGACAGCCATCGATCAATGCCTGCAAGTGCTTGGTTTCTGCCACTAGGGTTATCGGTTAGACGAGAATAGGATAAAAGGGTTGCCCGCTTTTTAGAGAGGGTACTATATTCTAACGGATAAATGTAGCTGATTTCATGTAAACTTTACATTCGGATGTAATTTTGAGCCATGTCTAAGCGCGTGGTCGTGGGTTTTTCGGGTGGGGTCGACTCCAGTGTAGCGGCTCATTTGCTGCTTGATCAAGGGTATGAGGTCATTGGTATTTTCATGCGCAACTGGCACGATGAGTCGGTCATCATAAATAACGAGTGCCCTTGGATAGATGACAGCAACGATGCTATGTTGGCGGCCGAGGCTCTTGGTATTCCTTTTCAAGTGCTCGATATGAGCGCTCAATACAAGGAGCGTATTGTCGATTATATGTTCCGCGAATATCAGGTGGGACGAACCCCCAACCCTGATGTGCTCTGCAACCGAGAGGTGAAGTTTGATCTTTTCCTTCAAGCCGCTCTTTCGCTCAACGCCGATTTCGTTGCCACCGGTCATTATTGCAGAAAAGAGGAAACAATAGACGGAGCAGGTAATGCTGTTTACCGACTTTTAGCGGGTGCTGATCCCGGAAAGGATCAAAGTTATTTTCTCTGTCAGCTCAGACAATCGCAATTGGCCAAAGCACTCTTTCCGATTGGCCATCTGCAAAAGTCGGATGTGCGGGAAATTGCACGTCAAATCGGGCTGCCGAATGCTGAAAAGAAAGATTCACAAGGCCTTTGCTTCATCGGAAAGGTGAAACTCCCTGTTTTTCTGCAGCAGCAGTTGGAGCCGAAGGTTGGCAATATCATTGAAATTCCGGAGAATTTTTCCGATGCGAATAGAGGCGAAGAAATTATGGATGAACTCGTGCGTTTGTCCAACCCACCTGCTTTCCACCCTTCAATGGGTAAAGTAATCGGTCAGCACCAGGGAGCGCACTACTATACCACTGGTCAGCGAAAAGGTCTTGGGGTAGGGGGCAAGGCACTTCCACTCTTTATATTGGAGACGGATGCTGCAAACAATATTGTATATGTTGGACAGGGCGAAAACCATCCGGGACTATTGCGACATGCATTACGGGTAAGCTCGGAGGAAATTCATTGGGTGCGTGAAGACCTGCGCATGCAAGTGGGAGAGGAGAGGAACTACCTTGCACGTATCAGGTATCGACAAGAGTTGGTCTCTTCCAAACTTGTAATGCGCAACGACGGGCTCTTTGTCCAGTTTGATGAGGTGCAGCGCGGTGTTGCCGCGGGTCAGTTTGTGGCGTGGTATGCGGCCGACGAACTTATCGGAAGCGGCGTCATCTCTGCCTAAAGATTAGGAATGCAACTATTCGGATGTTTTTTGAGTCTTTATTCGTGAATAGTGTTTAACCTTGTACGTCCTGAATTGTTTAGGACAAAACCATTAACAACAAATCAAATCCATGAGAAAAATTCTAGCACTTTGCGTGTCGATTTTTTTTGGTCTCAGCCAAATTTCAAATGCTCAGGTTGCGCCAGGTTCAACTTGTGAGAATGCAATGGCACTTGAATGCGGCGTTGTATACTCAGGGAATACCTTGGGTACTCCAAACGATAACCTTACTTCCGGGTCATCATTAGCATGCTCGGGAGTGGGCTCGGGTGGTCAAGCTTGGTATTCTTATACTGCTACAGAATCAGGTTTTGTTACTCTTTCTACCTGTGGCGGAACGATGGATACCTATCTGCACGTCTTCACCGGCTCATGTGGAAACTTGAGTTGCTATATGCAAAATGACGACGCTTGCAATCTGCAAAGCATGGTGTCATTCCAGGTTATCGCCGGTGAGTCATACCTCATTCGTATGGGGGGATTCGGATCCAATTCAGGCCCATACAGCCTGAGTGTTTCTTGCGGCGAAATGGTTGCAGGCTGCATGGATCCTTATGCCTCTAACTTCAATCCATTGGCCAACGTGCCCGATACATGCGCCTATTCAGGATGCACAGACGCTTCGGCATCCAACTATAACCCATATGCAACTATCGACGATGGTTCATGTGTTGCATGGACGTTCGGATGCACTAACCCGGCTGCAACGAACTACAACCAGGCTGCAAACGCTGATGACGGCTCGTGTATTCTTGAAGGTTGCACCGACGCATCTGCTACAAACTACAATCCTGCTGCTACAATTGACAATGGCTCTTGCACCTACTGCAACGGAGCGGGAAGCATTATGGCAAGTCTCTATATATGCACTTTCTCGAATGGTAATCAGGTCGAATTACAAATTGTAGATGATCAGGGTAACGAGGTTTACTATGCTTCAGGCTTAAATAATGGAGCTATCGTATACGCGAGCATTTGCTTGCAACCGGGTGTTTGTTACACAGCAAACATGATGAACAATACCGGTCCTTTTGGCTGGTACAACGGTTACTTCTGGGTGAATGCGGGTGGTAACCAAATCATCAATGCACATCCTTCAGCTGATGCACAGTTTGCGACAGTTCAGTTCAGCATTGACGGAACCTGCGGTCCTGTGTTCGGTTGCACAGATCCTACAGCAACAAACTACAATGCAGAGGCTAATATGGAAGATGGTTCGTGCGTTTACCCAACGGTTGGATGCACCGATCCTTCAGCTGTTAACTTCGACCCGCTTGCTGATGTCGATAATGGTACTTGTTTCTACATGAACGATTGCTTGGGTAGTGTAACAGAGTTCATTCTAACCCCTGGAATGTTTGCGAATGAGGCGTCTTATGTGATTTATGATGAATTAGGTAATACTATCGCTGCCGGTTCCGGAGCAACTACGCAGTACGGTTGTCTGTTGGATGGTTGCTACACCGTTGCCATGTTCGATTCGTTTGGCGATGGTTGGTATGGTGGCGGTTACCTCGATGTTGTAATCAACGGCGAGACTACTAACTCCTTCTCTCTAGCCACCGGCTTTGAGGGTGCTGACTATTTCGGAATCAATGCGGAAGGCTGTGTGCCTGTTATTGCAGGCTGCACTGATCCAACTGCTTTGAACTATAATTCATTGGCCAACGAAGATGACGGCTCTTGTGAGTATCCATTGAACTGCACTGATAATTTGGTAACTATTCAAATTGCAACATCCAACTGGGGTTCTGAAATTGGTTGGAGTTTAGTAGATGCATCAGGCGTTGAAGTTGCATCAGGCTCAGGTTATTCAAGCTGGGGCTGGTATACTGAATATGCTTGCGTTGCAGATGGTTGTTATCAGCTTGTTCTGAATGACAGCTGGGGTGATGGTTGGAATGGCGCTTATTATATGCTGTCAACCAATACATCTTACTACGAAGGCTCTTTGTATTACGGCTCTGCCGGTATCGATATGATTGGAGTTAACTCCGACTGTGGTATGATAGCCGGTTGCACTGATGTGGAAGCAATCAATTTCAATCCACAAGCTACGTTTGATGATGGCTCTTGTATGTATAATTCCGGCGCAGGCATGGGACTAACGAACGGTCTGGAAGTGGAGTTTGCTTTATACCCGAATCCAACTACGGGAGGCATTATTGTGAATGCAACTTCTATCGATCCATTGAAGGTTATCACCTTGAATGTGTATGGTGCTGAAGGACGTTTGGTTCGCTCTGCCACCTACAACACAGGTGCGGAGTCAATGATGATTCAAGAGGATCTCTCGACGGTTCCTGCAGGTTATTACTTCGTAGAGTTGCTCAACGGCGATTCTCGTTTGATAAAGCCATTGGTAAAGCAATAGAATAGAATTTTAAGCAATATAAAAAGGCCGCAATTGCGGCCTTTTTTTTATTCGTGCTGATTACTACAAAGCTAATTTTAGCAGTGCACTAAAGCTGTTCTCTAATCTTATATTGATTTCTTGATGGTGAATTGCGCGTGATCAGTTCACCCACAAAACCGGCTAAGAATAACTGCGTCCCTAGAATCATGGAGGTAAGAGCAATGTAAAAAGTTGCTTGGTCTGATACCAAAGGCGCTTTCGAATGCCATACATACAGATGCATGAACTTTTGAATAATGAGGTATGCCGTTAACGAAAGACCAACCATAAATGTCGTTGCGCCAATTGTACCGAAGATGTGCATCGGACGCTTCCCGAACTTAGAGATGAACATAATGGTCATCAAATCGAGCGGTCCATTGATGAAGCGTTCCAATCCGAATTTAGTAATACCATATTTCCGGGCTCTGTGTTCAACAACCTTTTCACCAATCTTCTTGAAACCTTCACGATGAGCAATGACCGGAATGTATCGGTGCATTTCACCAAAAATCTCAACACTCTTCACTACTTCGTTGGAGTAGGCTTTCAGGCCACAATTGAAGTCGTGCAGATAAATGCCGCTCATTTTGCGCGTTGCCCAGTTATAAAGCTTAGTGGGTAGGGTCTTCGAAAGCGGATCGTGGCGTTTCTTTTTCCAACCACTTACCAGGTCGAATCCTTCCTCGGTTATCATTCGATACAATTCGGGAATCTCATCAGGGGAGTCTTGCAAGTCTGCATCCATCGTAATTACCACACGACCATTGCAGGCTTCGAAACCTGTATGCAGTGCTGCGCTTTTTCCGTAGTTACGTTGAAATCGGATGCCTTGAACCTCCGGATGAGAGCTCCTTAATGTGCTGATGATTTTCCAGGAGTCATCTTTCGAACCATCATCGATAAACAGGATTTCGTAACTCAAGCCGGCACTATCACACACTCGTTTTATCCAAGCATGTAACTCGGGTAACGATTCTGCTTCATTTAGCAAGGGTATGACGAGTGAAAGATCTTTCATGCGTTTATGAAAGGGTTTTGAGGTTCTTTACGTTTAATGAAGGACGCGCAAATCAAACTGATAATTGCCATGAACAGACCGCCTTTTAACCAACCAAGTAGCTGAGCAATAGGTTTGAATTGTTCGGGTAAATCGCGCATTTCTTTCATGGTTTCTTTTATCGCGTCTTGCGGCGCTCCCCATTTTTCCATGGCTTCTTTTGTCTCTTCGATTATACGTACCGAGAGCTCTTTGGCCAGGGTCTTATCGATCACATTAAATAGCAAAATATTCCAAAGAGTGGAAACTAAGGTAGCCAGCATTAGCATGCTGAGCACCACGATAAATGCTTGCTTGAATCGAAATGGATCTTCCTGATTTTTATTACGGATTTGCACGGTAAAATAGCAAATGAGTCCAATAGAAACGGGATACATCAGGGCAGAGTACCACCAATTGGCAAACACTTCCATTCCTGCCGAATAAAGTAAAGCGATATACGCACTTACAACACCTCCAACCAGGATCCCGTACCTAATTACACCTTCTTTCATTCTAATGAGAATATCAATTTCGTCAAAAATACTCGGACTTGCAGAAGGCATTCTATCTAATTTCAGAAAAAACCTACCCTTGTTTGTTGAAAGCATCTTACTTTTGCCGTCAAAGGGCAAGTCTTTTACGACCAGCTCCTGTCCAATCCTCCAGGGCCGGAAGGCAGCAAAGGCAGACGGTTGTAGCGGTGCGATAAATTGGGCTTGCCTTTTTTTTATTGCCATTCATCAACAATAGATAGCCGATAATTCAAATCACTCCGGAGTTCTGACAGGGAGTTCCTGGCTGTAGTTTCGTCGTTCAGCACAAATTGCATGAAAAAATTAGACGTTGCTTATTACACCCGTCGAGCCAATGCTAAAAAGAAAACTCTAGCGGCCGATCTGAAAAAAATCATCAAGAAAAAGCCAAAAGGCCTTTTGGCTGATGTCAAAACCGCAACGGATGAAACCTGGAAGGAGGTAAGCTGCGTGGCTTGCGGGCATTGCTGCATGGAAATGACGCCCACGTGGAAGAAATCGGAGATTAACCGGGTAGCTGCTCATTTTGGAATGACTTCGGCTCAGTACTACGAAAAGTATCTCTACACCGAGGAGAAAACGGGAGATATAATGAACGATAGCACCCCTTGTCAGCATTTCGACAAGAAAAAGGGTTTGTGTACTATTTATGAAATTCGTCCCTCGGATTGTGCCGAGTTCCCGCATTTTCACCGAAAAGATTTTAAAGATCAGGTAGAAGAAGTTTTCATACCCAACATGGCGCGTTGCCCTGCAACGCTTGTTATGGTAGAAAAATTGAACGAGATTATGCGTCAAAAGGGGGTAATCAAATAAGTATTGTCATGAAGCCACTCTCACATCCGCGACGCGTGCCATTTATGGTGTACGCCGATGCAGAAGGAAATATTTTCGAGGATGAGCGCTATGAAGCTGTAGGACGCAGTGGCTATGATGTTTATCCTTTAACGCCGGAAGACTTTATTGAACTGCCAACCGGTAGCGATTTGTTTACGCTACCCGGAAGACGTCCCTACGGCCTCAATTTAGATACAGGTGAATTTGATGTTCGTGAGGATGTTCAAGCGGTTGCAGCGCTGAACGCACCTGCGTACACACAGTTGTACATGGCTGCATTCGGAACCGAAGAAGAAGGGGCACCAACATTGCCACTTTTTTGCTACACGGTAGTTGGTTGGCTCGATGGTAAATTCTATACTACAGCCGTGAGAATTGATCCGGATGAGCGTCAGGATTTAGAAAATTTTGACCGCGAGTTGATCATTGAAGAAACGAAGAAGCGCTTGGTGCATCATCCAGATAACAGACTTATTCAGCATCTGGGAAACAATTGCAGTATCCGCTAT